>JACLAA010006412.1_pt1 | contig 14185 bp, 8 predicted proteins | sample 8027891 | NCBI WGS metagenome assembly JACLAA01 (sample SAMN15724900, study PRJNA655200) | protist metagenome | isolation source: fluorescence activated cell sorting (FACS) single amplified genomes of... | place: Spain: Blaines Bay Microbial Observatory, Mediterranean Sea | collected 2016-01-19 | reverse complement strand
TCGAGTAAATAAACCCTCGTAAATTATGCCGTGTCTATTTTTTGTCTATCCAAGATAGGCATCGAGAGAAATTCCTGGTCTGCGAACCCCGCGCTTTCCGTTTTCGTGCAAGTTTTCAAGGCAAAAAAACACTACAAGTGTCGCTGGCTACTACGATTTTTTTTCATGCCGTACAACGACTTTCTTCAAGTCCGCGGATCTCAGTTCGCGCTGCGCCTCCCGGGCACTGCGCACGAGCGCTCCCCATGCCACGCATGCCCCGAAAGAGAATCGCCCGGCGCTCTCTCAAAGCTAAGGGCGCGGCGGCCGCGGCGACCGTGGCTGCTTCCGCCCAGGCACCGGCTCTTCAGACTAGCGGTACGGAGGGGTCTCTGGCGCTTTCAGCATCCCATCTTGGCGCTGGCGACAAGGACGAGGACGACGACGACGACGACGACGATGAGACGAGCGAAAACGACGCCGCTCGCGAGAATGATGATTACGAGACAGCTTTCCGTGGGGCGCGCGAGATGAGAGATGCGTATAGCGGGCATGGGGCCGGGAGGTCCAGGCGCGCCTGCGCGCAGTATGCGCCTTACATCGACAAGTTTAAGTGCTGGGCGAAGCGGACTCGTAGGGTGATCAAAAACGCCACCGTCGTCAAGACGATGACCCTTTGGTTGACGACTCAGCTGCTTGGAGACGAGGAACTCGACTTCTCCGAGCCGCCGCGCATGAAAAAGGGAAACTTCAAACTTCACGTGCATGCGATGCAGTACGAGTTGAAGCACGGGCGCGACGACGACGGGAACCATCGCGACCCCGACTGCGTGGTCACGCTCTCGAAGACCGCGCCCGTGAGAAACATGTTCGAGGCTATCGAAAAGTTCCACGGGGTCCGGATGCAGCAAGACGAGGAACCCGTGTTGGCGAACACGCACGAGGTCGGGACGAGAGAAATGATCCTCGGAGGATCGTTTCGTCTCGCGTTCGAGACGGCGTCTCGGTTTCGGAAAGGAGCAAGGAAAAGTCCGTGGTGGTTCCCTTTAAACGGGCGCGCGTTGTGGTTAACGCAGGATGGAGAGTGCGCCAGAGGCGGCGAGCTCCTTCAGCGGTCGCACTTGGGCGGTATGCATGTAGCGCCGAAGTATGCGAGCATCGGTCCCTCGGACCCCCTCAACATCGTGTTCACGCACAACGTCGGGAAGACCAACCAGGAGGCTCAGTATCCCGAGTACGTCCGCGTGTATGACGCGACCGACGAGATGCTGCTCGCGAGTGGGACGCTGGCGGTTTGCGATGCTCTCGTGGTCCTATCCGAGTATCACAAAATAGAACTCGTGGACGAGACGTGGCCGTGTGGATGGCAGTACATCAACATGTTCCAGCCCGCGAGGCTTCCTGCGAAAGATCAGCGTGAACGCGAGCCCTCCAACTGGACAGAGCCCTTCATGATGTCCGAGTCCTCGCACGACGACATGCAGCGCATCGTTCTCGGCCATCTCACAGAGCAGGTCGGTCTCGAGACCAAGAAGGTTCGCCACTTTCTACGCTCAGCCTCTGCGAAACGGAAAATCATGGAGCACGGCGACAAGGTGGCACAGGAAAAGGACATGAGGTACGACCCCTCACCGTTCGAGAGAAGCTATGGACAGCAGATCGTACACGCGAAAACGGTGGCATCGTCGTGTTTCGGCGATGAGCGCGAAATTGCGCGCGATCGTCTCGGGTTGTCTGTGTTCATCGGACGCAGGACGGTCGCCATCCCCGAAGAAATCAAGAAGGACACGCTTTTTCCGAGCTTCCGCAAGCAGATGCAGTCGCCGGAGTGGAAGAATTTCATCAACAAGAAAGGACACAGCCGTGAGGCGCATGAGTTCGAGAACGTACTCAACAAGCTGGACGCTGATTGCGTGAAAGATTATGCGATGCTGCGTGCACAGGCCGAGCTCTACGTTGAAGACCCGTCCAACGTCCCTACTTGGGAGAGGGCGAAAATCGACCCCAATGACGTTAAGCTCACCTTTGACAATCATCCTGTGTGGGCGCACCTTCATAAGCGGCATCCTGAAACGTTTCCTGGCCTCGTTGGTGAAATGAGAACCGTATGGAAGGAACGAACGAAGAGCTTAGCAGAGGCGAAGCTGCAGGTTGCAGAGTTTGATCTCACGCGAATGCAGGAGACAGTCTCGCACTTGCACATGAAGCAGATGGAAATGACATCGACCATGAACACGCTGGAAGCTGAGATGAGGGCAGGATTCGGTACGATTCTGAACGCGGTGCGTACGATGTGCGCGCACCCAAACGCGGCACGTGCTGAGCCCAGCCCAAGTGCGGACGCTGCTGCAAATCCCGCGCGCGTTTTTTCATCAGCTCTCGCTGCCACGCCAGACCCTTTGCAGGCATCTGCGCTGGACTTGAGGACGTCCAGCGTCTTGACACACCAAGTTGTGCGCTCCGAGGACAGGCGTCCCCCGATCTGGGCGAAATCGAGCGCTTACAAGTTGCCATCGGATGTCTTCAACGCGTACCACGAAGGATCCCACGACCTTCGTCGCGCGCAGCTCGCAGTGGCAGAGCCGGGCTACTCGCACCGGTACGACGCGAGCCATGTGAAAACTTGGGACAAATACCGACACCTCGTGTATAACGTCATCAGGGAGGTGGTTGACGATCAGAGGTGGAGCTCGACGCGCGATGTGGAGACCCAGACGGATGCAGACACACAGACGAGAGCAGGTTCGGCGACAGAAACAGCCGCCGCGCCTCGGGAAACCGTGCTGCGAAGGCGACTCGGAACGATACTCGAACGGAAGGACAAGGAGTTCTCCGAGTGGCGATGCGATACGACGGATCCCACGAAAACGCTCATGCGATGGCTCACTCACGCACACGCAGGGTACGGGAAGGATAAGAAAGCACCTCGCAAGTGGAGGCCACGGCACATTTGGTCAGAACTCAAGGAGCAGAACCAGACAACTGATGTATGAGTATGACTGCAGACTACGATAGACACCATAGACACGACAGACATCATGTGGCCGGCGCAACACATCAGTAGATATAGACACTCGTAATGACACAGTAGGAGACGTACACTCTACCTGCCCAAACACCGGATATGAATTGCTGACGCAGTTTGCGCCGTCCCCTCCGTGGGATCGAAGAGGAAAAATCTACATCGCGCGTGACACATTCTCGTGATAGTTTGTTACTAGGTGAGTATTTAGTGACGTAATACTGCAAATAAAACGACTCAAGAATGTCGGTCTAATCATGCCGATCGCTGCAGTTCACCGGTGAACTAAACCGACTTCTGGCGAACAAATCACTCGACTTATCAGACCCTCACCGGTTCTACAAGCCGCCCGTCCAACGCGACGCTGCGTTGACGACACAAGTGCACGCGCTCGCCGCGAAGCTCGGCGCGGCAAGTTCGTCTTGTCAAAAGTGGCGAACATCCTCGAGCTGTTCCATGGAGAGAATCACAGCGCCGTGAACGCGCTCCTTACTCTCTGTGCAAACCCCAAGTACCCGAACGTGGTCAAAGTCGGCCTCTCGACCCCAAGTGCTTGACCATCCTGGCGGATATCACGAAATGGGACCCCATCAAGCACGGCTTCAAGCCTGGCCAGTTCCAGTTAATCTGGAGTAGCATCCCATCTCAGTCAAGCTGTACACCACCCTCCAGTTCTGCGTCGCTCCCGCGTTCGCGACCCACTCTCACGACCTAACCCCCCCGCGTGACCCAAAAAGCACTTTTTGACAGATTTCCTCATCATTGGTGACTTTAGCTATTTATGACTAAACAACGTTAGGCAACGTTTCTCCGAAACCTTGGACAACTACAGCCGGACGTCCCCATCTTTGTGCTCATTGTATACGTAGTCGCCACCAAAAGCGAAAAGAAAGAATTACACGCACTGCGAAAAAACAGGTTGACCGGCAGGAATAGACAAAATCTTGAAACACAGGACTTCGTCGTCCACCTCAAGACGAAAGTCTTGAGAGTTGTGGAGACTAAAACTTTCAGACTGCCAAAGTGTACGATGGAGCGGCAATCCAGGGACTCGCGTGTTGTCTTCTGCATCATTTGAGGAAGTGGTAACTCTCAGAAAGCCTACATTATTATCATGTTCATCTGTCATCATCTTGAGATAATGTACGTGCTCAGAATCCATGAATTTATCTGCTATCGAAGTTCCTACAATCCACTGTGATTCGAATTTGGCGTCATGAAGGCGAAGCAGGCCGTCAGCTCCAAGGAATAGCTGGTTACCTTTTCTGCTCATAAAGCGGGTGCACATTCGTACACTCCATCCAATATATATTGAAACAGGAGTGAAAATCGTTTCAACCATGCCGTTTAAATCTGGATCACCCTCAGGTGTATATCCGAGGCAGTGAAGCAGATGTCCATAAGCATGCGCACCTGCGAAGTAAGCTCCATTTACACGAGATCGATGAACTGTCTTTAGAACATCAAACTGTCGAGGAATGTCAGTGCGATCTGGATACGCCGAACTTCCGTGAAGGCAGCGACAGCTCCGGTCACATGTATGGCGCATCATTTGTGGCTGAATAAAACACTCCCCAGCTGCTGCCTTAACAACGCACGCCCCCGTGTCGTCATTTCCAGCCATGCATTCATTGAAATCAAAATACCTCCACCAAAAACCTTGTCGGGCGCGCTCAGTGTTGCTAAGGAGCATATCAATAGATGCTTCCTTGAAAGTTTGAACGTTTTCAGCAACAAGTGTGACACTTTCATATCCTGTTGCTGGGGCCAGATAGCATATAACTCTTTCCCACGCGTGTTCAATCTGTCCATCAGACAAGGATCCAGATTGATGGTGTCGAGACAGACTGTTGGCTGCACGCACTGATACCGAAATCTCACTTTCGCCATCAGAAGTATATTGTCGCGACATGATCCCATGCCAGTTCGTATCAAAACTATTCGGGGTGCACAATTGAGCGTACAGGGTGTAAAGATCCACTCCGTCGAATATCTTTTGGAGCATCGCACCTTTGAACGCAAGCATTGTTCCAGCCATGAAAAAACGTTTGGACAAAGGAAGATTCAGGTTCATTTCTTTGAGCAACTCATCTTGCCAATATGCTGTCAGTCCAAAGTTGAGGACATCTCCTAGCGCATATGCTATGAACAGGCGTTCAGGAAAAATGGCTTCAGCATTGACTTCTCTCCGAAGAGCGAAAACCTGTCCGATAGCTTTACTTCGCAGAGTGTCTACAACTTTATTAATTGCTTCAGGACTTCCTATGAGAGGATCCAACAACTCCTGCCGCCAGAAAGGGTCCTGTTTTGCGTGAACTTTGAAAATACTTCCATATTCTGTCTTTCCTTGCCTCAAAGCAAGAAGCGCAAGAAAGAACCCTCCTATGTCCATACCTCGATTCTCAAGCTGGACCGTGACTTTTAAATGTTCCCTGAAAACCTTTGCAACCTGAGAGGCCAACACAAATGTTCTAACATTGCAATAAACATCAAAAGAAAGGCCACTGGATAAGAGGTTGTGGTAGTATGTTTCCCATACTTCCTTGTCGAAAGTGTCGCCAATGTGTAGCGCGACAGCCACATCTTTGAAGGCAGCACCTTTACCGTCTGCTGGAGGACTCGATAAAGTTTTACATATCTGTTGGTCTGGGTCAATAAAATATACTCTCCTAAGAAGGTCGCTGGCGCCAAAATCTTGCCAAGTCCCAAATTTTTCAGCGCAAGCAGCAACGAATGATGTGTCCGTTGTAACCTGAGTCACAAGCGTGTCCCTATCAGTCGAGGAGAGCTGCGTCCGACGCGATCCTCGGAACTGGAACTGCGGAACAAAGGAAACGATGCAACAAAGGAGAAAGACAAGATAGAGAGCCCTCCGGAACCTTCGCAGCAGCTTCATGTTCTCTGAATTATTAGAAGCGTGAAGTGCATTTCTTCTTTGAACTCGAAGAGGTATCTAAGATTATTATGGCCCAAGCACGCGCGGTGCTCAACGACGTGTGCAAGTTATGTGTTGCGCTATTTACGTCTGCCACGAGTTCGCACTGTTCCACAACGTTCGGACTCGCTTGTTGTGTTATTTTTACCTTAAAACAAGAGGTGAAATAAAAGTGGATGGTTGAAAAATATGCATGCACGCATAATAATAATAATACGAACTACTAATATTTACTACGTAATATATATATAACTGCTGGTAGCTACTACTATTTATTAGAGGTCACGCACGCGCGCAATCAAAATGGAGCTCTCCCAATTAATTTGGTAATCTGATCTGAGAATTACGAACCGTAAACTACCTCTCGAACCGTGAATGCTATCACACGGCGTCGACGGCTATTTGGTAATCTGATCTGATCTGAGAATTACGAGAATTATTTGGTAATCTATCTGATCTGAGAATTACGAATAATTAATTTGACTCAAGGATAACGGTCTAACGTCCCCGTATGGTTTCTGAAATTAATTGTATCGTCATTGTATCGTTTTCGTCGTCGGCCACCGACGAGCGAGCAATTTATTTCGCAAATTAGTTATCAGTTGGCTATCGCACATGACCTCAAGGCGTGTGGGAAACGAAATAAGGTCGGTGAAGGGGTGGAATTTTTGCTGTGTAAGCTTCGTGATTGTAATCATATTGATGACATGGCTGTGGACAAACACTGCAACGCTTTTTTTGCAGATCAGCCCGGGATCATATCGTGGCAAAACAGCTAGCTCGTCCTCCAGATTATCGAATCGATCGAATCGAATAGCCGTTTGCATTTCTGGGGCGGCCAGAACCTTTAGTGACGATATTTCTTTCAGCACCATCCAAGCTGCTTTCTCAGCATTCCCTGATATTGACTTCGATTTCTTCTGCTGGCTCAGCAACGACCCGGGCAAGTCAGAACGCAACTCAAAAAATCACAGTTATAGTCCCGTGAGCAATGGTATTGTCCGCAGTAAAGCATCTTTACTAGCGCGAAGTTCGCCTTATGGCACTTTTGTTTTGAACGAAATCAACTTCGAGACAAATCCACTGTGCGATTTCGGCAATTATGGCAGGGATTTGATCGATAAAAGCGACGAGGATGTCGTCACGCGCACCACTCAACCGCTTTTCAAGAGAGAAAAGTGCTTTGAACTCATTCTGGCAGCCGAAGAGCAAATCCAACTCCAGTATGGAAGTGAATGGAGATACACGACTGTCATTAGCTTACGCCCAGACATGTTTTTTTTCGGGCCACTTTCAAGGCACGCGTTGTTGACATCGGTGCCTCTGTTCCCCGCTCCAGCTCATGGTTCTTCAATAAGGTATCCTAACGGGCACATTCCGAACGACCATATTGTATTCCTCCCTCGAAACCACTCCGAACTGTATTTCAGAATGGGGCGGCAGTTCCGTGAATGCGAAGGGAAATTTAAAGGTCCCCTCGGGCTTCAGCTGATCGTAAACTTGATCGTAAATACGTTTCCCTGCGCCAATATTGATACGGAAACTGTCGTTCCATACAATTTGAACCGACTTGGCACGCCGGAGGGACCTTGTTCGCGGGTTAACTTTTTCAAGTCAAACCTCAACGGCGACCACAACTCATTGGATGAGTTGTTGCAACAGTGCGAAAGTTTCGTAGCATGGTTCGTCTCAAGGAGTTCCGAAAAGAGAAAACTCAAAGAGTACATAATCGATTTTTGGAACCAAATAAAGTGAGATGCCTTGATAGACTATTGCTTTTTGTAGACGAGGAAGTGACTCCCCGCTCCGAGAATTTAAACTCGCATGGAGCGAACTTTATTCCTCACCGATGTGGTACAAAGAACCACCTCGGACGCGCAGTCAGCTATCTATTCTTTGCGCTATGGCTAGACGGGGATGCGCGTTGCCACAAAAATATCAGAAGGCACCTTGCATAAGCGCTTCCTGAAGTTGTGTTGCGCCCCGACATGAAAGCCCCCAGCGAGACTGACAGAGCGTGTTCGTTCGGCGTAATCGAGCCCATTACCTAGTCGAACACCAGGTCTTGATTTGAAAAAAACTTTATTCGCGCATACATCATTCAAAGAGAGAGGAGCGCGTAAAGGGATGCAACAGAAGAGAACCTTGGTCATTCAATATATTTAGTTTAGCCAACAAGTCTATCTGTTTCAAAAGTTTGACAGTCTTGTAAGACCCCTGGTTACGTGCTGCGTGAGGCGTGACAGTCCGTGTGCATCATGACACGCATCACCTGTTAACCTCTGTAGGCTCTCAGGGCGGTTATCTTCAAGTCTGTGTCAAACTCTATAACGTCAACAATTTTCAGACTCTCACTTTCTTGGTTGTTCAGCAGCAGTTCAAGTTCGCAACATACTGTCATTCTTTCGAAGCAAGGAAACATGTTAATGACCAGTATTTCAGCCGCTGGAAGATTTGAAAAGATCTTCTCGTTTGCGTCGACAACGTTTTTGGATCCATGGACGTCGACTTCCCAGTCGCGGAGTTGCACACTCTCGGAAAAACACGACAACAATGCTGTGGAACTCTTTTGGTTCCACAAGTCGAAGTATGTTTGAGCCGCAACGAGCAATTGTTGCGATGTCATTGTTGAGGCGTCTGTACTTCAAATCGCTGCTCCCTGAAGGTAGTCCCAGGACGTGCCTATGAGCGACAAGTCGTGGGATGCGACCGAATATAATCGGCTGCTCAACCTCTGTTAGCATTTCGTGTTACGAAAACGAATTAAAACGAATTTTCTAAAAACGTTCTAATAGTTCTTGAAAACTGGGGTTTCTTCTAACTCGACGAAATCACGATAAAATGATCATGGCGACAACAGCGCAAGGAGAGAGACAGCCAGGAGCGAAAATGTCTATGAGGCGATGGAAGTGCTTATGCATGCGCCCGCCCGCCTCGATCCCGAGGATCGCGACCTTCGGGGGGCTTAGGGGGTGGTAGTTTTGCCCTTTTTTCCGAATTTTCGCCAATTTTTCGCCAATTTTTCGCCAATTTTTCGCCAATTTTTCGACTTTCACCAAAATCTCTGAAGTTCCGTCATTTCAGTCACATTCTCCCGTGAAAACTCTTTTCCCCAAAACGCCAAAAACGCCCGAAAATCGCTAACACACCAAGCACGAACCCTTACCAAAACGAGACGCATTTTCGCCACTTTCCCTTGAGTCACGGACATCCGGACACCCCCGACAACCCAAAAGTGTGATTTGCCCTTCCGTCATTTCAGGCACGAACTCCCGTGCGAGTTAAACCAACGTTAAATCGAGTTACCCGCCCCATAAATAAAAAGTCGTGTACGTTGCTCATATCATCACACGTCAGAGGTGACAACAACACGCTTATGACTATCCAACGTGTTGTGACATCCGTTCACTAGGACATATCATTCACATTTGAGGATGCGTTCGGCAATACAGCCAGCAGATGGTGCACAAGACACTCTGCCGAGTTGACGCCTCATAGCCACAAAACCATAAGACCCAGTTGAAGTTTCTGCTCCCCCTCGCCATAGACAGAAAGAAACATCACCGAGCTTACGAATGAACTCCTGAAAGTAGCGAAGATTGTTGCCCCAACGGGATGTTTGCTGCTCCTCCCCTTCGACATGGTCCCATAGCAAACCTGGTTTGTCAGCGAACCAGATGAAAAACACGTCTAGCTGGCTGACTAGAGGGAACACCTCAACTCTCTTTGCAAGGGGGGTCTCTGATAGTGAGTAGGTTGCAAAGAAAAGACGAATTCCATCTGGAGGAAACAAACGTTGTAAAGTGCTAACGCGAGAAACGAGAACATTCAGGCCTTCGACGTCTTCCGTGCTGGTTCCCTGATCATTGGACATGTACTCGTCAATCCACACCGCAGGTAAACCACTCGTTCTGAGGACAAAACGCTGCAGTAATGAAACAGGTGGCAGATCAAAAATAAAATATGTCCCATGAAAACCAAGCCGACGAGTTATCTGTGCCTGCGACGAAGATCCACCGCCGAAGTCTAATATAGCATCAAGATCTTCTACTCGAACTCCAGTTGAATCTTCGAGCACCATGAGATACCATGCCGATGCCAAATTTTTTTCAGAAAGCGTTTCATCTAGTGATGGCAAGTGGTATTTTCTGGGTGCGCCAAACGGAGTCCAAGCGACCAAATTCTTGTATCGGTGCCACATACGGCCATCTTGCAAGCGTTTCATCTTTGCAGCGGACTGCTCATCGTCTTCAGACCATCCCCAGAATGCTGGGCGCCAGCCATGCGTGGTATAATTTATGAATGAGTAACAGTCCTTCTGCTCGTGCATGAAAAGCTCCTTCATGTACCCAACCCAAATTTCATGATAACCTTCCATGGAGTGGTTTTGTGTTTTTAAAAATAGCTTGCCAGTAAACGTTGCATCGCGACACAGTTCATCAGCAAGAACATGAGATCTGCTTGGGCACGGAAGATGTACGAAGTGTTGTTGACTCTGCTCACTGAGTAACTTGGCGTGCAGAATGTACTGGTCTGGTGCTCCATGGTTTTGTGGAGAGACAGAGTCGTATCTGATTTCGTGCTGACGGAGACTGGCTTCGACAGGTTGTATCTCTTCACAAGAAGGAGATGCGCGTTGGAACGAAAAGGGAAGCTCATGATACTTGACGGGTCCGAAGCTTGCCAAATTCAAACAAGTGAATAGTAGGAGTGCGAGTAAGGGCACTGAGAAAAAGCAACGTCTACGTGATCTTGACAGCACCATCAGGGTTAGGTTCTTGACTCTCCAAGTGAAAACCCTGCTGAAAGAAAGAAACGTCGTATCGTTGCGCTTAACTGCAAGAAGCCGCAGCGATGCAAAGTCAACACCGAAAGAACGGAACTGTGTGGGGCTGACCGACTATCCATGCGCTGCGCCCGTTCTTTGTGTCCATAGAAGAAGAGGTTACGCTAAATAAATATTAGATATTAAACTAATAATAAAATAGATATTCGATTCATCATGCCGCCACTACATACGTAGTCTACGTACTAGCTAGCTAGCTACGTAACTACGTACGTTCTAATAAGTAATACGTAATTAATTATTCAAGGAGGGAGCAAGAAATAAGCAATCGGTTTATTCATGGATTTCGCACTACAATATTATCTGACTGACCCGAATATGAAAAAATATAGAGGTTTTCGACCGGCTAGATTTTGAGGTTTTTAGAAGATTGGTTTTCGTAGTCGTATTTTAGAATTTTCTACTTGTCGTCTTTATTCCAACAGAAGGTGATAAATAAATAATAAATGGGCGTCGAACGAACAGATTTTACATCCCATTTATTTTCCACACCAGATCGATTTATTCTGCAACTAACTAAAACCATATCAATAATAGATATTACAAATAAAAAAGTACTTTCTACGAAGGTATGTAATAATAGATACGAGATATTGATATTGACATGAGCGAGTCCAGAAAGCAACCTGAGACTGACTGTCCCCAAGCCAAAATGAAGACAAGGAAGGGGACCCCCATACTCCTCATATCTCTGTCTGCAGTTATGGTACTCTTTCGGCGGCTGTACCTGCCGCCTCAACCCACTCAAACTTCACCATACATACTCTAAAGTTGAGATCGCCCAAGTACAGAGCTCAGACGAAGAACTGATGAAAGGTTGGAAGGGACCTGAAGGTGACCTCGCGCGAGTGTCCCACCCTCGAGCGCAGCTTGATCAAAACGTTTTACAAGACAAAGAAAGTCGTTGTTGACAATAGGTGTTGGCCGGCCATATATGTGAAAGGTGGGTGAACCGCGCCACGTTCCCTCACACCGTTTTATTAACGTAGTTCCAACGTGACGACAGTGACAAGCGTCTCTTCTGGGTCCACTGTTATCTTCCGGCGATCATGAAGGCTCTACATCCCGGCCGACGGGGATCATCCCAAATATATGCACAACGTCGTGATACTTCGCCATAACAGTATCTCTGGCGCGAAAGGGGACAACGCATTCTGCGTCCACAGCGTGACTGTGTTGGTGATCCTGCGTCATATGCCGCGTGAGAGTGAGCCCGCGCAGGATTATCTCTTCCCGCAAGCGAGCAAGTAGATCAAGTGGAACATACGAACGCGAGACGAGGCGTACACCCTGTCAAGGCCCGTGGCGTGTATGCCAATCATTATGGATATCGCTATGAAACTGCTTTATGTAATGAGAGACTTTTTGCATGGCGGGACAATTTTCTGGCGATCGTCTCAGCGCATGATATTTGAGATACGTAGGAATTACAAGTTTTGAACCGTGATCAGTCCGTCTCCTCGGTGAGGCGTCTGGTGTGCGGGCAGGTGATGAGCATGATTCGTTCCGCCACGCACTTGATGCGCGCGATCTGAATCCTGCAAACTAATGAAAATTTCGTGCCCGGAAAAAACGTCTGGTGAAACTTGGTCGCGGCGGCGTTGGTGTTGTTGCCGAGGGGTCCGGCGTCCGCGTCCGTATCGAACTTTGCGAAGGTGTCAATGAAGTGGTGGGATCTCTGTGCATGCGCCCGCCCGGCTCGATCCCGAGGATCGCGACCGTCTCGTTCTGTCGGCTGCGAAGCGTCTCGTCGTACATCCGTGTTTTTTCGGCGGCGGCGTGTCGGAGCACCGAGCCTGCACGCGTGTGTGCGCCGAACATGGGCGCTGGGGTGCCAGTGGCCATCCCGACGACGGACCGATGGGTGGATTTGTTGTACCTTATTAGACTATGGTTCGGTCAACTGGAATCCCTTTTGTCAGAGAAAACCTGAAGAACCACCTAACTGCGTCCCCCGCGCGCCACATACAACGCTCCGCCCGGCGTCAAACGCGCATGCGTGCAGCATCCGATGGACCCATTGAGTGACCTCGCATGGACTCGCGCGGTCGCGGGCCTACAACCCGCTTCTGGTTTTTGATTTCGTGATGTTCGACTTTTGTCAGCGAAGACCGAGCGGGTCTTTAAGACTGGGAAGGTCGTGATTGTGAAAACCGGGAAGGTCATGATTGTGAAAACTGGAAGCGTGCACATCTCGTGGACTACTCGAGCAGTGCGTCACCCGAGCGCGAGCTAAGACCACCGGGAACCATCCTGCGTCCACGCGAAAGCCGCGGATTAAGCCCCGTCGACTCACGGCGCACCGCCGCGCACCGCTTCCGGATCTAAAAAGAGATCAAAGACAAACGCAACGTCGAATCGTATGTGACACAGCAGCGATTTGGCGCACAAATCTTGGAAATTTGTCCTTCGTGCCGTAAGCCCCATAGCATAACCAAAACCCAGCAGATTCCCCCACACATCCAGCATTCACATCCAGCATTTACTCGAGACTAAAATTAAACTTCAGAAAACGGCTTGGGAAACCAGCCTTTACTTGCTGCTTGCACGTCTTCGCGGGTAATTTCATTGGTTAAAGACAGCGCGGCGCCTAAGTCACAAGACTTACCGTGCTCTGAGACGAGCTGGGCAACGATTTGAACGTTATTGGCACCTTTGAGCAGCGTTTCCTTCTTTTGGGTGGTCAGATACGAAAAATCAATATCGTCTGACCCAAGAGATAGCGCGTGACTTTGATAAGTGCGCCAACCATCAGAGACCATGTGACAAACCGTGAATCCCGACGATTCAAGAAGGTAAATCGCAGCCATGGGACTGAACCGGTAAAAATCCCCCGGCAGAGCATGGAACTTATATGAGAAAGGCACTGAGAATACTAGTATCCCGTTCGGTTTGAGTATGTGGGCAATGTGACTCAGAGCGTTCCAAAATTTTGGAACGTGTTCCAGAACCTGCGTACATATAATGAAATCGATAATCCCGCTTGGAAGTTGCGACGTGTTAGACCCGAGATCCCCCATTATCATGGCTGTCGAGCGATTTTGTGTTACTGGCTTGTAAACTAACGCAGCGTCTTTGTAGGAAAATCCGACAACTGAAACACACCCAGGAAAGAGCGGGGTGTATCGCTCATCCCAGTCCATACAGACAGGGCCAGAGATTCGTGAGGGGAGCTGTGAGGCAAGCTCGTTAACAAACAGATTTAACACAGCACGTTGAGTAGTAATCTGGCGCGCTCCAGATTCTTTGTGAGGGTCTGCAAAAATTTCGTCGTCTTTGTCCAAGTCCCAAACAGACATAAGTGTCTTGCGGATGAGCTCTCGGGCTTCGGTAACCGAAGTTGGAGCTCGTGCGGGAACATGTGAGAAAGATTGTACAGGCTGTACAGGGCAAGGGTCGTGAT
>JACLAA010003594.1_pt1 | contig 14185 bp, 7 predicted proteins | sample 8027891 | NCBI WGS metagenome assembly JACLAA01 (sample SAMN15724900, study PRJNA655200) | protist metagenome | isolation source: fluorescence activated cell sorting (FACS) single amplified genomes of... | place: Spain: Blaines Bay Microbial Observatory, Mediterranean Sea | collected 2016-01-19 | reverse complement strand
ACAGAATATGCTATCACAGAAGATTCAGACAGAAATGGAAGATGAAGATGAGATGGAAAAGGAAGCGATGGAAGATGAAATGCCAGACGAAGATCCGGAAGAAATGGCTAAGATGTATGATGCTGATGAAGATCCTTCCGATGAAGATTCAAAAGATGAGATGGCTAAGATGAATGATGACGATATGGACCCATCTGATGAAGATTCAGAAGAAATGGAAATGGAAGGTGTCATTGAAATTAATGGTGTGAAGTATGCACCTGTCGTTTCTGAGGAAGAAGATGAAGATGAAAAGAAAGATGAAGTCAAAGAACTTAAATCTGATCTTGAAGAACATCGCTCCGTAATCGAAACACTTCGTGGAAAGCTAAATGAAGTCAATCTGCTAAATGCTAAACTATTATTTACAAATAAGTTGTTCCGTAAGTATGGTCTAAACAATGAACAGAAGATGAAAGTCGTTGAGCAATTCGACAGAGCAGGAAGTCTAAGAGAAGTCAAGTTGGTTTATTCCACACTTGGTGAATCTTTTATTTCTGTTAGAAATAATATTAATGAATCTAAGGGAAGCGCTTCTAAGCCGGTTGCTTCAACAAAGTCTGAAAAGAAAGTAATTTCTGAAAGTACTGAGTTGAGAGACAGGTTTAAGAAATTAGCTAACCTTATTTAAATTGGGAGACATATAATGTCAGATTTAAAAATAAACGATTTGATGGGTGGTCATAACCCTCATCAAGAGCTTCTAAAGCAGACTCGTAAATTAGTCGGCAAATGGGAGCCAACCGGATTGTTAGACGGAATCGATGACTCCACTAAGAAAACAGGAATGGCTGTTCTTTTAGAAAACCAGGCTACGCAGCTTATTAAAGAAGCTTCAGCGACAGGTACTGGTGGATCTAAAGAAGAATGGTCTGGTGTTGCTTTACCATTAGTTCGTAGAATTTTTGGTGAATTGTCAGCACAAGAGTTTGTTAGTGTTCAGCCGATGAATCTACCTTCTGGTCTAATTTTCTTTCTAGATTTTAAATATGGATCAGCTAACCAAGCTAACATAGAACAGAATACAGATGTATTTGGTAATACTTCTGGATCTAATGTCGATGCTAGTGGTGGATTATATGGTTCAGGTAAATTTGGATATTCAATTAACGATAAAGTAACTGCTCAGCAGATTTCAGGTTCAGCTGTAGCATCTGGTGTTTTTACCGAAGCTGATGCTACTTGGAAAGATGTTGAATTTGAGCCGGATTTAAGTTCTTCTGTTGCTGGTAATTTAATCAGAAAGATAACTGTAGATAGTGATGCTTTTACCCGTCATGATAAAGAGGGTGTTAGAGCATTTGAAATCACAGGTTCTTTTATAGATGCTAATTATCCTGCATACACTTCCGTTGCTGCTAATGGCGATGTTAGTTTTTATGTATTGGTTGGTGAAACTGGTGTTTTAACTGCTGCACATGCTAGTGCTTCTGTTAATTATCATGAAGCTCCGATTGCTACAAATCGTGGTGATTTTGAACAGAGTTCATTTACTACACCTGGACCTTCATCAGCTGATGATATTAAGATTCCAGAAATCGACATTCAGTTAAAGAGTGAAGCTATTGTTGCTAAGACACGTAAGTTGAAAGCTGTTTGGACTCCTGAGCTTGCTCAAGACCTTAACGCTTATCATAGTGTTGATGCTGAAGCTGAACTAACTGCTATGCTTAGTGAATACATCGCTATGGAAATCGATTTAGAAATCCTTGATATGTTAAAGCTAAACGCTAATGCTAAAACCAATTACTGGTCTGCTAAAGTCGGATATGAGTATGATGGTTCTGGAACAGGCGCTGGTGCTTTCTCACAGATTAGTGGTGCTTCAAATGCTTATACGAAATCTCAATGGTTTCAAACATTAGGTATTAAAATGCAATCTGTTTCTAATGCTATTCATCAGAAAACACTACGTGGTGGTGCTAATTTTGCTGTGGTTTCTCCAGAAGTCGCAACAATCTTAGAATCTGTAACAGGATACATGCAGAACACAGGCGATGCAAAAGCTAAAACCTATTCAATGGGTGTTGAGGCTGTTGGTTCAATCAATAACCGATTCACTGTTTATAAGAATCCTTACATGTTAGACAATACAATACTTATGGGTTTCAGAGGAAGTAATTTCTTAGAAACTGGTGCTGTATATGCTCCATATGTACCGATGATTATGACTCCATTGGTATACGATCCTCAAAACTTTACTCCACGTAAAGGTGTGATGACTCGTTATGCTAAGAAGATGGTTCGTAACGAATTCTACGGAAAAGTTATCGTAGCTGACATCGATCAGGTTTAATTGAGTTTTACTTAATTAACTACTTAAAAAAGGGTGGGAGTTTTCTCACCCTTTTTTTGTGCCTTGTATATTTATTATTGAATAACTATACCTTTTTAGGAGAATATAATGGAAGCAATTTGGCCAGGAAGTAGTTCATTTACAGCCGGTGAAACTCCCTATGGATTTTATGATACAGATACAGAGTTTTCGGGCTCAAGCAATCACTCCGTAGATAAATTTGCTGATTGGGCAGCTAAGAGATTAGGGTTTCCTATAATTGCTGTAGAGATGCAAGAAACTCAATTTTATGCATGTTATGAAGAAGCTATCACGGAATACTCAGCTCAAGTAAATCAATTTAATATTAGAGACAATATGTTGTCTCTTCAAGGACAATCTACGGGTTCTAACATAACTCATACTAAGGTTACACCTACATTCGGTAGAAATATAGAATTAGCTGAACAATATGGTACTGAGGCAGGTGTCGGTGGAACAATAGATTTTAAAACAGGCTCTATAGAAATAACAAGCGGTTCTCAAACATATGATTTAAATGCTCTGTGGGCTAACGTATCGGAAAGTGGTAACGCTATAGAGGTTAGAAAAATTCATTATGAAGGTTCTCCAGCAATCACTAGATACTTTGATCCCTATGCTGGTACAGGTGATGGTTCTTATAATATGTTAGACTCATTTGGTTGGGGAAACAATTCTCCAGCAGTTCAGTTTATGATGATGCCTATGTATGCTGATTTATTAAAAGTTCAAGCAATTGAATTTAATGACCAAATAAGAAAGTCTGCATATTCATTTGAATTACAAAATAATAATTTAAGAATATTTCCAAACCCAACATCAAATTATACATTACATTTTACATATCTATTGAAAAGTGATAGGAGTAATACAGGTCAAGGGACTACTACAGCGGTTGTTTCTGATTTTTCAAATGCTCCATATGATAATATGAAGTTCATACATATAAATGATGTTGGTAAACAATGGATAAAGAAGTATGCTTTAGCTCTTTGTAAAGAACTATTAGGTACAATTCGTAGTAAATATGCTTCTCTTCCAATACCAGGTGCTGAAACAACTATGGATGGTGATACATTAAGAGGAGAGGCTACCGCAGAAAAGGAAGTGTTAATGACTCAATTAAGGGAGATGTTAGAATTAACAAGCAGAAAGACTCTTTTAGAAGCTGATAAGGAAGAGGCTCAACATTTACAGGATAAATTAGGTAAAGTTCCGATACCTATATTCATAGGATAATAATATGGCAGGTAGATTTTTACCTCAACGTGATATTAACCTTATTACAAGGGTTAGTAAAGAGTTGGTTGGTGATAAACAGAACAACAAAGATGGGATAATTAATCAAGAGGTTGTTATATACAAACCATCATTACAGGAATCAGCTACGAATATGTATGGTGAGAGTGCTGGTGGTAAAAAGATATATAAGAATGGTGTGCAGATGGCTGCTTTAATTGAGGCTCAGGATTTTGACTACAATCAAGATGATTTCGGACCTGATAATAATCAGACGGCTACATTCTCATTTATACGACAATCCTTTATAGATGCTTCTATGGTTTTGGAATTAGGAGATTTGATAGATTGGAACTATGGATATTTTGAGGTTGGCACAATAAATGAAAATCAGTTGATAGGTGGTCAGTTCGACCAAAACTATTCTGTTATAGCTAACGCATTTTTAATAAGAAAAAGCTCTATTCAAATAGAAAGGGTTAGGAGTATTTAATGGCTCGAGAAAAACCAATACCACGTAATAGAAGAAAGTTGTTTAATAGAGGACTGATTCGTTCAAGGGATGATGATAATGTAAAGAATTTTTCAATTGGATTGATGGATATTGATGCAACAATAATGTATTATTTTAATAATGTTCTTGAACCAAAAGTGGAAGAAAATGGGGATACTGTAAAAGTACCTATTATGTATTCTAATCCTGAAAGGTGGGATATGGTACAAAAAAGAGGTTATCTTTTAGATAATAAAAAACAATTAGTTATTCCCTTAATTGTATTTAAAAGAACATCTATAGAAAAAGATACTAATATTGGTCCCGATAAATTAAATGCACAAGATCCAAAATTATTCTATACATTTCAAAAACAATACAGTCAAAAAAATAGATATGATAAATTTTCAGTTCAACAAGGATTAAATAAACAAAAAGAATTGTATAGTGTTGCTGTTCCTGATTATGTTACATTACAATACGAATTTATAATTTGGACTTCTTACATAGAACAAATGAATAAGATTATAGAGCAGATAATTTATTCAGAAGGTTCATATTGGGGAGAAGATGGTAAATTTAAATTCAGAACATCGATAGATAATTATACGGATGCTAGTGAGGTAAGCGTAAATACGGAAAGATTAATAAGAACTAATTTTACAGTAACACTAAATGGTTATCTAATACCAGAAGAGTTTAATAAAGTAGTAACAACTCAAAAACAATTAACTCCAAAGAGAGTTCTTATAAACGATAATGTTGGTATAGATTTAACAGCCATAGCAGGTGATACCAAAGATGTTAGAATTTCTGTCGCAAGAGATGGTGCTTCTAATAATGATACTTTAGCTAATCCATTTACAATAGCTGAGGGAACAGGTGTTTCGATAGGTGGTGCTGGTCAATTTAATGGTGGTAATCCTCAAACCTTTACTTTTAGCATAGGGCAGGATGTCGGTACGAGTAGTACAGTTCAATTTGCAAATGTTAGTGCTTCAAGCGCACTTCATATAGGTCCTACATCATTTGAAATAGCTCAGCGTGACGATGGTAAGGCGCAGGTAAATACTGATTGGGTTGTTTTAGGGAATATAATAGCAGAAAATTATATTGTGTCATCATCTACAACGCATATGACAACATCTTTTAGCCAAGGTAATACTGAGTTTGGTGATAGTATAGATGACACACATAGATTTACCGGCTCTATGGATGTAACCGGTTCTATAAGCTTGGTAGGTGAAACCTTGATAAATCAGGACTCACTAAGACCTATGGATACCTATCTGAGAAAATCATTTGTTAAGAAGGCTTCATCAATAACAGGAAACTCAACAGCCAGCTTTACAGCAATCACCGCTTCCGCTCCAACACAATTAACAGCTACAAGCGAAAATGATTTTGTATTTTTCTTAAATGGTCAGTATATGGAACATGATGCACTAACAATACAACAGGCTGCCTCCAATTTTCTACTAAAAGTTAATACTGATAGTATTGGATATATTTTAGAAAGCGATGATGAAATAATCGCACAAGGTAAATTTAATTCGTAAATCCCACTTTTCTTTTACCATTTTATGATATTTATTGTTATGAGAAAGAGGCATTGGAAAGATAGGAAAAATAGAAAATGTCCCGATTGTAATAGGGTAATTTACTATACAAGAAAAGATTCCTTTGATAGAGCAATCGGTAATAATAGTGTATGTAAATCATGTGCTCAATCGGATAGAAAGCTAACTATGGATACGATTGAAAAGATGAAACAACCTAAGACTGTACAACATAAACAGAAAATCTCACAAAGCGTAAAGAAATGGTGGGATAATAAGAGAGATGATGAATGGCAACATTTAAATCAAAACAATTAAATCCTAACCTAACAGGTTCTTTTGCTGTAAGTGGTTCATTCGGAGTAACAGGTCCGTTAACCGCTACAACATTTGTTGGAATGTTGAGTAGCAGTGTTCAGATTGCTTCAGATATAAGTGGTTCTTTTACTGCTACAAGCGCTTCAATAAACACAAATATAACAAATATAAGTTCTTCGATAAACACAAATATAACAAATATAAGTTCTTCATTTAGCACATCAACAACTAGTGCTACTGCTAGCATAGCAGGGTTGGTAGCTGATAGCGGCTCTTTCTCCACAAGAATTACCACCGATAGCGGTTCAATCTCTACGAGACTAACTACGGAAGAGGCTAATGTTGATGCTCTACAGGTGGATAGTGGAAGTTTTTCAACAAGAATAACAAATTTTAGCACAGGTAATATTGAGTTGGTAAGTGGTTCAGCTACTTCAACGGGCTCTTTTGGTAAAATAAAATCAACTACTGCTGATATGGGTAAGTTGGATATTACAGGCGATTTAACTGTAGGTGGAAATTATACAGTAAATGGTACAACTACATTTATATCAAGCTCTAGATTAGATATAGGTGATAATATAATCCAAGTTAATTCCGTAAGTCCGGTTAGGTATGGTGGAATTCAGGTAAAGGATGTTAATTTAAATCAAACCGGTTCATTTATTTGGGATAGTTCAAATGATTATTGGTTAGCTGGTCAATCTGGTTCGGAATTCAGAGTTCCTTTACAAAGTTCAACAGCAAATTTAACAGATAATAAAATTGTTATATCACAAGCAAACGGTAGATTAGAATCAGGTAATATTACGGATAATGGTTCTAACATCAGTATGGGCTTACCTATAACCGCTTCTTCTAATTTAGAAGTTGCTGGAAATATAAGCGGATCAAAAACAACCACAGGTTCTTTTGGTCACCTCATAATACAGGGAAATGTTACTGCTAGCGGAACTATTAGGGCTGATTCATTTGAATCTGTTACGGGTGGAAATACGATTGATTTTAAAGATTCTGTAAATGTAACCGGTAATTTAACTGCTAGTGGAGATTTATCAATTGATGACTTAGTTACTAGTGGAAATGTAAGTGGTTCTGCAACTTCGACAGGCTCTTTTGGTAATTTAAGAATTTTAGATATGTCCGTTCCTGACATTGGGTTGGTTTCTAGTTCACTTTCTTCTAGAATTACCACGGATAGTGGTAGTATATCAACAAGACTAACTACCGCTGAAGATGAATTAAGTAACACATTAATAAGTGGTTCTGCTCAAATAGCCACAGATATCAGCGGCTCTCTTGGTTCAAATGCAAATTTAATAAGAAGTTTAACAGCAGCTAGTATTAGCGGCTCCTCAGGTTTTGCAGCTACAATAACTAAAGCAGCTATAAGTGGCTCGTGGCAGGGAGCTTTATCTGGTAGCTTAAACTTAATAAGCGGTTCAGCAACCTCAACCGGCTCTTTTGGTAGAATTGAGGTTGATGTTGTAGAAGCTCAGAGATTTGTCGTATCCTCATCGGTTACAAATATCACAACAATTGATATAAGCGGTTCGACAAATTTTGGAGATAGTTCCGATGATAGACATTCATTTACAGGTTCTCTCATCATTCCTTCCGGTTCGCTTGAGGGAGAGGTATACATCGACACCAATGAAAGTAAAATGTTTATTGGTAAGTATTCAGGTGGAATAGTTGTAAGCGGTTCTTCTAATGTTTCTAGATATGTAACTGCTGGTGATGGAACATTGGTTGATTTAGGTTTTACAACAGTCGATGAGGCAGGTGTTACTGTATTAACAACAACAGGAGATGGTATACATTCTGATTCTAATAACTATTGGTATAATAACAACTTTTTTAAGGTGGGTAGTAATAATAAATATCTTCAATATGATCCGGGATTAAATACTTTAAAAGCTAGAGGAGAATTGGTAGCTACGACAGGTTCATACTTTGGAGAAATGCATATAAATAATGGAACTGGTAGTATGTTTGTCGGTAAATATACTAAAGGAATACCTGTAAGCGGTTCATCAAATATGTCTCGATATGTAACGGGCTCAGATGGTTCGATAGTAGACATAGGATTTTTAAGTGTTGATGAGGATGGAAATGAAATATTGACAACTACTGGTGATGGTGTTGTTATAGATGCAAATAACTATTGGTATAACACAGGACATTTTAAGTTAGGAGATTCTAACCAATACATACAATGGAATAATAGGAATCTAAATATATCGGGCTCATCAAGCTCAACCGCTTCATTCGGATTTTATGCTAACATATCAGCATCGGTTGCAGCTGCTGGTTTTGGAAGCGGTGGCGGTGGTGGTAGTTCATTTACCGCTGCAGGAATAAGCGGTTCATTTACGTCTGTTAGTGCTAGTCTTGCTTCTAGATTAACCTCAGAAGAGGGAGAAGCAGAGGGTTCTGTAGTTAGTTCATCTGCTCAATTAGCAACTGACATAAGCGGTTCATTCACTTCCGTATCATCCTCATTAGCGGCTAGGATAACCGTTGAAGAGGCTGAAGGTGGCGGTGGCGGTTCATTTACTGCGGCTGGTATTAGTGGTTCTTTTCAAGGTGGTGGTTCAAATTTAATAAGCGGTTCATCAACCTCAACCGGTTCGTTTGGTAATATTGTTACGAATACCGGTGGTATTTATAGATATGGTGTACAGGCATTAAGTAATTTTTCAAGTGATATAAATACTGCAGCCGTAGATGGTAGGGGTGGTGGTATATTAATAGAAAACACACACTCTTCTGGTAGATCGATATTAAGAATGAGGGGTGGTAGTGGTATATCACATCTACTTTTTGGGGAAAACAATTCAACTGATGAATTTCACATTTCACCAAGAAATCAAACTCAGAATGTTTTTAAAATGGATTCCGTTGGTGACATTACTGTACCTGGTAATATTACTCTTCCAGGCACTGGTACAAATGCGGGTGATGGTAATGTAAGTGGTTCAGCTGCCTCAACAGGTTCATTCGGTAGGTTAGAGATATCAGATGCCGCAAAAATCGGTGGTAAGTTTTCATTACCTAATATATCGGATGTATCAGCCTCATTGGCTGCTGCAGTCGCTGGTGGTGATAACTTAGGAAACCATACAGCAACGCAAGATATAAATTTAAATAGTAATTCTATAAAAAATATACTACATGTAACCGCTAGCGGAAACATAAGCGGTTCATCAACTTCAACCGGTTCGTTTGGTAGAGTTAATGTAGAGCACATACATTCATCTGATGATATGACTGTTGGTGATGATCTCACAGTAAGTGGTTTAACTACTTCTGATACTGCAGTTATAGGTGGTTCTTCCATAACACAGACCAATACTATTTTAGAAATAAACAAGGCTAGTGGAAATCATCATCTAACCATGTTGGCTGCTGACAATTCTTCAAACAGCCTTAGATTTAGAAATGCCTCAGGACAAGAGGTTTATGCTGGAATGTTTGGTGATGTCTCAAATGGTGCGAACAAATTTGGAGTATATGCAGGTGGATTGAGATTTGTAGTGGATCAGGATGGACATGTCGGCATAGGAACGCCAACTCCTGATGTTTATTATAACTCTCCTTTGGTAACATATCAAGCTTCTGCTAATTATTTCTCAATTGTTACAAACACGGATGGAATATCATCTATACTGATGGCTGATGGTTCAAGCGGTAATGCTGCATACAGAGGTCAATTAGAATATCAACATGCTACAGATGAATGGAGAATTCACGCCGCTGCTAGTAGAGTTATGACAATCCTTAATGGTAATGTAGGCATCGGCGATACAAATCCAGGTGAAAGATTATCGGTAACGGGAAATATTGAGGCGAGTGGAAATATAACAGGTAGTGGAAACATAAGTGGTTCATCAACCTCAACCGGTTCATTCGGAGCTCTAAATATTGATGGTGGACATTTCACATCAGCATCATTAGCTGCCGGTGGAAGCGGTGGTTCTGATGATACAAGTTGGAACGATGGAACTGCTACACGAATAAGCGGTTCATCAACCTCAACCGGTTCGTTTGGAAATTTAGATATTGCCAATAATTCATCATTTGGTCTAAAAAGTACATTTGGACCTTTAGTTGGAGTAAATACAACTAATCCTGGAACAGGAATATCGACTGGTACTACTAGTAATACTGGTCTTGTTCAAATATACGGTGCTAATTGGTCACAATTAAGACTTCAAGTTGCAGGTACATATCAAGCTGGAATGTACTTGAACAACAGCTCTGCAACGGCAACATTTTTCAACGGTTATGCAAATAATACTTCTTACGGTGGTTTTAGATGGACAGCAGGTGGTAACCAAACTGAGACCGATGGTACGGAGATAATGAGATTATGGGGTGGTAGACTTGGTATTATGAATACTAATCCACCAAAAACCTTAACCGTTGGTGGAGACATAAGTGGTAGTGGGGATTTTCTTGGTCAATCAACCTCAACTGGTTCGTTTGGTAGAGTAGAATCACCATTAAGTGGTAGGATAATAGGAAACCTAACAGAACTAATTGAGGTTACAGTGGTTTCGGATGGTGGAAATCATTACGCTTTTGAGGGTGCTACCACACCAAGCTTACAGGTATCAGAGGGTAAGACATATAGATTTGATATATCAGATAGCACAGTTGGTTCTCATCCGTTTAGATTTAGTACAGTCCAAGATGGTGGACATAACGGTGGTTCTGCTTATACAACGGGCGTACTCGTTGTAGGTACACAAGGTCAAGCTGGTGCTTATGTTGAGTTACAGGTAACTAAAGCAACTGCTAATCATCTTTACTATTATTGTACATCTCATCCAGGTATGGGTAATGATGGAAAGATAATGAAGAACGATTTAACAAATCTTCATATGGTAAGCGGTTCAGCCCAATCCACCGGTTCGTTTGGTATCATAGAAAATAACACACAAATTGCTGGATTCAGACCAATAGGAAACCAGACTGCTAATTTCTCTGCTTCTTTATCCAATGCTGGTCGTTATCATATAGTTCATGGTAATCTAACTTGTTCAATTGGAACAGATTCAGATATGCCGGTAACTGTAGGTGCTGAATATGAATTCTTTCAGTCATCATCATTAGGTAATTTTTTATTTGAAACTGGTAGTGGTGTATCCTTAATTTCTAAAAATGATAACATGAATATAGCTGGTCAAGGTAGTGGTGCCACATTGAAGAAAGTAGCTGCTAACACTTTTCATCTCGTAGGAGACTTAACATAATGGGTATGGGAATGTCATATGGTATAACTGCTGAAACGGGTAATAATATTCAGACCAAAGGGTTGAGTTTTTATGTAGATGCTGCTTATAAAAAAAGTTATCCTGGTAGCGGAACAACTTGGTTTGATTTAGTTGGTTCTAATAATGGAACACTTACTAATGGACCAACTTTTAGTTCTGATAATAACGGATCAATTGAGTTTGATGGTACTAATGATTTTATTAATTTAAATTCTGATTATGAAGATTGGGTAGAATCTGCTCATAAAACTTGCTGTGTATGGTTTTTAAATGGTGGTAACTCAACTGAAGCAAGAATATTTAATGCTGGATTTGAAGATTCAGGTGAAAAAACAGCATTTGCTATAGGGGTAAAGGCTTCTACTAATAATAGCCCTTTTTATTTTTTAAGAACAGCAGCTGGTGCAACATTGAAAGCTGATTTTGGTGATGTTATGAATACTACAGATTGGAATTATTTATGTTTAGTGCATGATGGTACTGCTAATGAAGGGTATTGTTATCAACAGGGGGTTTTAAAGGCAACAGTTTCAAATGTTGGTGAAATAACTCAAGCAACATCTGATACCGCTACAATAGGAGTTGCTTGGTTTAACCAATCATCTTATCCTGTTAATGGTAATATAGCATGTTTACAGCTTTATGATAGAGCATTATCAGCTTCTGATATATTACAAAACTATAATGCGGTAAAAGATAGATTTGGATTATAAGATGAAAATTTTTAGAAAACTGATATTTATATATGAACCATTGTATCTAAACCAAAGGACTTTGTTTTAATATGCCAAAAAGAGATATAGTACTATACAACGCTACTTCAAGTGGATTTGAAACCAATTTAAATTCTGATATTGTTAGAATTAAAGGAAGTTCAACCGAACTACTTTCTATTCAGAACAGCAGCGGTACAAAAAATTTACAGATTGACACCACTAATAAAAATCTTACTTTCAATGTTCCTCTAACCGCTAGTGGAGATTTTAGTGGTAGTTTACAATCTACAGCATCTTTTGGTAGGGTTGTTGCTAATAAATTTGCAGGAACTGGCTCAGCGATGACGAATGTTCCAATCAGTTCAGGAACAGTTTCAAGCTCTAAACAATTAGCCACTCAGATAAGCGGTGCTTTTGATGCTGGATTTACACACAGCGGTGCTGTATCGGGTAGTATAACATCAACCGGCAGCTTTGGATTTGCAACATCAGCTGAGTATGACTCTAATATTAATATAAGCGGAGTTACCGGACATATACCAACGAACACAATTTCAAGTTCTGCTCAGATAGCAGCTGATATCAGCGGTTCGTTTCAGAATGGATTTAATCTAACCGGTTCAACCGCTAGTATTTCAGGCAGTTCAACCTCTACGGGAAGTTTTAGTAGGTTCTTCGCTGGAACAATTATTGAGGGTGATGGTAGGTTCTTAACAAACATATCCTATACACCCAGCACATTCTCAGGCTCCTCTCAGATAGCTTCGGAAATTTCAGGCAGTCACACCAGCGGATTTACTTATAGTGGAGAGATAAAGGGTGTTTCACTTGGTGCTTGGACAGAGGTTTCTGAACTTAACCAACTTAGAGATTATTCAATGTCTGCCGGTGGAAACGGTGGAACTGTTGATACTAGAAATTCTGCTCTAGTGTTTGGTGGTAGGTTTCCAAGTCCTGCTGCGTCTGCTCTTACGGAAGAGTGGAATGGAACTGTTTGGTCAGAAGTAGGTGATTTAAATGCTGCTAGATATGCAGGTGGTGGATTCGGTTCAACCGAGGCTGCAGTTGCTGTTGCTGGTGATCTCCCTCCCGCTGCTCATAGCACTTGTACGGAAATTTATGATGGTAGTGAATGGAATACTGGTGAGGCTTTTCCAACTCCTGCGGCATCTTATATGACAACTGCTGGAACACAGACTGCTGGTCTGGTGATGAACGGTGGTTATTCTCCTGGAACTGCAGGTGGGGGTAATAGAGGTCAAGGATCAACGGAAAATGTTAACTATAATGGAAGTACAGATGCTTGGTCTGCTGGTGAAAATCTTATTTCAGAAATGGTAAGATCCGCTGGTGGTGGAACTCAAAATTCCGCAATAATATTTGGTGGTTTGGTTGATCACGCAGGTGCTGGAGCAGCATGTACCGAAGTATTTCCTGGGGCTGCTTGGGAAGTTGCATCTGCTATGATTCATAAAAGAGCTGAATTCGCCGGGGATGCTGCAAATGAAAATGACGCTCTAACCGCTGGTAATTCATATCCAAGTCCTGGAGGTGATCCTGGATACGGTGGAACGAAAACTGAAACTTGGGATGGAACTGCATGGTCAGAAAAAGTTGATTTACCACTTATGTACATGTCTAATAATATGCAAGGTAAATCTTCAGGTGGTCTTTTATTCAATGGTTATTGGCGTAATCCAGGTCAGGCAGCAACTCCTAGCGTCTTACAATGGGATGGTACTACTGTAGCTGGAATGACAAATACAGGTAGTTTTGGAAGGGTAGAGGTAGCTACAAAATTTGGTAGCGGAATAGATGCTACAAATATTACAGGAGTTATTCCTGCTGGAGCAATATCAGGTTCTGCTCAGATTGCTACAGATATAAGTGGAAGCTTTACGAGTGGATTTACCTTTGGTAATCGATTAAGCACCAATCAAAGATTTACTGCTTCTTATGTAGGTGTAAGCGGTTCTGCTTTTGCTTACGCTGCAAATGCAACAACAATGTCTATATCATCTGTGTGTGGTTCTGATTTTGATTATCGTTTGGATGATGCTCTTACAGGTGGTCGGATAAGAGGAAAAACAATAGGAACTGGTGCTTGGAGTGCTGGTCCTAATAAAATTATTCAACAGAGTGGTCAAGCCTCTGCTGGAACTCAGAATGCTTATCTTTCTGCTGGTGGATATAAGAATCCGACACCAGCTAGTAATCAAACC
>JACLAA010004969.1_pt1 | contig 14202 bp, 8 predicted proteins | sample 8027891 | NCBI WGS metagenome assembly JACLAA01 (sample SAMN15724900, study PRJNA655200) | protist metagenome | isolation source: fluorescence activated cell sorting (FACS) single amplified genomes of... | place: Spain: Blaines Bay Microbial Observatory, Mediterranean Sea | collected 2016-01-19 | reverse complement strand
CCTTCGCCTGCTCCGCGAGGGACAGCGTCGGCTTGGACGGAGGCGGGCTCCGCGACGGCGTCCGGGCCGCGCCCGGCGCGTGGGCGTAGCGGTGGGGCCGCGCCGGCAGCTCGTGGCCCCGGCGTTTGGGCAGCGCCGTGTCGTAGCGGCTCCGGGCCGGAGGCGGCGGCGGCGGCGCCGGGCCGTAGTGGTTCGCCGGAGGCGGCGGCGAGCGGCTCTGGCGGCTGCCGTAGCGCGCCTTGGGCTTCGGGGACCGCGACCGGCGGCGGCGGCCGCGCGAGCGCGAGCGCGAGCGCGATCTATCAGAGCGGCGCGGCGGCGGGCTCCGCGACGATGAGGGAAGCGCCGTGTCGTAGCGGTTCTTGCGGCGCTTCGGCGAGCGGGAACGGCCCTTGCGGCGCGACCGCGACCGCGACCGCCGGCGGCGGCGCTTTTTGGGAGACCGCGAGCGCGAGCGCGAGGACGACGAGGAAGGTGACCGCGCGGCGCGGCGCTTCCTCTTCGGAGAGCGCGAGCGCGAGCGCGACGACGACGCCGACCGCGACCGCGAGGGCGCCTTGCGCCGCCGGCGGCCGCGCGATCGCGACCGCGACCGCTTCTTCTTCTTGTCGTCGTCAGAAGAGCGGCGCTTCTCGTAGTGCGGCGGCAGGCGCGCCTTCGGCGGCTCGGGCGGAGGCGCCGCGCGCGCGACGGCCGCGGCGACCTTGGCCATATCAGCTAATGAAGTGACGCCGCCGATGCGCGTCGCCGCGAAGGGCTGCGACGGAGGCTTCTCTTCGCGTGGTGTGGTGGGCGTCACGACCGTGGCCTCGCGGCCTTTTAGCGTAGCCTCCCTCCGCAGCGTTTCAGCCAACCCAGGTTTTGCGGTGGAGACGCGTTGCAGACAGCCCTCCAAAGCCTTTTCTGTGGTCTCCTCGGAGTAGTTCGCCGCCCATTCTTCATCAGGATAGTCCGCCGGGAGATAATGGCACGCGAAGACCGCGCGGTCGTAGGGCGACAACTGTCTAACGTCCTCCATCCTTGTCGCAGACGCTTGCGAGATGATGTTGACGCCGTAGGCGATCGACCCACCTTCATAGTTCCTCACGAGGTGCGGGAATAGAGGTGGTATGAACAACGCGTCGCCCGGGCGCATGTCCAAATCATATCTAGGTCCTCGTAGCTCATGCTCGACGTCGACGTCTTTCCTATGACCAGAGGCCAAGATAGATAGGTTGGATCTATCTGAATCATCGGGGAAGGGCAGCCACACGCTCACCTTCTTCCGGCCCTGGAGTAACACGTAGATCACACCGGAGCCTAGATAGTCCACATGTGGCCTTAAATCACCACTCGGACCGGGCTGGATGACTAGGAACTGTTCTGAATCTTCATAAGCGCCATATAAAGCTGTCGCGAACCTAGGCACGCCCTTCAGGCACGGCGCCCTTCGTCTATCGGCCGATTCTCCATTTAAAACATCTAACAAACGACCGCCGAGCTTCGGCGTGAGGGCGACGGGTGTTTTATGGACATCCAAACTGAGGGCAGCATCGACACTGACGCTGCCACCGGCGAAGCTGAGCAGTGATAACGACCCATGTCCTAAGTCCCGCAACCTCCGTAAAAACTGCCTCGGGCCATCTTGAAAATAAGTCAGTAACGTCGCGTCCTTCCCCAAGGCGTTTCTCACACATGACGGCGTGTCGCTGCCGTCGTCCAGGGCTTTCGCCACGATCGAGGCAAACTCGTCGCCGGAATGAATTGGTAATTCGCCTTTTGATGAAGCTTGATCAACTGTAGGTAAAGACGCCTCGACGCGGGCGATGGCCGCCCGCAGCACCGCTTCCCGCTTCTCCAGGGGGACACGCCGTACGACCGAGCGGATACGTTCCTCATCAATGCGGATCAGCGGCCGGATTCTCTCCACAGAAACATTCCGTTCAAAGTCGCCATCATCGTACTGGATACTGTAAGCGTCCTTCTTGACCGCGGCGATGCGCCCTGCGCGGAACGATGCGATGCGTCGACGCTCTGACGGCCACGTCGACGCCATCGACGCGACCTTGAAGTTCGGACGCTGCGTCAGCACCGGGGAAGAACTCGCCCCCGGCCTTCCAGTCCGCCTCGACGCGGTCCCCCACGGAATATTTTTGAGTTCGCAATTGCGAGATGGGCACGTCGTCGTCGCTGCTCTCCTCGTCAGGTGTCGGCGGCGCGGCGGCCTGTGTGGAATGCCATTCATTCGCGAGGCGCGTCGACTCTCATGCTGCGCGTCGACGGCGTCGAGGCGGCGCGGCATCGCGGTGGCGCCGTCGCGGCGACCACGTCAAATCAAAGTTTCACGAAGACGCCGCGTCAGCACCTCGACCTTCGGCGGCCGCCCGCGCTTCTTCTTCTTCACTGGCTCCTCGTCGCTACTCTCCGCAAATAGATCTAGTTTAGGTAGAGACTCGTAGTAGCTCATGACCTGGACGGGCGGGCGGCCCGTCTTGAGGCGTCTTGCGATCACCGGCCAGGTCTCGACGGAAGCACCCAATTCACTTACTAGAGATCGTAACTCCGACGTCTCCTCCGGCGTCCAGGGCTTGTCCTCATTTTTTGCTCGTTCCAACCTCCGTCGCTCCTCGAGGGCTCGCGCCCGCCGCGCGCGCAAGTGATGACCACCTTCTTCCCTTACGATGGTCAGAAAAGCAGTAGCCGTCTCGAATCTCAGCCCATCGTCGTCGTAGCGCACGACCCACGCTTCGTCGGAATCAGTGGCATCCACCACTATACCCCTATAAGTTTGACCTTCGGGCACGCCCTGGGCGAAGGCACTGCCAAACGCGAGCGCGGGGGCCGTCACCACAGCTCCAATACGCATCTCTGCTGGCACGGGAGGCTCTTCTCTCTTCTTCGTAGGCTTCTTGGCCTTCGTAGTCGTCTTCTTCTTCTTCTTCTTCGGTTTCTTGGGTTTTGATGGTGGTATGTCCTCCTCGCCGCCATCGCTCGACTTCCCTTCGCCCGTCGGTTCCGAGCCGGCGTCGGACAGCGGCGGGTCCCGCGGTGCTCGCCTTGGGGGGTCCGGCGCCCAGAGCGGCGTCAACAAGTCGGCCTCGGGCATGGCCAGGATTTCCGCGGGCATGACCGTTTCTCGCACGTCGACTTCTCCGGAGGGAGCTTTGTGTAGGGTATTGGGCAGCGGTACTGAATCCCAGGCGTCGGCGATCGACGGCGCGCCCTCGGGGAGGTCGGCCCAGGACGGCTGGCGTCCTATGCTTTGTCCTGGTGAGGTTGGTAATTGGCCCGGCGAGGGGAGGCCCGCCCAGCTCGGTTCCCGGCCGACGGCGCCCAGCGCCGCGCCCGGCGGCCCCGGCGACGCCGGGACGCCGCCCCAGCTCGGCTGGCGGCTCGCGGCCGGCGGCGCATCACTAATATCGTCGTCAAAAATGCCGAGGAAGGACTCGTTCATCATCGTGGCTGGGCTTCCGGGCTCGAGCGCTGCGGGTCGCCCGCGCGCGGTAGAGTTTGCTGCGGAGAGCGCTGATCCAAACTCGTTTTTTAAGCCGCTTCAGGGGCCCGTTTCGCGGTCGCTCGCTTCTGTCCGTCGCTGTGAGCGTTGCGACGGGTCGTCCAAGGCAGGCGGTGCGTCCCAGCGTGCCGCACGTCGCCTATTTCGTCTTGGCTCCGCTCAGTAATTCCTAGTGTCTTTTTTGATCCCTAGTGTCTTACAGCACGCTAGCTGGCGCCGCGGCGCGGGCGCTTTTTAACTCATGCCGCCTTCGTGGTGGCCTCCTGGCTTTCGCTACAACGCATTTACGCGCTGCGGCTCCCTTACTGCCAGCTGCGCCGCGTTCATCGCCCTCGCTGGAGCAACACTGTTTGGCCCACGAGACCTCAGGAACGCCATCGCTGCGCATCAACACAATGGGCAAGTTCCTCAGGAGACACTTCGGCCGCATGCGCCGCATCAGGCAAGCGCGCGCGCGCAACGCCCTGCAAAATAGTTGGCCGCACTACGCTCCCGAGCTCGTAGAGCTCGAACAAATTAGGAGAGAGGACGCCGCCTGGACGCCGACGACGAGGAAGCCGCGCGGCGCGGCCGTCGGCGAGTCCAGCGACGACAGCGACGCGGAAGCAGAAGACGAGCCCCTGGCGGCCTTCGACCTGTACAGTGCATTGGGCGTCCGCAAAGGTCCCAAAGGTGTATCAGGAGGGCGGTCGCGATGTTTCGCGCAGTTCCACAGTCGATCTGCAAAGCTCGACCCGGAATCATTTAGAGACGCGATTGACTACGACCAAGAGGCTTGGTTGCAGTACCGACGCGTGGCCCTGGCCTTCGTCGTGCTGAGCGACGATTCAAGAAGGGAAGTCTACGACAGTGCTGGTTTTGATGGCCTCGTCAAGTCCGAATCGTACAGCGAACTCTCCGTGTTCGACCTGGACGCGGTCGGTATTTTCGACGACTTCTTCGAAGCCCTGAACCCCTTGACGGGTGTCGAGGACCCGGAGATCAAGGAGTACTTGCTCCTGAGCGCGGCCGACGACGACGACGAGGACGACGACGTCGTTTTACCTGTAGCGGTAAACGGCGCGTCGCGTCGTAGAGAGGACCCCGGCGCCTTCCCCAGACCGCCGCCCCAAGCAGCTGCGGCCTCATTAGCACTCTCGGACACGGTTATGAGAAGTAGACGGCCCCAGTACCCCGGTGCCGACGCGTGGGCGAAGATTAAGAGATAGGTCACACACAGTTACTAGCTACCGGCGCATCATTCAGTGATAGAAATGCATCCCAAAGGTCGCGTCCTTCATCAGGTACCTCCGATCTTTTTCATAATCCTCGGGCACCTCGAACTGGCTGACCCTTGACACCCTATTGTAATAAAATATCCCTCGGCCTCGTTTATCTCTGTACGGGACCCACGCCCCAATCGCCGACTTTTTGCCTTTTTTATTTTTCCCGGCCGCTTCGAGCCTCTTCAATTTTTCGTATTCCTCGACCTTCTTCCTCTTTTCCTCTTCCAAGCGCAGCGTGATCTCCATCAATGCTTCGCCCTCCAGGATAGCAAACGCGGACGGCCGCCGGTTGCAGTCGTAGTCGAGCAGCTTGTGGACCAAGTCTACTCGTTGTTGCCGGCAAGCTCGTTTTAGTGGAGTGTCTCTAGCGTAGGATTCGCAGTTGACATTCGCCCCGAACTCAAGTAGAGCCTCGACGGCCTCCATACTACCTCGCAAAGCCGCATAATGTAGTGCTGTTTCTCCATCTACATTTTTAGATTCGATCGAAATCTCCGTCTCCGACAGCAGTAGGTCGATGAGGGGCACGTGCAAGAAGTCCGCGCACAGCATCAGCGCGTTCTGGCCGCCTGCGCGCGACCCGGGTGTGATCTCCGCGTTTCGACGTGTCCATGTGACTCGGCTCCATCAATGATGAAGATGGGTGGTCTCGGGTCCTTCAACGAATCGATTCACTGGAAACGGTCCGAACGGCCTCGAACTCGAAAACAAAGCCACCCACGGGACGCCGCGAGCGCGCCGATGTTGCTGCATTCGGGATCAGCGCCTTCCTCAAGTAATAAATCAACTGTCGGCACCCAGCCCCACACACACGCATAGTGCAGCGCGCTATGGTCATGATAATCGACCTTGTTCGGGTCACATTTCCGCTTGATGAGACAGGCCACAATCTTTTGGCGATCCTCAGCTGTCCCCGGCCGGATCCACTCCATATCCGAAACGTCGCCGTCGGGCTTTTTAGCTAAAGGTAATCCTTTGCTATCCACACCAAATCTGCGAGCACAGAACGTCTCGACCGGCGGCGTGAACGCGACGTGCAGCGGCGTCCGCCTGTGCAGGTCAAAATCGCACCAAAGACCACCCACGACCTCGTCTGATGGACACGAGTCGTATTGAAGAAGTGAAACCACCACAACACGACGGGACGCCGAGATCGACCATTTCCCGTTCTCCATATTCACGTCCAGCTCGACGTTCTCGAACTGGGGCTGGTTCTTCTTGTCCGTGACGAACTGGACCATGCGCAGGTAGCCCTCGCGGCAAGCTATATGCAGTAGGGTATCATCATTGAGATTGGGATATTTGCGGTTCACGAAGCGCCATTCCGAGATGAGGATGCCTCGCAAGGCCCGGAAATTGCCTCCACTAATAGCTTCGGACTCCTTGGTCTGGCGCGAGGCCCGAGGGTCGTCCGTGGCCGTCTCCGTGTCGCGCGGTCGCCTCGCGATGATCGTGGCCTGCGCGAACGGCCACCCACGTCATCGTGCGATGGAGACGAGTCGAAGGCACCGACGTGGGACGCCGCGAGCGCGCCAGCTTCTCTTGGTCCTTCACGCTGTTATGAGCGTCGACGGCGGAGACCCACTCGATGACCGCAAAGATCAACGAGTTTCTTTTGCGGTTGTCGATGCGCAGGTCCTCTTCGACTTCTTTCCGGCTCTCGCCCTGGGTCTCGACCTTACCACAAATAGCACCCATGGTCTGGCTCTGGTGGCTATCCAAGGGCAGCCCGTAGCGGGACCAGTGCACCGGTGCTTTGGCCCTACCCGTGTGGTGGCTCTCGCCAAGCTGCCGGCGCGCGACGACTGCTCGCCGGGCGTGCGGTGTGGACGGTCGCCCGTGCGCCGGGCAGCGGCGCGCCCCTAGGTGCGCTCGGCAGCGCTACAAAGCGCCAGTTTGTTGCATGAGCCGCGGCGCTCCAAGGGCCCGCACGCTACAGAAAACCAGCGCCGAGCCGTGCGCGATCGGTCCCGAGGCCTGTGGGGACCGCCAGAGCGCTCTGGTATGAATTATCGTTGCAAGCTTCGCGGCGCCATCTCGTTGTGCTCGCGTTGGGACAGGCGCCAGTGCTCCCGTCCGCCACGCGACGGACACAAGCAAAGCGGCGGGGGACGGCCATCGCTCCACACACAAACTCTGCAGAGTTTGGGGGCTGCCCACCGCTCCTGCAGCGGCTGCCCATCACTGGGGCCCAGCTCTGGGCAGAGCTCGCGCCGCATTCGTGCGCCGCCGCGACCGTACGCCGGTGCGCAGCTCGGTGCTCGCGCCGCGCGACAGCAGCCGCCAGGCGCGCGCGAACCCGTGCGGACGCCGTCGCGCAGCAAAGTCGAGGAACGCCGAGGCCGCCGACACAGTAAATAGGCCATGGGCTGGCTCTTCGGCGAGACGGTCAAGAAGGACGCGAACTACCACGGCTGCCGGTATGTGTGGGGTAAACTGCATCAGAAGGAATCCGACCTCGTGAAGCTGAAGAAGGTCTTCGACGCCGCCGATCGCAGTGGAGACGGCGAGGTCGACATCCACGAGTTCCTCATGTACTTGGACGTCGAGCGGACCAAGCTCATCGAACACATTTTTCGGCAGTTCGACACGGACGGTGGCGACTCGGCGTCTTCATTGCACTTGAACTTGATCTGGTGGAGGCGTCCTCGCGATGCCATCATCATGAAGATGGCGTCGTCATGATCCCAGGAGAGTCTACAGTGTCGCGACGGCGTCCGTGCCACACAGGTGGGGACAGTCTCAGCTTCAAGGAGTTCGCCCTCGCTTTGTGGACCTTCGCGTCGCTGGATATCAATGGCATCGGGCGGTTCACGTACGAAATATATAAAAATGACCAGCGCGACGGCATCGACGGGAGTGGGATTACGGATTTTATCGAGGGCGTGCGATCGCGGCGTGTTGACGTGTTGCGGTGGTCTCTTTCTTGACGGAAATGCTCCGCGCAGGTGTTCGGGAAGGGGAACGTCGCGGGGCGCGAACGGGCTAGGAATGAACTAGAACGAATAAGGAGGGAGGAGGGCGGCGTCATCGATCGCTACGAGTGGGAGGAGTTCGTCCGTGACTCAGTGTCCGTGACTTCAAGCCGCGTCGACCGTCGTTCGACGCAGGTCGAGGAAAACGCCAAAAGTTCCTTGGGACCATTAATAAGGATGCATAGAGTATTGTGTGGAAAGACGCTGGGCCTCAAGTTCTGGGAAAAAGCGAGAAAAGGCCGCGAGGAGCACTACGGCGAGCTGCCCTGGCCGGCGATCTCGAAGAATATAAGGGCGGGCGACCTGCGGGAAGACGATCGGGAGATCAGCAAGCACGAGCACTCCTTCAAGGACTGCGTGAGTGCGGCGTTCAAGCACGCCGAGCACAAGAACTCGCTGCTCCAGAAGGACTACGATCGAGCGTTGGACCACTGCCAAAAAAACTTGTCCAGAAAAGCTGGGGATAGAGGCGACGAGCACCCCTGTTACGTGGACGTGCAGGTGGCCAAGGAAGCGATTGAGAAATTAGAAGATTTGAAACGTTCAGAGCACCGCATGGACAACCGGTTGTCGCGCGAGGAGTGGACGGACTGTTTTACGGAGGTCTGGAAGACGAAGGAGATGCGGCGCCAATTGCTCTTAGATCCGAGGCCGCCGAAGCGCAAGAAGCAGCCTTTACGTTTGCAGAAGGGTCAAGTGGTCATAAAGAAGGACGAGTGGGAGCCTCCTCCTAGAGCTCATTGCCCGCCGACGAGACCTCAGTCCGCCTCAGCCATGAGGCGAGAGAACAAGCACCAGAAGCTCGTCTGGAAGATGCATCGCAGGGACAAGCGCCAGAAAGAAAGTAGGCAGTCGTATGCCGACTGGGCGCCGTCCATGAATTTACCGGAAGCGCCGGAAGCTAGACAAGCGGACCGGCCGAAGGTCGAGATGGGCAATTTTTTTGATCTAGGTAATGAAAAAGCGACGGCCGCCGCCAAGAAGGCCAAGAAAGTCGAAGAAGAGAAGAAGAAGGCGCCCAAGAAGAAGGTTACAACCTTCGGGCCCGGCGGCGGGACGAAGATGAAAGCTTCTCGGGTGTCGAAGGCGCGCTTCTCGGGCAACGCGTCCGTGGGCTCGACGCAGACACGCGCTTCTAGGATCTCGGTGCCCTCCCTCAAAGGCGCGGGCGGCGACCTGAACCTGCGCTGGGACATGAGCGTCGCGACGGGGTCTTTTGGGGGAGGGCGGTCCGTGGCTTCTCGTACGCATCGGTCGAGCGCGTCCGTCACATCGCGCGGCTCGTCCTCGTCGCGGCGGCCCAAGTCGGCGAGCGCTTCCCTGAGTTCGTCGCGGTCGCGCCGGTCCCGCGTGGCGCTGGCCCCGGCGTAATGATGTGGTGTTGTTACTAGTAGTCCCCCCTCGGCGCCGGCGCGGCGGCTCCGGTGGGCGGTCACTTCCGGTGCTCCGCGAGGAGCGCGACGACGGCCGAGTGCTCCCAACTTTTTGCGATGTCCAGCGGCGTCACATCGTACTTATTTGCCCGGTCGACCTCGGCACCTTTTTCCAACAAGAGTCGCACCGCGTCGACGTGGCCGCCCTCGCACGCTGCGAAGAGGGGCGTCGCACCGTCCTTCTTTGCGTCTACCTCTGCGCCGCCGTCCAAGAGATGCGTCATCGCCTCGACATCGCCGGTCCTCGCCGCAGCGTGAAGTGGGAACTTCGAATCCAAGTGTTCCTCGAGCAGCGCGACAACCGCGTCATGGTCCTCACGCTTCGCAATGTCCAGCGGCGTCCTGCCTCGCTTATCCGCTCGGTCGACCCCCGCACCTTTATCTAACAACAGCCGCGCTGCGTCGACGTGGCCCTCCTCGCAGGCGACGAACAGCGGCGTCTGACCGTGCTCCGTCGCCCGGTTGACCTCCGCGCCCTTGTCCAACAACAGCCGCGCCGCGTCGACGTAGCCTTTCGTGCAGGCGACGTACAGCGGCGTCCAACCGTCCTTGTCCGCCCGGTCGACCTCCGCGTCGTTGTCCAGCAAGAGCCGCGCCGCGTCGACGTGGCCCTCCTGACAGGCGATTAACAGCGGCGTCGCGCCGTATAACTTTGCGTCTACCTCGGCGCCGCCGTCGATGAGTTGCGTCATCGCGTCGACGTCGCCGGTGTTGGCAGGGGCGTGCAGAGGGAATTTCAAGGAAATATGTTCTTCGAGCAGCGCGACGACTTCCGCGTGGCCCTGGCCACTCGCGATGGACAGCGGCGTCGAGCCGTCCTCTGCCCGGTCGATCTCCGCGCCCTTTTCCAGCACCAGCCGCGCGGCGTCGACGTGACCGTTTTCGCACGCGGCATACAGAACCGTACGACCATCTTCGTTCGCCCAATTTACATCTGCGCCGTGCTCGAGACATAACCGCATTGCGTCGAAGTCCCGTTTCCGGCAAGCGAACAGAAGCGGTGGCGTTCCGCCACTGCACGTGTTGAGTGCAGCGGAATCAGCACCTCGCTCCACCAATAGTGTCGCCACGTCGACGTGCCCAAGGGCACACGCAATCCCAAACGGCGACCAATCACCCTCACGCCTCTTATCGACCGCGGCACCCGCATCGAGCAGCACGCGCACCGCATCGACGTGCCCTTTCAAACTCGCGACGAACAGTGGCGTATAGCCGTCATCATCTTCGTGATCGACGCCAGCGCCCTGCTGAAGAAGAGCGCTTATTGCGTCGACGTCACCCTTGTAGCATGCTAGTGTGAGTGGCGTGGTGGTGGTCTTGACGCGCAACTCTCCCCACCGCTTCCCGAAAGCCACGAAGAGCCCACTCGTGTCGCCCCTGACCGCCAAAGCCGAAACGTCTTCATCAACAGGAACCACTCGCAGCGCCGCGCCGCCCTTGGTCGCTTCCCACACCCGCAAAGTCTTGTCCTCCGACCCGCTCACGAGCCGCGTCTCGCCCGTCGCCGGGTCCGCGAAGGCCGTCAGTGCCCAAACTAAGCGCGTGTGTCCCTCGAGCACGAACAGCGCCGCGCCGCCCGCGGCCAAGTTCCAGACGCGCACAGAATCATCTCGCGATCCGCTCGCGAGGCGAAGCGTGCCCGTCGCCGGGTCCGTGAATACGACCAGCGGGCTACCGCCCCCGTCGAGCACGAGTAGCGCCTCGCCGCCCGCAACCGGGTCGACAATACGCACCTTCCCATTACAACCACAAGCAAGTCGCAGTGCACCCGTCGCCGGGTCCGCGAAGACCGCCAACGCCTTCACCTCCGAGCCAACGTCGATCACGACCAGCGCTTCACCACCTACGACCGGGTCGAAGACGTGCACTTTCCTTCTCGACGCGCACGCAAGCCGCGGCGCGCCCGTCGCCGGAACCGTGAAGACCGCCAGCGATAACACCTTCGAGCCAACGCCAATCCCGAGCAGCGCCTCGCCGCCCGCGACTGGGTCGAAGACGCGCACTTCCTCGTCGCAACAGCAAGCGAGTCGCGGTGCGCCCGTCGCCGGGTCCACAAAGAACGCCAGCGCATTCACCCGAAAGCCAACGTTGATCACGAGCAACTCCTCGCCAGTCTCCGCGTCCCACACGCGAATCGTCTTATCCCAGGACCCGGTTGCGACCCGCAGCGCACCTGTCGCTGGATCCACAAAGGTCACCAGGGCCTGCACATCCTCAGAGTGCCCCTCGGGCTCCGCCTCGATCGCCGCGCCGCCCGCCGCCGGGTTCCAGACTCGAACGTCGTCCGATCCGCTCACGAGCCGCGGCTCGCCCGTCGCCGGGTCCGTGAAGGCTGTCAAGGCCTTCACAGGGCAGTCCAAGTCGATCGCGAGCAGCGCCTCGCCGCCCGCGACCGGGTCGAAGACGCGCACCTTCCCATCGTACGAGCCGCACGCGAGCCTCGGCGCGCCCGTCGCCGGATCCGCGAAAACCGCCAGGGCCCCCACATAAGAGCCCACCTCGAGCACAAGCAGAGCCTCGCCGCCCGCGACCAAGTCGAGGACAAGCACCTTCTCTCCCGACGCGCACGCGAGCCGCGGCGCGCCCGTCCCCAGATCCGTGAAGACCGTCAGTGCCCACACAGTGTCGCCTACCTCGAGCACGAGCAGCGCCTCGCCGCCCACGACCGGGTCAAAGATGCGCACCTTTCCGTCGCGTGATCCGCTCGCGAGCCGCGGCGCGCCCGTCGCCGGGTCTGTGAAGACCGCCAGCGCCTCCACAGAAGAGCCCACATCAATCACGACCAGCGCGGCGCCACCCGCGACCGGATCATAGATGTGCACATTCCCGTCCCAATCACCACAAGCAACCCGCGGCTCGCCCGTCGCCGGATCCACGAACGTCGCCAAGAAATTAGTAGCCGAAGCCTCGATCCGGCACCGCTCCGCCCCACCCGCCGCCGTCAGGCCCATCGGCCGCACGGTCGAGAGGGACAGCTTGCTCGCGGCGCGTCTCAGATCCTCGGCCAGGCGGCCCGCGGCCGACTCAGCATCGGCGCGCGGCACAAGCCGCTGCCACAACTGCTCTATGAGAGGCAAACCCCGTGATAGCAGGTTCCGCGACAACACAAGGGAGTCGGACAGCAGCAGCGTGTCTTGACCCTTCAGAGCACGCAAGTCCGCCACAAAGGAAACAATGTCGCCGGCGCTCCGCTTCCGCACGTACGACAGGCTGCAGGCGATTGCGACAGCTTCACTCTCATTATTCGACCGCTTCATGTGAAACAAACACCAACGCAACGCATATGCATCCGACGCAGCGCCGTCCTCGCCCTCCACAAATGAAGCAAGCGCCACGTCCGCGGCCGCGTCGCTCGAGTGCGATTCCGTATCCAGAACCCCAGCGCGAATCCTCCGAGCACAAGCTCGCGCCAGCCGCCGGTGCGCCGCGTCCCGAGCGACGAAAAACGCGTCCTCAGAAGAGCGCTTGTCGAACGGCGCCTCGCCCATCAGCCAGTCCGTCACCGTCTTATGTAGAACACCGATCACGTCGCCCTCGCGCAGCGGGAACAGCAGCGACACCTCAGCACAGAGACGCTCGCATCGAGTCCGATCCCAGCCGAGCACCCCACTCGCCGCATCAACAGTCAACGGCTCGGCCGTCGCGCAGATTAATTCAACGAGCGGCAGCGCCTCACTCCACGCGCCATCTTCGATAAATACGCGGCGAAAGTTCTCCGCGTAGATCTCGTCGAGGCCAGCGGGCAGCGCGCCGACGCTCGCAAAGTCGATCTTGCCGCTCGTGGCCTCGAGCTGGTCGGCGATGAGCCGCGCGTAGAGCATGAGTCCGCCGGCCTTCCGTTCGAGCGAAGTGACAGCCGCGTCGAGCGCCGACGAGTTGAGGCGCTCGGCAATAAACGCCTCGAGCGCCTCCGCTCCAACGCTCGTGTCCTTGCACATGTCAGGTAACGCCGCGCGGATCACTTCATACTGATCGTGCGCGATGTGCTTGGCGTCCGCAATGTTCTTCAAATTCAGCTGGAACTCGGCGACGTGCGTCTGGCCGTCGTCGAAGCAGACGCAGACGCGGACGTTCAGATTAAAGTCGCGGTAGCCCATGGGCGTCGGGCTCGCGAATTTATTCTTCACTTGAGCAATCTCCAGGCCGACGCTTGTGAGCCGATTCAGGACGTCGAGCAGTTCGTCGGGGGTCTCACACAAGACCGTAGCTCGCGACAAATCCTTTAGATATCGAGCGTCGCCGCCGTAGTCGTTGGCGAGCTTCTGTAGCGTCCGCGGACGGCCCTTCACGCCCGGGTCCTGAACGTCATCGCGCAGCTTCTTTAGAGATTCAACCAAAATCTTCTGAGCTACTGCGGCCTGGGCATAGAGCGTCTCAAAATCGCCCTCGTCTTGCTTGAGGTTCGGGTCTCGTCGCTCCTTGTAGGCCTCTAACTTGTCGAGTCCGCTCACGCCTCGCATGGCTTCTGCGTACGTGGCCTTGGCTCGACGGAGCGGATCTTCGAGTGCCGCGAAGCCTCCGAGGCGACCGGTGAGCTCCGGAAACTTCGCCTCGACCTCGTGCCGCAGCGACTCCATCGTCACCTCGAGCTCGACGTGCTCCTTCGCGAGTTCAGTTAGGTACGCGCGAACGTCCTGGCGGTTCCGCGCTTCATCGACGCGGAGTTCCGACGGCGTGTAGCCTGACAAGGCAGCTTTAATCTGCGCCTCGTCGCGGCTCGTCGCGACGATCTTGATCCACGGCGGCAGCGTCTTGAGCTCGGTCGCGAGCAGCGAGAGCACGGGCTTGAGCGCGTCGCGGGGCAGCTCGTCGAGCGCGTCTATGATCAATACGAGGGCGTCGTCCGGCCCGCGGGGCGCCTCGACGCTTCGCAACGGCTTGGCTAATAAAGCCTCGAAGAGCTCGTCGACCTTGTCGGTCTCGCCCGCGCTCTTCTTCAGCGCGTCTTCGAAGCCCTCCACCGTCGCGCACAGCATGCCCGCCAGAGACCGCAACAGCACCGCTGGCGCCGATCGCGCCGGCTCGGTGTGCTTACA
>JACLAA010004162.1_pt1 | contig 14205 bp, 12 predicted proteins | sample 8027891 | NCBI WGS metagenome assembly JACLAA01 (sample SAMN15724900, study PRJNA655200) | protist metagenome | isolation source: fluorescence activated cell sorting (FACS) single amplified genomes of... | place: Spain: Blaines Bay Microbial Observatory, Mediterranean Sea | collected 2016-01-19 | reverse complement strand
AGGTCAGCAAGCGGCGACGCAACAAACGCAGCGCGCGCAACAAGTGCGAGAGTTTCAAGACGCGGTACCAGCGAAGAAATCCGAAGCGACGAGACAGTTAGACGAAGAAGAAGCGCTAGAGCGTGTATTATTAGCACAGCAAAAAGAAGCTGCCCAGGACGGTCGCGCGCAAAGACCAGTTCCGGCGTCTCGCAGAGGAGGCGCAAAACAACCTCCGCCGCCGGTTCCAGAGACGAAGAAAAAAGGAGACGACGACGATTACGTCGTTTCGGATTCAGAGGAGGAAGACGACGACGTCATCCCAGCATCTGCGCAGCCAGTAGCTGCTGCGCGGCGTGGGCTAGCTGTTGGAGCGAAAAGTGCAGCCGCCGCAGCGGCGGCGGCAAAAAGGAAACAGCGACAACAATCGGATTCGGAATCTTCTCAAGACGAGGAAGTGCCTGATTCGGAAGAAGAAGAAGACGAGGATTTCGCAGATGCGAAACCCGCACCGAAGAAGAGAGGTGGAGCTGCAGCGGCCGCCGCCGCCGCAACGAGAGCGACAAGACGTGGTCGTGGCGCGACGCCGTCGACGCAAACGAAGAGCAGAAAAGTTCCAGAAAGTATCGTCATCGACGACTCCTCGGATTCCGACGAAAAGGCCACACCTTCTGTCGCGGCTGGAGCTGGAAGAACATCTGCTGCCGCTTCGAGAGGCAGAGGCCGCGCGCGCGGTGCCAAAGTTTTGAACAATCCAACGACGAAATCGGCAGTTGGGAATAAGCGCGGCAGAGGTGCCGCCTCGTCGAAGCGAGGTGCTGGTAACAACGCGGACGACTCTGACTCGGAAGAACGCGCAAGACCGACGAGAAGAACGCGCGGCGCGCCCAGTACTCTTCCCACAACAGGAGGCACCCAGAGAAGCACGCAACGATCCGGGGCGCCCGGTGGCACGCAAAGGACTACCGGAACTGCCTGGGGTCGCTCCAAGAAATAACATTATTAGTGTACCAGAATATCAATAATAGAAGAACAACAACAAAACGCGCATACACGCAGCGCGTTTTCGCGACGAGAGATACAACAAATACAAACAATGATACTACTCTACTACTACTAAATCATCCTCCTTTATTTTGACTATCGATGAGAACGGTCACCGGGCCGTCGTTCTCTATGTGCACGTCCATCATCGCCCCAAATTGACCTTCTTTTATTCCATTCTCTTTGTATTCCTCTCTCGCTTTTTTAAGGAACTCATCGTACATTTCCTTCGCCTCTTTCGGTGTCATCGCTCGACTGAACGACGGTTTTTTCCCTTTCGTGCACTCGGCGAGTAACGTGAACTGACTCACGAACAAGACATCTAAATTTAAATCGAGCAAAGACTTTGTCCACTGTTTGTTATTCTCTGCGTCGTCGTTGTCCGGCCAAAGGCGTACACTCATCGTTTTTCGTAAAACGTAATCGCAATCCGCGAGCGTATCTTCCGCGCTGATGCCGAGGAAAACGACCGCCCCTTTTCCAATTGTACTTATCGATTGCGGTTCAGGTTGCGAAGGATGGGAGGGAGGTAACGCGTGATTGTGCAACTCGGAGTGCCGAACAGAGACCGATCCCGAGTGCACGCGCTGAATCAACGCTCTCATTATTTGCTTTTGTACGCGCCACTTTTCGCGCGTGTGTGAGTTGTGAGGTATTCGTCCAATTTTTAACGGTTTTCTACTCTACGCTTTCTGACGATAAGGCGCGAAAGGCGTCGTCGTCCACGAACGCTTGGACGTCCCAAGCGTCCAAGAGACTGTCGAACAACAGTCCATTATTGTCTTCTTTTTCTTCTCCTTCTTCTGTGTGGCTCCTTGTGCTATTGCTAGTAGTAGTAGTATTCGAGGAGGAGAAAGACCCCCGCAAACTGTCCAACGCCTTCTCGGCGACGACTTGCTTTACGCGGAGTTCTTTGCGCGTGCCTTCTAAAGCGCTCGCGCAAAGGAAGAGCCACTGTTCGAAAGACCGTTTGTTGTTGTTGTTGTTCATCTCAACGGTAGTATTGGAGAGAGAAAAGCGAGTGGAAAGTGCCGCGTTGGGGACGTTGTGCATCCAGTGCACTTTTGGCGACGGCGCTTCGTCGTCGGTCTGTTCTTTTTTCGTCGTTTCTAAAAACGATAAACGCTTCGCGAGGACGACGGCTTCTTCCGCCTCGTCTTCTTTCTGCTCTGTTTCCTTTCCTCGCCGTCTGTCCCTTCCCTTGCTGCTTCTGCTTCTGCTCCTCCGTCTCCCCCGAGGTTCTCTATCCCTTCCTTGTCGGCCGTGCCCTTCTTCTTTTTCTTCGTCCCTTCGCGCTAGGTGTTCCGGCGGATTCTTTGCTTCTTCTTCTTTAACTTCTTGAACTTCTTTTCCGCCGTTTTCAAACGCACTCGTAAAACTCTCGAACGTTTCCTCCATTCGTTTCGAAATATTTTCCAATTCTTCCACGATTCTTCGCAACTTTGCGCACGCTTCGTCCACGCGTTCCGCGTCCGCGGCGGAGGAAAAATTCGCGTACTTGCCTCGTTTCATCAAACAGTTCAACATATCGTCGCTCGGGAGTATCGATTTAATCTTCTCCTGGACTTTTACGTGGTACGGTGAAGAAGAAAAGTCCTCGTTTTCGTTCTTCTTCTTGTCCTTCTTTTCCTTCTTCTTCTTTAACATGGACGATAACTCCTCTTTCGCCTCTTTCAAAATCGTCAACGCATCCGTTCCGCTCTCGTGGGCGACGAACCATTCTCTCGCTAAAGACGCCATGGTGTATATTGCGTCCACATCAATCTCAAATTCCTCCGCGCTGTTCGTGTCGTTATTGTTATCATTATTATTATCCACCGTCGTCATTCTTTCTTTTTCTCTCAATCAATATACAATCAATTCAGCTCTTCGTCCTCCCCGATGGTCCTTTATACACCTCCCCGCCCGGAACGCTTCGCAACGCGCTTTCGATCCGCCTCCCAACTTGTTCCTTTTCCCAAAGGCCTATATAATTCGTCGATGCGAATAAAACCGACACTAAACTTAAACTAAATCCCGTCGCCACTGCTAACGCTTTTAACCCTTGAATCGATGCTTTCGCGTGTACTCCTATTGGTAAATCTCGTTCTAACTTGTGTTTTCTGTTTTTCCAGTGCACCACGGACGCGGTAAACACGGAGGAGAAAACAGTCACGAGTGCGGCAGAGATGGCGAGGTTTGGATACGACACCTGGTAATACTTTTTTTTGTCGTCGTCCTTGTCTGCTTCTATGAAGGATTGGATGAACCGGAAGCCTTCTCTTTTCGTCTTTGTCGTTTGTTCTTCTTCTTCTTCTTCTTGTCGTCGTTGTTGTTCGTTATTGGAAATCGAATTGGAAAGCGACGACACTTCTCCTTCTTTTTTCTTCGTGTTGGTCTTCTTTGAAACGACAACGACCGAGGGAGACGTGGACGAGAACCACCACCAAAAGAGCATATATCGCCGCAAGGAGACTTGGGAGAGTAAAAAGAGCTCGACGTCCGAATTGAATGTTAAGAGAGAGAAGTGATGAGTGCACAAAAATGAGGGAAAGAAAGAGAAATAAAAACATAAATACTAATACAACGAGCACAGAGTCAACATCTCTCTCTTCCTCTTTCGTTCTCTCTCTGTGTCAAACAAATTACCAGCTGTAGAACGCGTCGTCCTTATCTCGTACGATTTCTTCTTTTTTCCGACCTTTAATCAATCCGTACGTCATGAGCCCTCGATCGAAGGCTCGATGCATGCGCTCGAGCGTAACAATCTCGCGGATGGTTTTGTACCAAATCCTGGGACCGGCGAAAACGACCGGCCACGGGTCCCAGACGCCGACCCAAATGGAGTGTCGCCACGAGGCGATGGTATTTTTGACCCAGTTTTCGCCTCGAACTTTTTCCATGACGTGAGTGTTTCGCATTAATCGTTCGTATTCTTCGTAGGAGACAAAGTACGGGTGCGCCCACTCTTCGTATAAAAATTGTAAGTTTTTCTTTTCGTCTTCGGTGAATGGGTTTTTTGTTTCGTCGGCGTCGCGTTGGCACCAAGTGGCGACGACGAGAACACCTCCCGGTTTCAACACTCGAATCATCTCTTCCACGTATTTTTTCTTATCTGGCATGTGTTCGCCGCTTTCGCACGCCCAGACGGCATCGAACGTGTCGTCCGGGAACGTCATCTCTAACGCGTTCATGACTTTGAATTCAGCGTTTGGAACGTTTTGTTCCTTGGCTAATTCAGTCGCGCGGTCTCTTTGGTTCGGTGATAACGTGATCCCAGTGACTGTAGTTCCGTTCCCGTACCGTTTCGCCAAGTGTCTGCTCGCGCCTCCAATCCCGCATCCCACGTCTAAAATATTCGCAGGTTGCTTCCCGAACAAATCTTGAATGGACCAATCGCACATTTTATCCACGAACGCAAACTTAGCTTCTTTGAAATCCGTCACGTCGTTTCCTAACAACGTTCCAGCCCCGTTCGCTAAATCTTCGTCTTCGTACCACCCAAGATGGATGTGTTCCCCCCAATAGTACTCTAAAATGCCTTCCTCGGTCCACGCGTCGTATTCCGAGCCTACCGTATTCGCTCCGTCCACGTACGCTCGCGACGGCGTATCCAAAATCTTCTTAATCGTCACCGCCGCCAACGCGACGTACGGAAGGTAAAATGCCTGCGCACTCAACGCGTTCGCGTTGAAGAGCGCGTTTTTTATCACTGAACTAGAATTTGCGGGAGTTGAAACAACGTTTTTCTTAGCGGCTTGAGCGGCAGCCAACTGCGAGACGGATTCGTTCGGTTTGCACAAAAGTTCTTCTTTGGATAATACATTTGTTGTTGGTCTTCTATTATTATTTGTCTGAATCGTTTGAATTATCGTCGTCTGTTCATCGTTTTGCGCTAAAATCGCTTTGTTTCTTCTTCTGTGTCTCGTTCTTCTTTGTCCAGTCGTCTGAATCGTAAACGTCGTAAACGAAGAAGACGATTTCATCATCGCGTGACGTCTTTGATTTTGATGATGATTTCGATGACTTAAAGGCGACTTTGATGAGAAAGAAGAAGAGGAAGAATGTAACGACAACAGAGAAGAAGCAGACGTTGTCATCGAAACACTACTCCTTTTATTATTAGTATTATTATTATATTTGTGTGTATATGTATCGCGTTTTAAAGTGCGCTCGGATGTGTGGTAAATTAAAACTTTTTTTTGGGGGATAAAAATCAGTCCAAAACGACTGTTTTGATGAAAGATTTTAAAAAGTACTAAAGTATTTTTTATTTACACAGACGAAAGCGGGAAAGCGCTTGCTTACTTCGACGAGAGCATCTCTCTGGCACAGACACACACTCGCTCTCTTTCTTTCTCTCTCGTTATTGTTAGTACTGTAGTTATTATTTCTTACCGAACAAGTTGCCTAAAAATTTCGCGGCGTTTTCGTTGAAAATCGGTTCGTCGAACTTGTTCATCAACGGGGTAAACTCAGGACTCGCTCGGACATTCTTTAAGCTCGGGTCGGTGCGAATCTTTCTGTAATCCGTCCACCCACTCGCCATGCACCTTCTCAAGGCTAACAACGACTCGTCCAGTTTACCGATGTTGGAAAAGCAGCAGGCGATGTTGTATTGGCACACTCGGTAAATTTCCGTCGTCGTTTCAAAGTTATCGCTCATGTAGTTCTTCGGCTCTAACGCGGCGACTTCTTCGAACTGAATCAACGCGTCGTCGAAATTCTTTTGGTTGTACAACGCAATCGCTTCGTCGAACATGTCTAATCGTTCGTTCTCCAACTCTCTCTTCTTGGAGTAGTTATTCATCTGTTGTTCCTTCGTCCCGGCGCCGTAGTTCCCTCCCGCTCTTTCGGATTTGAACTGTGAGTTCTTCTCCACCTCCATGGCGCTGAAATCGCCAAACATCTTCTTCATCTTCAAATAAATGTCTCCGTTTCTGTTTTTCATCGCGTACATGACTTGACCGAAAGATTCCGCCGGCCACACCTCGTCGCCGAACGACGCCGACACGCCTTCTATTTTGTCTCCGATTTCAAACACCTCGTACTTTGGATCGTTCGGCGGGACGAACGCGACGTACGCGCCGCCGTCGTTCCCGCGAGCGAACTTCACGTCGATTGGTTTCGGCAGTGTCACCTCGTAAAACTCTTCCGTCGCGACCGCGGATTCCGCCACCTCGGACGCGTTCACCAAGATGACGTGTTGTTTTCTTTTCGGGGAGATTAATGCCCCCGATGACGCCAAAGATCTCATCTTTTGTTTTTGTTGTTGTTGTGTGAACTTTGACGAAGTCTTCGTCGTCGTCGCCATCGTCGTCATAGTAGTAGTAGTAGCCATTATTACGTGCCGTGCGTGATAAAAGTAGAGATCTCAACAGATAGAATAACAAAAAGCGCGCGACGAGACAAACAAGTGACGAAACGATGAATTTTTTGCCAAAGTGGATATTTTCTCTTTTTTTTGTATGATTGGTGCGTTCTGAACCACGAAAAAATTTAAGCACGTGATGAAAAAATGCAAGAGAACTTCTTCTGTCTTTGTGTGAAACAATTCACAAATCGCACAAGTCACAACAACATCACGCGACAAAGGAGTTAGGCCAAGAAGAGATGAGATGGAAAAAAGACGACGCTTTCAATTTTAAGAGAGTGTTGTTCTTTTCTCGAAAACGGCTTTGTTGTATTAGTAGTATTATATATAGTATTACTTCGATGATGATAAAAACCGATCTTTCTCGATCCTATTCGTGGCGAGATCCAACTGTCTATCGATGTGCTTCAACGCGCTGAGTTGATTGTTCAGCGCGGAGACTAAACTTCGCGTGGCATCGCCGTCGCCTTTCCGTAAACCTCTCTGCTCTTGCATGGCTTGATAACGAGAAATTGTTTTGCTCGCGTCTCGCAAGGAGTTGCCGATTTGTAAAATCTGCCCGGAGACTTGCTCGGCTAATCCGTATAAACGAGCCGTGGAGCTGACGTCTCGATCGACGTCTAATGTTTCGCCTAATTGTTGGTACAAACGATCGACGCCGTTTTCCATGTCCGTCAACGCGCGTTCGGTATCTTCTTGGTGTTGTTCGATGACGCGAATTTGCCGTTCCATGACGTCTTGTTGGGATTTCGCGTTGACTAAATCGACTTGCATCTCGAACAGTTCCCTCCGCCGTTCGACGATTTGCTCGTCCCAATCTGCTATTATTTGTGCTTTTTTCTTAAAATCCGCGGTTCTTTGCGCGAGTTCTTTGTTCCAGTATTGTAACGTTTCGCCGACGGATTTGCCGACCAAGTCAGTCGGTCTCGATAAATTCACCGGCGGAGGCGCCAAGGCGGAAGATGTTGCTTTTGTCGTTGTTGCCGCTGCTGCTGTTGTCGTCGTTGGAGCAGCTGGAGTAGATGCCGGTGCTGCTGCAGCCCCAAAAAGACTACCACCTGTTGCAGCAGGTTTGGCCGCTTCTGTTGTTGTCGTCGCTGGTTTGGCCGCACCGAAGAGTCCACTTCCTCCAGCGGCTGGCGTTGTCATCGCAGGTTTAGCCGCACCAAAGCTAAAGGATGGCGCGGCAGGTGTGGCCGCAGTTGGCGTGGCTGCAGGTGCCACACCGAAAAGACCGCCTCCCCCAGTTGTTGTTGTTGCTGCTGCGGCCGGTGCTGCTGGTGCTGCTGCTGGTGGTGCTGCGCCGAAAAGACCGCCTCCTCCAGTTGTTGTTGTAGCAGTTGTCGCAGCACCAAAGAGACCACCTCCAGTGGAAGTCGTCGTCGATGCTGGCTTCGTTCCAAAGCTGAACGATGGCGCAGCAGTAGAAGTTGTTGTCGTCGTTGCCGCAGGCGTAGCAGCCGTACCAAAGCTGAACGATGGCGCAGCAGTAGAAGTTGTCGTCGTTGCCGCAGGTGTAGCAGCCTTACCAAACGAAAACGCGGAAGTACCACCAGCCGCGGGCGTCGCAGTAGGTTGAGCCCCCCCAAAGGAGAAACCTCCGGCTCCGGCCGGCTTCTTAGCTTCGCCACTGCCGGCACCAAAGCTGAACCCGGACATTGTTTTGATACTCTTTTACTGTTTTCCTCCTGTGTTGTTGAGAGAGTATAGAGTGGTGAGAAACAAGAGAGAGAGAGAGAGAGAGAGAGAGAGAGAGAGAGAGAGAGAGAGAGAGAGAATTTAGTCCGTGAGATTGAAAGTGATCCGCGAGTATCGACCACCCGCGAACCGTGGAGATGGACCACAAACCGGTTTGTCGTCCGGCGCTTTTTACGGCGAGATTAATATCCGCTACGGAAGTTAAAAAGACTATCCCATTCGTATTCGAGGATGCCTTAGGCAAAGCAGCGTTTAAAGAAAAGAAACGCGCGTTCACATGCGCATACATATCGCTCCTCGCGGTGAAAAATATAGAAAGTCTCAGGAAGTTTGAGGCATAACGAAAATCACAGACGTGTCTCACGTTATTGGAAATTCTCGTCACCGACTTTTCAATACTTTTCTCACGCCGTCGAGAGCTAATATACGGAACACATACGTGAAACCAAATCGATCGTGTAATAATAACTCATAACTTCTTAGAGGTTGAATAAGCCCCAGCGACAAGAGCCGTCAGCTTCGGTTTTTTCGAATCACAGTTAACACACGCAAAACGAAATCATACGAGGACAACAGAAAGAATGTCGCATCGGAGATTGAGAAAGCAATAGTAGTTTTAGACTACCACCTCCTCACCCATTCCAAAGCTGTCGGCTTTACCTGGAACTGACGGCACCGCAAAATACTTGTTCATTCAGCCGTGTGCTTTTGTCCAGGAAAAAATACGAAACAAAGACGAGAACGAGAAGACGAAAATTCCTCCTACACCTACCTCTTCCTTCTCCTTCTGGTGTTTGTTATTAGAGCGTGCTAATATCTTCTTCCTTCCTTCCTATTTAAAAATAACTCTGTTTGCGTTACTATTATTGAAGAGGAAGTTTGTCTTTGGTAAGTTTCAAATCGATACAAAAATTCGCACGCGAGCGGTACTGAAAGAACGAGAACGAAGAAGAAGATGATGATGACGAAGCGCCGACGTAAATTCTTCCTCTCTCTCGTTCACACGCGTAGATATATATTTAATTTCTCAGTCGAAAGATGGTGATTTTGTTTTGCTCGGCATCGATTAGTGGTCTAAGCCTAGTAAGGACAAATGACTTCTTCACGGAAAAAATATATACTACAGTCGTCGTGCGCTCGGCGCTTCATCATCATCAACATCTTCTCTTCTTCTCTTTCTTCTTTCCACCTCGTCGCAATAACAAAAAACAAACGCAAAAGAGAGAGAGAGAAAATGTGAGGAAGATGGTTATGTGGATTCGGAACCGAAGGAAAATCCGAGCCAACCGTAGTATCTGCCTCTGACGTTCACTATAGGCAATCGTAAATAAAACCTTCGGAAGACCACACGACGGGTATCAATCGTCCAGCGGAACTCCGTACACAAGCTGCCAAAAACAAAATACGAACGACGATAAAACGAACACGCGCGTAAAAGAGAGCGTCTGTGTGTGTTTTGTGCACACAAACGCACGAATGAATCCTCTCTCTCTCAATCTCTTTTTCCTCCAATTTTGATGATGATTCGGAATTCGTTCGCAAGTTTCAGCACATCTCGCTTGAAAATGTTGCCCGATAACTACTCCGGTTCCAAGCTCGATACTAAGAAGCCAAGCGTTAAAATGAGTGCTCGTCATCATCATCATCATCTATGTCGTCTTTACACTACCCGTTCACGACGCGTTTTTTTGTGTGTCGTAATAAATGCGCGCACAAATAGAGAGAGAAACTGAGAGAAACTGATGAGAAAATCAAACGAATCGATTCCCCACCGAACATCTCGAAATCGAATTTCTCTTTCTCTCTTCATTCATGAAACAACTCTCTCTTCTCTGCGCGGCGTTAAAAAAGAAAGAAAGAACAACAAAAAGAAACGAGAGACGTGATGATGAAAGCACTACTCTCTCTCTTCTTACCTTACTTCTTTATGTTTTTATATACTAACACGCAGTTTAAAGATTTTATGTGTTGTTGTGTGTAGAAAAGTTTCTCTTCTAACGAGCAAACGAGAGCGCAAAAAAGAAAAACACACTAAACACTCGAGTCAAGAAGCCAAAGACCTGTTTCACGCATTTATTACAAATTCCCGCACAACAACAACAGAAAACACACAACATGGGGGTAAGTATATTATATATCTAATTCTCTCTTATTCGCATACAAACGATATCCTTTTAGACGAATTCGAAGGTTTCGATGCGATGGTACCTTCGCGCGATGACTTTGTTGCGCGTTTCCATGTAGATTTTTTCTTTAGGGCGAGATGACGGGAAAACACATTTTCTACGACGCGTCTTAGTTCTCGCGAGCATCGATGCGAAGTTTCTCGCGACGTGAACTGACCATAATTTCTCTCTTTAAACTCTTTTCTTTCGCGATTTAATACGTAGGCTTACAAATACGTGGAAGAACTCTGGAAGAAGAAACAATCCGACGTGTTGCGATTTTTGCAACGCATTCGCGTTTGGGAATACCGTCAGCTTCCGTCCATCTGCCGCGTGACTCGACCGACGAGACCGGACAAGGCGAGAAGATTGGGGTACAAGGCTAAGCAAGGCTTCGTGATTTACAGAGCGCGCGTGAGAAGAGGTGGCCGTAAGCGTCCGGTGCGCAAGGGTATCGTCAATGGGAAGCCGGTGCATTGCGGCATCACCAAGTTGAAGTTTGCGAGAAACTTGAAGTCTGTCGCGGAGGAGAGAGCGGCGAGAAGATGCGGCGCGTTGAGAGTCTTAAACTCGTATTGGTTGAACCAAGATTCCGTGTACAAGTACTATGAAGTCATCATGGTTGACCCGATGCACAAGGCTATTAGATCTGATCCGAGAATCAACTGGATCTGCGCGCCGACGCACAAGGGCAGAGCGATGAGAGGCTTGACTTCGGCGGGGAGAAAGCACAGAGGTTTACACGGCAAGGGCCACAACTACACGAAAAACAGATCGTCCAAGCACGCCCAGTGGAAGAACAACAACAGACTTTCGCTCAAGAGATATCGTTAAACGACGATGTGTCAAAATCGAGGCTTTCGAGAATAGCTGTTTTGGGGTACCTTTCGTTATTAATAATAGACAAACCTACAACTTTAGAACTAATCGTCGTCTCTACTTCCTATTCTTTGCTATTATCGCCTGCAACGCGCGAAGTCTCGCCACGGCGATGAACCTAGGGTCGACCGAAACGCCATTCACGTTCAAATCTTGGAACTTTCCGTATATGAAATCGGCGCCGCGGTGACCGCACATCTGACCACACGCGACGACGTCGATGTTCGGATTTACTTCTCTCGCCTCGTTAATAGCTGATTGTACGAGCCGCCCGACACCTTTATCGTCCCATGCGATGAAGGGATTAAACTTCCATATGATTGCGTTTTCCTCCTCTTCCTGCTCCTCTCTGGCGATATCTTTCACGTCGTTCTCTTCGTCGTCGTCGTCGTCGTCTTCATCGAAATCGAATTCGTCGCCATTAATGTCCATATCTTCGCCACCGTACAAGTAGCGCGGAAAGAATTTGTGACTATCTTCTACGCTGACGCCGTATGTTGTTTCTGTGAGCTCGTCTAACCCGACGATTAAAAATTCTGCTCCCATTTTTGCTAAATCGCCCGCAATCAAACACGACCTCGGCGTCTCGAGCATGGCGCCCACGCGGTAGGCGATTTTTGAGTTGGTTTTCTCCTCCAAGAATGAAAATTCTTCCGCAACGTTCCGGATTAAATTCAACTGGTGTTCAAATTCCTCCGCCGAGGCGACGTTCGGTATGCATATGTCCACAACCGGTGGTTCTGCTGCAAACGTGAAGAATTCTTTCACTCCGTACGCGGCGCCGAGGAGAGCGCGCACTTGCGCTTTCGTGATTTCCGGATAGAGAGCTCCAACCCGACAGCCTCGAAATCCAAAATCAGGATTTACTTCGTCCAGCAAGTTTTGCTCTATGATTTCTACGACGTCTCGTTCGTCCTTCCCGGAATCAACCGCTAATAATGGCACTAAATCGTTCAAATTTTCCGAATCCGGCAGAAACGCGTGCAGCGGTTCGTCCAGTAAACGCACTATGACCCTCGAATTTTCTTCGTTCTTCTGATCAGGTTGGAACGAGGCCTTGAACATGTCCTCAAAATCGTACCGCAAATGCGGCGAGAGCATATCCAACGCTTCGTATCTCTCATCTTTCGTCTCTGCACACAAAAGCATGTGTAAAGCCTGCCTCGCATCGCCGCCTCGATATTTCTTGAGGACGTTCTCAACTTTCACCAAACCGACGCCGATAAAGTTCGACGCGTCGCCTCCGCCAACGCTCGTTCCGTCGCGATTATTATTCTCATCAACGTACTCGTCGATGGCATCCGCAGAATCGCACTCGGCAAATATCCGAATCGCGTTTAAGAATTTGGATTTTTGCGCGAGCCATTCGAAGAACAGCTTGTTTCGTTCCGACTTGACCGGCGGCACGAGTTCGACGGCGCCGCGATAGACGACGCCGTTTTGACCGTCGATGGTGACGTAATCTCCGGTGTGCAAAATCGTCGTGCTTTCTTTTTTGTTGTTGTTATTGTTGTTGTTGCTATTGCTGCTACTAAAAGTCGTCGTCGTGAACTTTGCAAACTTGCGAGACTTTTTATCAATTTTTATCGAATATCCTCCTCCCTCGCCATCGTCGTTACCATCATCGCTATATATATCATCGTTCGCACCGGACACGCACGCCAACCCAAACTCTTTCTTCGATAACTCCGCGCCAAACCGATCGTCCTTCAAGAATATAACCCCGGCCACGTCTTGCAACACGTCCACGACGTCTTCCTCGTCCTCGGCGAATCGTTTCTCCTCGTCCGTTTTGAGTAAACTGGAATCCACGCACTCGCAACACAAAATGACTTTCGCGGCTTGCGAACCACCAAGACCTTTGCCTCTCTCGAGCATTTCGCGCGCGTCTTGAACGGTGAAACAAATCTGCCCGGTTTCGCACTTGGCATTTTTTACGTGTTGTTGTTGTTGTCGTCGTCCTCCTAAAAGCTCCTCTTTCTTCCACTCGTCCGCGGCGATGACATCCGACCACCTCTTCTCCGCGTTCTTCACTCTCAACAAACTCGCCGTCACCACGTCTTCCTCTTTCACCAATAACAATCCTTCCTCGACTGATTTTACCAGTTTCTTCTCCACTAAATACACCGCGATATCGATCGCGTTTATTCTTTTTTCCGTGTTGTTGTTTTTACTACTCGTCTCAGAGTACGACTCGATGAGTTCTCGGAAACGTTCTTTTGTGATCATCGTTTTGTTGCCATTTTCGTGTCTCTTCTCCTCCTCGCTCTCACTCTCCTCTAAAATCCGCGCGATTTGTTCGTCCTCTTCTTTCGTGTTTACGTCGTCGTCGTTGAGAAGAAGAACAGAATCATCATCATCATCGAAAATACCGTTAACTTCAGCTTCGGCGAACACAAATACTAAAGTGTTGTTGTTATTCATTCTTTTTCTTCCTCCTCCTCGTCGAAACATTCGTTTTTGTCTGCTAAAGCTGATGCTGCTGCACTTCTTCTTATTCATACTGATACTATGAGTAGTAGTAGTAGTCCTCCTCATCGTCCTCGTCGAGGTGGTCCTCATCATCGTCCTCTATATTCGTTTTCAAAAGTGTCGTCGAATAAAGAAAAAGAATCGCTTTTTTTTGTTCTCTTTGGCTGCTTTTTTGTTTTGAAACAACTAAAATTCTCTTCTTTTTACACAACAATTAAGTTTTTCACAACAACAACACACAAACTCCACTAGAAAAGTTTTACTTCATTCACACATCGAGACTACTCTACTTAATCAAGAGAATGGGCTTTTCTTTTCGAGGAGGCGCACAACAACTCCCTACACAAAAAGCAAAAATGGACGCGATGCGAAGCTTGTTTGACCTCGCGTATTTGAACGTAAAATCTTTCGTGCAAAGCGAAGACGTGCACGTTTTCGTGCTCATTATGTTTGCGTTTTTAGGTGCCATCACGTATCTTTCCTATTGGGTTCCTAAACTCATCGTCTCGTTCATGCCGACGCAAAACTTGAAGAAGAAATACAAAGGCGCGAAGTGGGCTTTAGTCACCGGCGCGTCGTCTGGTATCGGTAAATCCTTGGCGAAAGAATTAGCCG
>JACLAA010000034.1_pt1 | contig 14206 bp, 11 predicted proteins | sample 8027891 | NCBI WGS metagenome assembly JACLAA01 (sample SAMN15724900, study PRJNA655200) | protist metagenome | isolation source: fluorescence activated cell sorting (FACS) single amplified genomes of... | place: Spain: Blaines Bay Microbial Observatory, Mediterranean Sea | collected 2016-01-19 | reverse complement strand
TGGGTCATCAAGGCCTTGTGCTACGGCTGGTTCGCCACACTCACGAGAGTGGAAGAGCGTATTAGATTGGTGTTGCTCATACCGGTTGCGTTTTACTTCTTCCTCGAATCAACAAGAGGATGGGAGAAGCTCCCGTTGTTTGACATGGCTTCGGTCCAAAGGGGCTTGGTCGCCTTGCGGTCCACGCAAGTGTTCTTGGTGGTACCATTATTCCCAGAGCTAGCTCAAGTCTACCACGCCCTAACTTGTGCGTTGGGCACCGTGTTCCCGATGGTCGGCCTCATGTCCATCGTTACTTTTGCTTTCGCTGTGATAGGTATGGTGTTGTTTGGTGATCAGGTGGTAAGGAAGCGAGATAGAGATTATGGCTACACGGACACGAGGCAGGGCATGCCGATGCCTCGGGTTTATGGAAGTTACTGGTCCACGACGCGTGTCAAATTCTCAACAATAACAAAGTCCATGAACACGCTATTCATTGCCGCCACCTCAAATAACTGGGTCGCGACGCGAGATGCGATGCGGGCCGACCTCGACCCGTCGCTGTGGTTCGCGAATAGACTCTTCTGGATGGCCTACATATTGTTAGTCAGATTCTTATTTTTAAATGTGTGCACCCTGATCTACATCTACAAGTACGAGTCGACGTCCCCGGACCAGCCCTGGATCGCCATGGACCAGGTCGAGGAGTTTCTAGTGGCCTGGCAGCATTTTGATCAATATGGTGTTGGGCGCATTCGTACCAAACTGTTGTCTAGACTATTGAGATTGTTGAGTCCACCCCTCGGTCTCTCGAGAGATGCGCCGCAAGCTCTGGCAGATAGGCACGCGAGACGTATTTTAATGGCCATCCCTTTGCTCCTAGATGAAGAGGTCAAGTCCGGCGAAGCGGATTTGAAGAAGCGGTGGGAGGAGGTGCGGAAGCCCTTCACGGCGTCGGGCAGGGCCGACGACCACGGGCGGCTACCTAGATACTTAGAATTTCATGACGTTCTGAAGACGGTGCATCGAGTAGTCATGTTCCCGGAGTTGCAGGCCTTGCCCGACGACGAGGGGCTCATGTTGAGGAGGGAGTATGCGCAGGCCAAGTTGGATATATTGCGGTTAGCCGTGAATCGGTTCTGCGAGCCGGCGGCGCGGGCGATCGACGCGCACGGGGATAGGGTACCGGCTTGCGTCGCGGACATGTCGCTGGTGCAACGGGCTAGACCAGACGTCTTTCGGTATCGTCTTCGACAGGCGTTGACGCTCGAAGTTTATCGGTGGCAGAAGCAGATCGAATTCGGCCGGTTTGATGAAGAGTCCTTTCACGAATGCGCCCTACTGTTAAAAGCGATCAAGGAGGAACGGTTATCCGCCATGATGCAGCTCGAGGTGCTGAATCGGTTGGCGGGCAAAGGGATGTTGATGTCTTTACAAGAGAGACGGCCGAAGCTCCATAGACATTTAGGTTTTCTGGATGGGTTATTATCTCGGGTGGAGAATGAACGTTCTAACCACGTCAGAAAGGCTTGGTTACCTTCCTCAATGGCCCACTCGGGCACGCTGCCCTGCGCACCTAAATCAGCTACGATACCGAAGGAACGGATGGTCTCGTCGATCGCGGTAGGAGGAAGACAGGGCGATTTAATAGTGACGTGCCACGGCGGCAAGGATGTCACTGTGTGGAAGAAGCGCAAACCGAAACGACGAAGTGAAGATGACTGGTTGAAGTCCGAGGCGCAACGAGCCAAAGAACGCGAGCAGGAAGAAAATAGGGACCCCTGGGCCTACGCCCCCTACTTCAAGACCCAGCAGCTCGAGGAGGACCTGGGGACGGCCGTCTGCGTCGCCATGACGAGTGATGGCAAGAGGTTCTTTAGCAGCGCGGGTCCCGCGATCCGAGGCTGGGTTCAGGCGAAAAAAGTGAGGGGCGGCCCCAAGGGCCCGCAGTTCCGGTGCGAATCGATCATGCAGGGCCACACGAAGGACGTGACCTGTCTGAAGATCGCGCATCGTCAGCTCTTTTCTACTGCGGAGGATGGGGCCATTCGCATTTGGCGGTTAAGAGGTACTGATGCGTTACAAAGTGCTACACTATCGATGACGGCGCCGTGCACGTCTCTGTGTTTGTTAAATACGGCTACGGAACCTCGGGACATGTCCGGTTTGCACGCGGTCGCTGGTCTACGCGACTCCTCGATTTGTGTGTTGCCTTATTCCCTGAAGTCGCAGTGGCTCCAAGGTGCCGTCTGGAACGCGAAACTAACGGTGAAATGCTCCGACGCGCCCGTTACTGTGCTAGATTTTAGGCATCGATTGTTGTACGCCGGAACCGCTTTAGGCAAAATACACGCGTTTCGACCGGTAAGTGGCGCCGAGGACATGGGCACTTTGCAGAAAGTAGCGAACGAGATGGAGCGGTTAGGCTATGGGAGATCAGCGGAGGAGTTCGCCAAGACGGGCCTGTCAGATGGGAGATCCGCCGGCTCACCTCTAAGGGAAGTCGTACGACTAGACCGAGCCTTCGTGCTAGATTGCCACGCGGCGGCGGTAACGTCCCTCTGTTTAGCCGGCGGCGTCTTCTTCAGCGCCGGCGCGGACATGGCCGTCGTGTCGTGGGCCAAGCCGAGGGATGACCGCACGGCGCAATTTAGAGCTATCCCCCAGGCGGGCCAGGCCCCGCCCAAAAGACTTAGTCAAGCGTATTCCCACGCTAAAGTTGTCCATAAAGCCCCTATTACCGCGATGGATGTTGCTGGTGATTTCCTATTAACTGCAGATGCTGATGGTAACGTGTGCTGCACCGTGGCCAAGAAATTTCGGGAGATCGTGGACACGAAAGCTACCGAGGCGCAGGACGAGTCCTTCCTTGAAGAGGAAGTCCTGGAGAAGCCCAAGTTTTTTCATCAGAGGGAGCTTTCCACCTTGTCGGCTCGGCACTTTTTGGCTCATTTGCTGGCCCATTACTACCCCATGCGGCCCCTGTCCCACGCGGCGAAGGGCCACGCGCCCGAGGAGGAACCCGTGGTGGAGGAGGAGTCTTCCGATGAAGAATATCTCGACGACGCGTTCGTGGCCGGCGGGTTCATCCACGAGGACGAGGACGGCGACACGGGTCGCGTGCCGTCCGGCGACGAGCTCGAGTCGGACGAGGAGAGTCTCATGACTGTTTCGTCAGAGGGGTCGGAGAACAGCGGCGAGGACGGCTTCATACCATTACCGTCGGAGTCGGAGGAGGAGTCGGAGTCGGAGCTGAGCTCCGTGTCGGGGTCGGACTCCGAGGAGGACTCGGAGGCGGAGCGGGTTTATGAGGCATAAGATTGTATGAAACTTAGTGCTAGACCTATAATCGCGAAGCATCTATGGTAATCACTCGCTTCGCGGCGCGCCCCTTCTTCTTCTTGGGATTGACCTTCTTCGGCTTGGCGTTGTTGTTGGCCCGCTCGCCAGTTCCCGCGCCCCCCGACTTGACGAGCTTCCCGCGGCCCGACTCGAGCATGCCTTTCATCCACTGAGCTGCTTTCCGTAGCTCCGGGTCGTCGTCGCTGGGTCCCCATTGCTACCTCAATTTCTGGTGCACCAAGTCCAACACCGACGAAACCTATCACGATTGCTAGACGCCGTCGCCGCAGCGCCGGCCGGGGCCCGCGCCCAAGCAAGAGCGGGTCTTCGGCCGCGATCGACCGCGGGAAACGTCCAGGAGAGTGTTCGTTCCGCGATCCCGACCCCGCCTCGCCGGCGCTGCATAAGTACACCTCCCTCCCGCAGCTTACGCAACCCCGCACGCGTCTGTTCATTCGGAGCTAGCGGCCTGTAAGGCACTAGCAAGCTCGAGTTTTTTTTTAGCAGCGATGCTCAATATCGCCGTGTAAGCTAGCCCTGATCGTATCTGAACGTCAGGATTGCACAGCTTAAACACTGAGCAAGCAGCAGCATCGAAGACTGCAGCCAAATCGGCCACACCGTCGCCGGGAGCAGGCCCTGCCGCCAAACACTGTTTGAGTGCCGCCGCAGCGACCAGCCAAAAACAGTAAATTTGGCGCCGGCGGCGCAACTGCCCTAAAACCAGCCATTCGGCTAGCCAAAAGTCACCAGAACGATGCTCCTCATCATCAACCTCGACGCGCGCACGGACCGCCGCGCGTTCATGGACCGCAGCTGCGTCGCGCCGCTCCGCGCCATCAAGACGGAGGTGGCGTACGTCCAGGCCGTCACGGCGACGGACGCCGCCTCTGACAAAGCGCTCCCCGCCTTCGCGCTCGACGAATCGAAGCTCGAGGCGCTCCTCGACGCCTGGCACAGTTCGGGCTGCGAAGCTGTATCAAAGTCGGGCCTCGAGCGCTACTACCTGCGACCCGTATCAAATGAGGAGAAGGCGTGCACGCGGTCCCATCGATTAGCTTGGCAAAAAGCAAGAGAGGCCATGCACCATAACTCGGACCTGAAGTGGGTATTAATAATAGAGGACGACTGCGTGCCGTGCCTGCACCCGGCGGCGGAGTCGCAGTGGGCCGCCTTCTACGGGCCGGCCTGGCAGGTCGCCTGGCGCCACGTCGCCAAGGCGATGGAGAGTTGCGGCGAGGACTTTGACTTTGTGTACGTGGGGCGGCATCGGCTGGGCCCCGAAGACGAGTCTGATGCTGTTGTCAGGCCGGCGGGCTTTTCGTCGTGCCTGCACGCTTATTGTGTGACGCGCCAGGGCTGCGACCGGCTGCTGGAGAAGAGCGCTTCCATACCATTAATGCCGGCGGACGATTTGGTGCCGGCGCTCTGCGGCACGCACCCGCGCAAGGACTTACTGTCTACGAAGGAACCTTTAAGAGCGGGCTGCTTACAGAGAGACGTCCTGTTCCAGCTCCAGTCCATGGCCTTACCGGGCGACGACGTCTACGCGATCTCGCAGTCCTCCATCGAGCCGCCCGAGATGCGATCGATGCGCCAGGAGCTCTGGCGCCACCCGTCGTTGTGGCTGGAGCGGAAGGATATCTTGACGTTACGAACGTGTGGTAAGGAACCTTTGCAATCACTTAATGACGCAAGTGCGTGGCGGAGAGTAGTACTGATGGCCGACGACGACGAACGGCCCCACAACGTCTTCGACGGCGGGCGAAGCGTATCCTTCTCTGAGAATGATCTCGGGGCGGTGAACGTCTGGGAGGCGCTTTGTAGGAGGAACCACGGAGCGTCGTCACTGCTACCGTGGAACCCGCGGCCTAGGCAACGAAAGCCGCTGCCAGATACTGATAGATTTACAATGGAGAGGTGCCTGAAACCCGCGAATCCTCCGTCTCCATCCGAACTCATCGCGCACGGGGGTTCGCCGTTTCTGCTGTCGAACTTTTCTGAAGTGAGGGCCTCGTTAACGGACCTCGGGAGTCGACGGTGGCGCTGCTCGACGCAGGGGGAACTGAACTGCCGGTGCACGGCATCTGATTTACAGAAATACAGTGCGGTGACGACGGACGACGACCCTTTGGTTCTATTTGACCACGAAAATATACCCGAGAATCTCGTGATAGAACCACCATCATCAATGAAAGATGATTTACTAGAGGACTTTGCATCCAAAACCGAGGAGCTCTGGCGCGACGCGGAGAGTGGCGCGGCGCAGTTGCTGGGGAGGGAGCGGAAATGGCTCGTCGCTGGCGGGCGCGGCGCGGGAAGCCAGTGGCACCGCGACCCCTTCTGGACCTCTGCGTACCACTGTTTGCTGTCGGGAAGGAAGCTCTGGTGCTTCTTCGCGCCGGCGGGCGCGGGCTGCCTGCCGCCCGGGTTAGTTGATGAACATACCGCACCTGCTGCGGACGGCTGGTTCCGCGAGTGGGAACATTTATTACGGTGCAGTGCGGAGCTCGCCGTCGACGGCGCCCTGGCCTGGTGCGTGCAGGCCCCGGGGGACTGCGTGCTGATTCCACCCGGGCTCTGGCACTGCACTTTGAATTTGGAAGAGTCCGTGGCTTTCACGCGGAACGTCGTGAACGGGCGCGACGCGAAGGCCGTTAGGGCCTCCGGCTTGGAGATCACGCGGGACGACCCGGCGCTGGGGGAGGCGTACGCGCGGCTCGTCCGGGCGCGGCGGTCGGATTCGCCTCCGGGGAACGGGCACGGGCCCGTGCCGATGGAGGAGTGATGGTGAGGACGACGTAAATTCCCTCGCTTAGTTATTTTTGGGGCTACTTAGGAACTGTCCTCTTGGGCGCGGAGCGCGGCTCGCGCGTCTCGAAGCGTGCGCTCAATCCCTTCTGTGATCGGATGCGCGCCGCCGAACACGCGCCGCGCGATCCGCGCCGTCTCCTCGAGCGTCGTCACGGCCTCGCGTAAATCGTCGAGCGTGGCGGCGTCGTCCTTGTAGAGCGTTTCTGCGTAGAAAAGCAGTCGCGCGAGCAGCTCGACGCCGTCGAGGCCGCGTACGCCGCGCTCGACGCGGCGGCCCGCGGCGACGACGCGCTCGCGGCGGAGATCGTGGCACTAGGCGTATTCGAGGCGTCACAGAGGCGTAGGGAGGCGCTGCTGGCGCGGAACGTGACGGAACACTAACCACAGATAGACCACAGATAATTATTATACACAACTCAACGGCTCCGACTCTTCTCCCGCCGCCGCTTGTTCCGCACTTGCTCCGCGTTCCGCCGCCGCAACGCCGCGGCCCGCGCGCGCCGATCGCTTTCTGACAGGGGCCGCCTCAAATATGAAACGCCGGCCGCCGTCGCCGCCGCCGCGACGCCGGCAGCCGCCTTCTTGCGGTAGGACGACCCGCCCGCCGCCTTCTCCACCGCAGAAAAGAACGCGCCCGGCGACCGCACGACGAGCGCGTTGTTCATTTTTGTGCCAACCGCGGAATCGATACACGGGTCGATCTGCGTCAGTAGGGTTAATCGAGTGCGGCCGTTCGGCGCCGGCTCGACCACATTTGCAGCTAACAGGATGGCGCCTCGGGCATACTTCTCCGTGACCGGTCTGAGAGGATGCGTCGTCGCGCGATTGACCACGCACCGGGCCCCGCCCTTCATCTTCGTGAAATGACACAGCGTCACGAAGTCCCTAGGTCTAAACGGCCCGAAGTTCTTCGTCGCGGACCAACTGACTTTGGTCTGGTCGTCCAGCCGCGCCACATCAACACATTCGTCGCAGAACTCGTTGAACTCCTTGGCTCGTTTGGCGTCGGCGAACAACGCATAGACCTTGTCCGGGGGCGCGTCGATGATACCCTTCGCTAAGACACACGCGTGCTTCTCGTTGTCTTTCCTCCTCCAGACTTTCGTCCGTGCGCCCTCTTCACTAATTTGGGTCCAGCGCGGGTCACGCTCGTCAATTAAAGCTTCGACCGTGGCCACGGCGGCCGCGTTGTCTCTCCTTAGGGATCTCGGCGATGGTCCGTCGGTCGCGTCGAGGGCGATCGATTGTTTGACCTTGCGCTTTGGTACGAGCTTTGCACGGAGACGCGTCAGCGGCGTGGAGCGCGCCGTTGCGGCAATGAGCAGCAATGCGCAGCGTGTGCGCATGGTGGGTGCTGCCCAGTCTGGTTTCGCGGTGCACGACGGCGTGCGTGCAGTGATAGCTGTTGGCTGCGGCGTTGGTCGAGACCGTCGCCAGCGCCCCGAGACGATGCAGGCTATTTATGCTGCTATGACTCGACCGCGACCGCGTTTTGGATAAAGCGCTGGCTAGCGGCGTAAGACACTAGCGAGCGCTTTTCGAACGCGTCATCGCGCACACCATTCGTACAGAACGAGCCCGCGCAACGCTCCTCGCCGCAAGCGGTGTTGTCGGACTCCCTTGCAAACCGGAGAGGGGCAGCCCAGCGCCAGGAGCAAAACAGGAGCTCCGAGACGCGGTCGATCACATCGGTGCGCCGACGCGTCTCGGACCGCCGGAGCTGCATATATATTGCTGGCCCCCGCCGCTCCCTTGCGGAAGCAGCCCCACAGCGCTCATACAACCATGGCCTGGAGCGAGCAGCGCACGCTCAAGCATGGCACCGAAGAGCATGTTGTGCGGCGAGGCGCCGACGGCGTCTATCATCTGGGACCGCCGCCTAAACGCGCCGTGGAGTTAAGGAGCCCGCCCAAACCAAAGCCGCCGCCGCCGGTGCGAGTGCGACGGGCCAAACCTGTACAAGCTGAGCCCAAGGGCGGCCCCTCGGATTTAACAAAGCGATCCACTCACTATCAAGTCGAGGCGAAGATGAACTACATGCGGACGAACGCCGGTCGCATCGAGCTCATCGACCGATTAGAAGAGTACGAGCGGCAGCACCAGCTCGCGCCGATCGTCGATGAGCCTTCTAGGAATTTTGTCAGGGAGAATCGCGACGTGGAGTATCCCGACGAGGCGAAAAGGCGAATAGCTGATTCAAGACGAGCGACGATTCAACGAAGGGAACAGGCCGTCATCACCAAGAATGAGAGGGAACAGCAGGAGATTACGAGACGGAACATGGCTTCACATGCCTACAAGCAGGTCGCCCAGAGGCGCAACGAGGAGTTAGCCAAGTGCGTATCTAGGTTGAATCGGTCGCAGGGGTCCGCGCGCTGTCGGCGGTGGCTCTCGTTGTATATTACTGGATTATGGACATTGAAACGATCCGAAGCCTTGGCGCGAGATCGGAGAAAACGCGCCAACTTAAAAAGGATGCGGGCGACCTTACAGATCATCCGCTTTTTACATAAAACATGTAAAACGCGGACGCTGCACCGCGCGGCGGCTACCGTACTATATGTTGCTCGGTTGTTGAAAGCGCAAAACGGTTTTAGGATGGCCTGCAAGAAGCTCTGTTTCTGCGTCGTGCGAACACAAAGGCATTATAGACACCGCCGGCTCTGTACGAATGCTACGGAAGAGCTAGCTTCATTGCAGTGGTACGCCTGGGCTAAACGAAGGGACGTGGACCGCGTCTCGCCGGAAATTCGAAAACGATTGATAAGGGACATGTGGCGCGACAGGCGCCAGAAGCACTTTTTGGCCATGATCAACTGGGAGGCTTATGATCTCAAACCCCTGTTAATAGAGGCGGTGTGCATGAGGCGCGAACGTTCGAGAGGGGAAGTGCGCGTCTTCTGCGAGGAAGTGCAAAAACGCGGCGACATGACGTCTACGGCGTACCGCTACGGGATTGATGTGCATGACCTCGTGCCGCCGCCGCGCATGGCCCGACTTTTGACGAAGAAAGAGATCGAGAAGCTCCAGTCTTTGGGGGCGCAGCAGATGGACGTCGAAGCTCGAAACATGCTCCTGGGGTTCACGTAAACAGTTATTAGTCAGGCGTTTCACTAGCCTTCGCGCGGTCGCAGCACGCCCTCCACGCGGCGATGAAATCCTTGCAGTACTCCTCCTTGTGGTTGCGCTTCGCGAGGCACCACTGGATCGCGCAGGCCTCCTTCTTGCACATTTTCTGCTCGACGGGCGCGTCGTCGGCGTGCTTCTTGCCGCTACCGGTGTAGACGAAGGCGCCGGTATGCCGCGACATGTCTTACTTCGACAGCGTCTTCGACAATGTTTTGGCGAGCTTCAGTGCCTTCGCGGGGTCCTTTTTTACTTGCTCTACTATTTTTTTACGAGTCTCGGGGTTTTTCAGGGCTTCCTCGCTTGCTTTTTTCACGACTTTTAATGCTTGGCCTTTCGCTAGGCCTTTGAGCGTGTCCATCGGTCGTGGTATGCGTTGCCTTCGCTCCGATGGCGTGGAGGAGGGTGCTGTGGCCCGCGTTACCTTCTCTCCGCGTAGACTTGGTCCTATGCAGTGTTGTGGCTAGAGGGCGTCCTAGGCGAGCGGGAATTGGCTGCAGCGCGAGGTGACAGCACGAGGACAATGGCGAAAAGGCTCAGTGAGTTCACGCACTGCGTGAGCGCGATTATTGGCTTGTGTGCGCAATTTTGCCGGTGGCAAAAAGAGTATCGGTAAGTATACCTTACCTCGGTGATAGGGGATAAAGAGGATAGACATCGAACAAAGCTGTTGCCGGTTCGCGCCGGCCGACGCGTCGCATAGGGCACGTAGAGCAAGCGCAGTGCACGAGGGCAGCCTCACGCACATAACAACACAGCATCGGCAGCCAAACCGCATCCATCATGGCCGAAGCCTTCGTGAACGCCATTAGTCAGGCGCTCACGACCAACGCCTACGGGATCAGTGGAGCCTGCACGCCCGCGGACGGCGGCGTCGTCTTCACGAATGCAAAGAAGCAGGCGCGACTCGTGCCGGCGCCGGAGTTCGCGCGCCTGGCCGCGGCCTACGGGAACGCGGCAACCGAGCCACAGAAGAATGGGTTGGTAGAGTGCGCCTGCCGCGCTTATGTTGGAGGTGCCGCCGACGTCCCCGGTAATTGGAATGACGCAAAGAGTAGATTACTCCCGCAGCTCTGGACCTTGTCGAAGATACGGCAGAAACAATCGACGCTGCCGCCGGGAGTGATATTACCGTACTGCGGGCTCCACGGCGAGGACGACTCGACGTTATATGATGTGGGCGTGGTTTTAGTCTGTGACTTCGCGCCCGAAGACGCGAACAACGCGCCGTCGCTCGAAACGGTCGTGCTTTCAAAGGACGTCCGGAACTGGTCGATAAGCTGGACCGATGCACTGAGGAGCGCGCTGGACAACCTTAGACAGAGAACAAGAAGGCTGGAGGCCTCGTCTGGCTTCCAGAAGCGGTGGGAGCACCATCCTTCCGGATGTGGGTCTACTTTGTGGCGGGACAGGTATGATGCCGCGAGATGTGCGCTACTCCCGTCAGTAGTAGCGCGAAGAAAGCGGGAAGACGGCCAGCCCGAGCCCGGTGCCCACGTCTGCGTGTTTGCTGCCAGAGGATTAGCTCTAGGCTCCACCTCCAAGAATGCTTTAGGGTTATGCTACCTCGGGGATATTGTACATACCAAGATAAAACCGACGGGCGACATGCTCTCGTCCCAGGCTTATCGATTGGTGAAAGTGAAGACGGCACCTGGTCGAAAGCACCCGCTGGTCCAGAAGGCGGGAGAAGGGGTCACGTGGAAGTGGCTGCCCTACGCCCCCGCTGCTTTGAGTGGAGAGTTCTCCCTACCGACGTCGCAGGACGAGGTCGAGGCGTTGCTCGAGTGCATCGAGCACGGCCGGCCGTGCCCCGTCTTCGGGCCCACCGAAGACGAGAGGCGGTTCGAGGTGAGAAAAAGCACTTTTGATGGTAGCAAGGCCCAGGGCAATGCTTCCTTCCAAGGTGGTGATTGGAAGGGTGCGCTGCAGAGTTATGATCGCGCCTGTAAAGTTGCGGCTGAGGCGGCATCTGACAGGATGCCATTGTACCCAGACGAGCCGAGGCCTCTCGCCGCGGTGCACGCGAACGCCGCCTTATGCTTCATGAAGCTCGCCGAAGAATCGGAAGGTAAACAGCGGGAGGTGCTCTATGCCCAAGCTTTGAAAAGAGCGATGAGCAGTGCAGAAGCCGACGGCACGTACGCGAAGGCCCACGACCGCTGTTCTAAATGTTTCGAGGCTCTTGGGGAGATGGAGGCATCAAAGGAATCCCGCAAACTATATGAAGCGTGCAAGGCTTCTGATGATGCCGTCAAGAACGACGCTCGAAGGGCGGCGCTCGCCGCGCGCCAGGCTAAAGTGGATGCGATCGCGCGGCGCAAGGCCGCGATGCTGCGGACGGACGACAAACGTTCGAAGCCGCCGCCGCCGCCGCCCGTCCCCAAGGAGAACGCGAATCCGGCGTCGACGTTCATCACTTTAGATGGAGGCGCGGCGATGCAGGATTTAGGGATCTTCGACGCGGCCCCTCCAGCCGCGCCGGGCGGGTTGGATCTGGACGGGCTCGGGCTGTCCTCGGGGCTGTCTTCCAATTTCTCGCCGTTCGGGGCGACGTCGGGGCTGTCGATGGATTAATATTGCGTTCTCTTATAGTTGTTATCGCGCCCGTCGCCGCGTCGACCGTCGTTCGGGGTGACGAGTGGGCTGTCGTCCTGAGGTCCAGTAATGCGTCCTCTTATTTGTTGTCGCGCCGTCGCCGTCGCCACGTCGTTGTCGGGCCTTCTCCGTAGCCAGTTTTCTTTTGCTGGAAGTATGCCGAGTCCCCCATGGGACAGGCCTTTGCGCTGGAGCAGTCGCGTCAGACAACGCCCAAGAAGCCCAAGAAGAAAAGCTTGCTCAAGACGCTCTCCTCGCCGATCAAGTCGATCGCGAAGAAGGTCTCGCCGCGCAAGAAGGCGCCGCCGCCCGCGCCCCCGCAAGATACGTCGCCGCTCAGCGAAATCACGGCCGACCGCGGGTCGCCCATAGCCGAAGTCAGCGTCGAGGATATCAAGGCGCTCGCTGACCACGTCGACGCCGCGCTCCTCCCGTCGACGGCGTCGCGCAAGCTGCCCGAGTGGGTCGCGAAGCTCCAGGACGCCGTCGCGCTGAACTGCTGCAAAGGCGACGCGTCGGGCGAGCGCTGCGCCGCGCAGTGAACACAGTCCCCCGGTACCCCCCTCTAGTCTCGTAGATACCCTCTTTACTTCCCGCTATTGCGCCGCCGCTTCGCGAGGAGCTTCTCCTTGAGCGACGACCGCGGCGTCGTCTTCGGGGACGCGGCGGGCGGCGTCTTGGCCGCCTTCTTTCGCGCCTTCGGCGCCGGCGGCGACTGGAAGAGCCCGCGGTCCGGTTTCTTCGCCTTCTTCGCCGGCGGAGCCGAGGGCGGCGGCGCGTCGAGCAGCGGCCGCTCGGCCTTCTTCTTCGACGAAGACGTCGTCTTCGGTTGCTTCCGCGACGCCGGCGCGGGCGGCGACTGGAAGGCGCCCCGCTTCTTGGCGGGCTCGCCGTTGGTGTACCCCGGATAATCATAACCCGGGAACTGCTCCGCCAATCTTTGCCGCTTCTTCTGCTCCCGTTTCTTCAGGGAGGCCGGGTTCGGCCCGTCGGACCGCTCGCGCTGCTCCTTGCCACCCTTGCGCGGCAGGAAGGGCTTGTCCGACCCCTTGAACAGCTTCGGCCGATTGGCCGTCTCGGGCGGCACGACGTGGGCCACGAGCTGCTTGCCGTGCATCAAATATTTGTCCATCGTTTTTGCAGCTATCGACGCTGTCTCGGCGTCGCCGAACTCGATGAAGGCGTAGCCCTTCGAGGCGCCCGTGCGTTTGCTTCGTGACAGTCGGAGGTTCGTCACGACGCCGAATTGGGAAAAGAAGCCCTCCATCTCCTTCTCGTAGAAGCCGTGGGGGATGTGTCCCAGGTAGATGGTGCGGCTCTCTTCACTTTTTGGCTTTTGTTGCTTTCTGCTCGGCTTTTGTTGTTCAGGGGCCTTTTGTGGCTTCGCGGGCGCGGCGGCCTCGTCGTCGCTCGAGTCCGAGGCCCATTCGGGGCCGTCTAAAGCGGCCAGCTTCTTCTCGATGTCGCGCGCCTTGGCGAGCATCTTCTTGGAGGTCGGCATGGTCGCTGCGGCTGCGTTTGCAGCACTGCTCTCCCTAGGCGATGGTATTGCTCGCGGCTATGTGCGCAGCACAGATGCACGCTCGGGGCTGCACAGTTGCTTGCACTGCAAAAGACGCTCTTGCACGCCTTGTGCTTGCACTGGGACGTCAAACACACTTTTATCGCGGAGCTGCTGCTGTTGGGCTAGTGTCTTACAGATGCTAGCCTAGACCGTAACAATCCCCCACGTCTACACAGGAGCTCTCAAGACAGTATTTATCGAGAGAGAGAACCGGAAACGGCGGACCGCGGCAGCGACGGCGACGACGCGAACGAGACCTGCGCCGCGGGCGCCGGCCTGATGTCGAGGAACTCGTTGAAGACCTCGGCCGTCGGCGCCTCGTAGAGCGCGTCGTGGAGGAAGCGCTCCAGCAGAAACGCCTTGATGGTCAGATAATCCACGTCGAGGTTCCGGAAGCAGTGCTGCCGCCGCCGCACGCAGGCCCAGAGGCCATCTGCCTCGCGACGGACCTCGTCCATTCTAGTCGCGGCGAAGAAGCCCAGTCATTGTTGCGCAAAATGACACCCATAGCGCAACGCGTTCTCGGGGATAAGCATGAGCTGACGCTCAAAATGAGGGCAGTCTACGCGCAAACCTTCTACATTGACGACAGCGCCACGCTCGACGATCTCCGCGAGGCTGTGGAGAATTTCGAGGACATGGCGCTGATCGCGCGGCGCGTGTTCGGTGGCACGCACCCGACCACTCTGGGGCTTGAGCGCGGCCTGGAAGAAGCGCGAGCCGTGCTCCGCGCCCGCGAGGGCACCGCGTAAATTACAAAAACACAAAACATTTACCCCA
>JACLAA010007037.1_pt1 | contig 14252 bp, 4 predicted proteins | sample 8027891 | NCBI WGS metagenome assembly JACLAA01 (sample SAMN15724900, study PRJNA655200) | protist metagenome | isolation source: fluorescence activated cell sorting (FACS) single amplified genomes of... | place: Spain: Blaines Bay Microbial Observatory, Mediterranean Sea | collected 2016-01-19 | reverse complement strand
ATTACTCGAGCGCGACGTGGGAGCCGATGTCGAGGTTGACGAGCGAAGAAGATCTGAAAGAAATTGCCCGCTTTGAAGCGTTTTCAGATCCATCGCCTCCCGATAGCTCGTTGATGCAAAAAGAAACCGCTCATTTATTGAAGACGAGACATAAGTTTAAAGATACGACCGGATCACTCGATCCAACCATCCCGGAGTTTAAAAACGGCATGCGTTTGAGGGACTACCAAGAATCCTCCTTTCGGTGGATGGTGACGAACTTTTACAAGAGGAAAAACGTCATTTTAGGCGATGAAATGGGTTTAGGTAAAACGGCGCAGACCATAGCAGTCTTAGAATACGCTAGAAGATACAAATCCAAGTGTCGACCGTCGTTTTGCGTCGTCGCGCCGCTTTCAACGTTGACGCATTGGCGGCGAGAAATTGAGAAATGGACCGATATGAATGCGATTATCTTCAACGGCAACGTCGACGACAGAGATAAGTGCGAAAAGTACGAGTTTTGGTTAAACAAAGAAGGGGGAGAGGTAAAGTTTGACGTTCTTTTAATCTCCTACGAAAACATTCTAAGACACGGCAATACGGCTTTGAAAGATTTTGCGTTTGAAGCGCTCGTGGTAGACGAGGGACATCGTTTGAAGAACATCGAAAACGCAACCACGCGATCGATTTTATCCATGAAATACGACTGGATGCTCATGTTGACCGGGACACCGATTCAAAATAATGTCAAGGAGTTGTTTGGTTTGATGCACGTGCTCGCGCCAAAAAGTTATCCAGACTGGGAGACGTTTGTCGACGAGTTCAGCTTGGATCCCGACAACGCGGCGAGTATAAATCATCAGCCGACGGCGGAACAAGTTATGTCTATACGAGAGGCATTGAAACCGAGAATGTTGAGACGATTGAAAGATGACGTAGAGAAGATTCCCGCGAAGGAGGAAATTGTGGTGAGAGTAGAGTTGTCCGCGCAACAACGCGGCTATTACACCGCTGTTGCTGAGAAGAACATCGGCGTCTTGCTCGAAGGCGCCAAGAGTAAAAACACGCCGCAGTTGAGAAATATATGCATGGAGCTCCGAAAAGTGTGCAACCACCCGTTCTTGTGCGACGGATTGGAGGACGATTACATTCAAAGGTGCCGGTTGGCGTTGAAGGAAGGCGAAGAGATGCCGTCGCAACTGGACCTTCTGACGCAAAGTTCGGGGAAAATGAGCTTTCTCGGGAAACTGTTGTCAAAGTTGAAACAGGACGGGAGCAAAGTTTTGATTTTCTCGCAGTTTAAACGCGTGTTGGACATTTTGCAAGATTATTTGTTCTTGCTGAATTTACCCTGCGAACGTTTAGATGGCGACACCGCGGTGCAACAGCGCCAGGAAGGTATCGACCGATTCAACGATCCCGAGCAAGATTCGTTTGCATTTTTACTCTCCACGAGAGCCGGCGGGGTTGGAATCACGCTCACAGCGGCAGATACTGCAATTATTTTCGACTCGGACTGGAATCCTCAGAACGATTTACAAGCTATGGCGAGATGTCATCGCATCGGACAAACGAAAGAGGTGAAAGTCTACCGCTTAGTCACGAACGGAACGTACGAGTACGAACTGTTCCAATCGGCGTCTCGAAAAGCCGCTTTGGACGAGGTTTTGATTGGCGGTGGCGGCGGTGAAGATATGGAGGAGGTGGAAGGAGAGTTCGGCGATGGCGAAAACAAAAGAGCAAACGGAGGTCAGAAGACAAAGAAAAAGAAGAACGAAGCAGAGCGCATCACCGCGCTCTTACAGAAAGGTTTGCAGTTTGCCCGCATGGGAGAAAACGCCAACGAAGAATCAAAAAAGTTTGAAGACGAAGACATCGATACTATTTTGAGCAAGCGCGCGGATGTGAAAGCCATTGGTACGAAGAAAGGAAATGCGTTTTCCACGTTCACTTTTGACGCGAGAGAAGAGGAAGACAAAAAGAAGTTTGGCGACGACATCGACCCTGCGGAATATTGGAAGACAATGTTCCCAGACGCCGCGAGAAAGGCGGAAGAAGAGAAGAAGAATCGTGGTTTTATCGACGAACGACTCATCGTAACCGGAAGAAGAAACCGCGTGAACAATTTTGGTGATAATTTGAATCTAAGCTTGCTGGAAGGTGGACGAACGAGAGGACGAGAGGAACGAGATGTTTCTTACAAACCGTCAAAAAGAGAAGGGAGAGAGCAGAAGGGAGAGAGCAAAATGTGCTGGACGCACCGAGAGATTAAAATCGTGTACGACTCCATGTTTGCGTACGGTTGCCCGTACGAAGATACAAGACGTGCCATTCTCTCGCGCGAGGTCAAAGAGAGCATCGTCGCATTCTCTGGACGCTCAGAGCAAGAGATCAAAGCCGTCGCCCGATCGTTGCTCGGCATTTTTGACGTTCTGCGCAAAGATGGCAGCGTCACGGCGCAGACTTTAGCCAATACCGACTCTCTCTTTACGAATGCTTTCCCGCGCTTCGAAAATCTATTCGTGGACGTGAAAAAGGCGTTCGAAAATCGACGAAATAGACTTGTCGAGCGGAAATGTTTGGCGGATTTGTTTGAAAAAACGCGTACGGATGAAGATTACGTTTGGAAGCCGGACGAGTTGCCGACGTTGAAAGATGAAGGAGAAATTAACGACGTTTCGATGTTGACAGCGCAAATGTGGTACGACGATAACTCTTTCTACACGCCGCCTTCTTGGTCGGCCAGGCACGATTTAGCTTTGTTGCGAGGAAGTTTGGAGTTTGGATACTCGCCATGGAACGCCTCGAAAGTTAACGAACAGCTTGAGGCTATATTTCACGAAAAACAGATTGGAAGTATTTTCGTAGATGCCACTGCCGCTCACGATGCTTCTCGTCATTCTCCATCTCAATATCCTCTAGGGTTACATCCTCAGTTATCTTCTTCTCCTCCTCCTCCTCCTCCTCCTCCTCCTCCCACTACTACTACTACTACTACTACTACTACTACTCCGATGGAGCTCGAGGAGTTCAAAAACTTCGCGAGAACGAGACTGCCCTTTTTGCTCTCTCGAATATCTGGGTTAAAAAAAACAAACACAAGAAATGTGCATTCATCGTTTACAGGGACATCAAATCTAGGTGCGGCTCAGAAACTCCAATGGACGGATGCGTTGAAGCAGAAGTTATACAGTGCGCTCGAAGAGTTAATGAGGAGGTACCAGCGCATCGGCCCCAAGACCGTATGCGACGAGATGGGCGTACCGGAAGTGACGAGAGATAACGTCGCGAGTTATTTGCAAAGAGTGCGAAAGGACGAAGTGAATCAATCGGATCTTTCTATGAGGCTATGGAAATACGAAAAAGAGATTTTCCCAACAGCTGAGCATGTTGGAAATTATGGAAAGCATACCGAACACCAGCTGCCCGCGACGCGACCGAGGCGCGCGGAAGAAGGTATCAAAGAAGTTGCCAAATTTCAAAGCGAGAACCTTTACGCGAGGGAATTAAAACACGAACATCAGCGACAATATCTCCTCAGAGCGCAAAACGCCGAAGTGCAAGAGAAAATCGATGCTGGCATATCAAACGAATATTTGCGACGCATTCAAGACGTTCATCGACAAGTCATGCTCCGATTAATTGAACAACTCGACGCGGAAAAGGAGGGTTTCACGAAACGTTGTGAAGCACAGTTGAAGCGTTTAAAGGCGGAGGAGGAGAAGAAAAAGTATCTCAAGGAGGAGGAGGAGAAAAAACATCCCAAGGAGGAGGAGGAGGTGCGCAGATTTGGCGACGACAACGAGGACGAAAGAAGGAGTGAACATCCAGAGGTGATTGAGCTCCTTAGCGAGGACGACGACGAGTAAAAGCCACGATTTTTTAGCGACGACGAGAGAGACACAAAAACACAGAAGACGACGATTGATTGATAGTCATGATTGTAACAACAACAAAATGAGTCCCTAATAGCGAATATTTAATCATGCGTGCAAAAAAAAGAAACCATAATGATATCGACGAGATTTGAACTCGCGCCCTTGCGGACCGGAGCCTTAATCCGGCGCCTTAGACCAACTGTAAGTAAGTGTGGTTAATACAACTTTCTGTGAAATAATGTAATCTGTATTTACCTCGGCCACGATATCTTAAACCCTATTTAGCTCAAGTTTAAACATGAAAAAGTATTTTGCTTCACATAAACCCTAAACTTCAGCTTTAGAGAGGAGATAGATGTTCAAAAGTCTTCCTCATAATCTCTCTCAAAAGGCTCTCCTCTGCGAGAGCAGAGAGAAAGAGAGAGAGTAGCACAACACAACAACAAAGAATTGAAGTCGTCAAATCGATTTTATAATGACGCCACCTCCGTTATCTCGAGGAAAAGGAGGATCATCAGACGATGAATTCATGAATTCGCCGCCGAAATCTCCCAAAAAAGACGCCTCTGGCGGCGGCATGGGCTCCTCCCCGAAGCTACCAAAAATCAGCGAAGACGCCGCCGTGAGCAGCGAGAAGAACGCGAGAGAGATGTACGCTTCAGTCACGCCGCAATTCGCGCTGAATTCACCGATGGAAGCGTCGATTGCGCCGACGGAGAAGATTTTGAAAGCGGAATTGATGGAGGAGTTTTTAACGAACAAACAACAAGATAACAACAGCGCGTCGACGACGGAAACAACGCTTCACGCGACAACGAAAGAAGAGCAACAGCAGCAACAATTACAGCAACAACAACAACAACAACAAAATCAAGGTGCGGGAATGCCCCAAACGACATCAAATACGGGGCAAAATTCCTCGGATAACTCGGACGACGACACGTCTTATCACGGGAGGCGCAAAAATTTTCTCTTCAGTAAAGACGACGGGAATGCGTTGACGAACGAACAGAGACAAATTAGGAGACTGTTGCAGTTTGGGTACTTTTTACTCCACGCGGCGGTGATTGCGACGTTGGTTTTAGCCGTCGTGTGGAACTCTCGATTGTTTGGTTTTATATCGATCACGTTGGGAGGTTCGACGGTTATTAACTTTGTCGTGACTGGTTTGCAGGCGATATTTTTGGAACCTTCGACGCACGTCGTCGGCAAACGCCTGTATTTCATTCTAAACGGCGTGCAAAAAGAGTTCGTGAATTTGCTTCACGGCGTGTTGTGTTTGTGTTGCTGGTCGTATTACGTTCAAATGGAAGATATGGTCAACAAGAGCGATTTGAAAGAGTATTGGTATTTGACGACGTACCGAATTTTAGCCTCCTGGGTCGCTCGATGTTGCATGCATTTAGTCTCCAGAGGAATATTCAATTACATGTTGGTTGATTTGCAGAGACGCGTGTATTCTGACCAAATGTTGACGATCTTAATCGAGGAGTTCGCGCTGATGAAATTGTTCAAAGCGATCGTGCCGCAAAGAGAAATTTACAACGTGGCGCATAAAAAATTGCTCTCGTCCACGAACATTTCAAATCTGAAGCGCGTCGGATAGACCTCGAATTTGTTGCAACAATACGCCGGCTTCGGCCACGCGACGTTTCCAGTTGGTGAAGATTACATCGTTCAACAACACGGGATCATGTATGGCGGGGTGAAGAAGAAAATACGGACGTTTGAGCCCGTGAGAGAGAGAGGAGGGCAACTGCTCGGGGGCACGACGATTACGGAAAAAGACCATCACCAAATGACGTTGACGAGAGCCGCCAGGCTCGCCAGGTACATCAAAAGATACAACTTGCGCATTCCTCGAATGTTCGCGGACAGAGCCAATCAAACGTTCATCAAAGATGAACCATTAATCATCGACGATATCATCTTGGACGAATCCGTCGCGTCCACGTGCGGCACGAGATTGGCCGTCACGTTGCGCAAAATCCAAAAAGCGAAACGTTTACGAGTCAACTACGAGTTTTTGAAATCTTTGGGCGTGAGTAAAGAAGTCGCGCAAATCATCATGGACATCTTCGACGTGGACAAGCACGGCTTCGCGGACAGAGACATGATCATCGACCGCGTGATTGAAATTTACGAGAGCAGGAAAAACATGCAATTGACGTTGGGAGGTTCGCGATCGGTTTTGGCCACGTTGGAACGGATGATGTTGACCGCGTTATACATCGTTCTCATCTTCATCGTCCTCGCGATTTTCGAACAAAACGTTCTGGAAATGTGGCTCACCCTTTCTTCCTTTATCCTCGCGTTCGCGTTCATGTTTGGCAACTCCATAAGAGAGTGTTTCGAAGGCGTCATCTTCATCTTCATTGCGCACCCGTACGACGTCGGCGATAACATTCTCATCAACGGAAACCGTTTCGTCATAAAAAACATCAACATCTTACAAACGGAAGCAGAAAACTGGAACGGCGAAGTCACGTATTACCACAACCAAACGATGATGCGCTCGACCGTGATAAACATGTCCCGATCGAAAACGCGAACGGAATCTTTCGATTGGATCGTCGACGTGGAAACCAACGACAAAGTCTTCGACGGCTTGAACAGTTCTTTACACAACTTCACCGCCTTGAACTCCGCCGACGTGGACGAGTGTTTCTTGAAAGTCGTCCCGTGTGGCGATTACACCGGCAAAATAAGAATCACCGTCTTTCTGGATTTGAAATTCAACGGTTTACCCGTTTTGCGTTCGTTGGCGGTGAGAAACGCGGTGAACAACCACGTCCGGAAATACTTCGTCGCGAATAACGTCAAGTTGCACAGCTTGCCGTTAACCATCGATGGACACTTGAATACGACTACTGCGAATAATACTAGCACCGGCAATATTAGCGCGCCTTAATAACTCTAATAATACTACTACTAATAACGAAGAGAACGAAACAAACATTTTTGAAATTCTATCAAAAAAAACTGCTCATCAATACAATGAATGCTTTGTGTCCCTCCCCTTTCGTCTTAAATCCGTCTTGTCGTGCTTGTGTCTTGTGTGAAATGGTGTAATTTGTATATATCGCGATTTGAAAAAAAAAAAGGAAAAAAGCGGGGGAAAATCGAGAAGATATTTTTTGTTTTTGAATTATATGACTCGACAGCCGCACTTTATACGTAATCGGTTACATCTATTATATATATATAACAAGAAAAATCTTCCCGATCGGACGGTACGAACGTTCAATCTCTCTACAGAGTACTTTTATTTCTTCGCGAGAGGAGAGATCGGATCTATTTTTTCCACGTTTAGCGCCTCTCAAAGAAGAGATTAAGAAAAAAACGGCTTGGATTTTCGGCGCTTTTGATCGGTTTAATTCTCACTTTAATCCGCTTTTTCCAATCGTAACACACAGAGAGTAAGAGACAGAAGATTTAAAGAAGAATGGGAGGATTTGACTGCCAAACTGCGGTTTTAAAACAAACGGACAAAGCGTCCTGCGATTCTCGCCTGTCTGCGACGAAAGCGTTTGCAGATGCTTTACAAAAAGGCGACGAAAGTGCCAAAGAATTGTTCGCGACGGATGCCGAGGCTTTGACTGCAATTTTAACCAATTGCGGGGACAAAAATTCACAAGATGTGTGCAAAGCCTCGCAAGAGTTACTGGAAACAGCGGCGAAAACGGTGAACGAACACGCGGTGTTGAACTACGTGGACGGGTTGATTCAAGCGATGGATTCGTCGAACAGAGCCGGGACGATCGCCGGCGCGTTGGATTTTATTTCGAGATTGGCGGAGACGAGTCCGCACGGCGTGAGCTGTAACTTGGTGAGGTTGATGCCGGTGGTGACTGGTTTGGTGAACGATGCCTCGAGCGTGGTTGCCGAAGCCGCGAGAACGACGGTGGAGAAAGTGTGTCACACCATCGATAACCGGGATATTGAACCGTTCATCGACGATATGGTGGCGGCGACCATCGACCACGACAAGACGGACGAATGCGTTCAAAAGTTGGCGTCGACGACGTTCGTGCAAACCGTGACTGCTGCGCCGTTGGCGTTGATTTCGCCAATTCTTTTGTTGGGTTTCAGGGCGAGAACGACATCGACGAAACGCATGTGCGCGGTGATTTTGAACAACATGAGTAAGTTGGTTGAAGATCCGGAAGACGCCGAGCCGTTTTTGGACAAGTTGTTGACCTCGGTCGAAAAAGCGTCCAACGAGATTTCCGATCCGGAAGCGCGAACGGTGTGCGGGAAGTGCACGGATCAGTTAAAGTCGATCGGCGAACGATTGGCCGATCCCAAGTTTGTCTCCAAAAGACCGACGGAATCGAAGTTGAAGGAGTTGTTAGAAAACGAGATTTCGCAGTACGAAGTCATCGTTTTGAGTTCCTTGATCTTGAACAAGTTGGAAGATTACGACTTTGAAGAGGCGTTGAAAGGCAAAGGGAAGCAGTACTTTGAAAAGTTGGAGAAGTTTTACTTCGAGGACGACGAGGAAGACGAAGACGACGGAGACGCCGAGGAATTGGCCAACTGCCGATTTACCTTGGCGTACGGCTCGAAAGTTTTGTTGCACAACACCAAGTTGAAGATCAAGAGAGGCTACAAGTACGGTTTGTTGGGCGGGAACGATTCTGGGAAGACGACGTTGATGAGAGCGATTTCTAAAGAGCAAGTCGAAGGTTTTCCTCCCGCGTCGGAGTTAAGAACGGTCTTTGTCGAAGCCGATATCGTTGGCGAATTGTCCGATTTGCCGTGCGTCGATTACATTTTGGCGGATGAAAGAATCAAAGCCGCGGGTATTACCGAGGAAACCGTTGAGAAGATGTTGTTGAACGTCGGTTTCGGCGAAATGCAAAACGGTGCGAGAAACTTGGTCACCTTCTTGTCCGGAGGTTGGAGAATGAAGTTGGCGTTGGCGAGAGCGATGTGTTTGAACGCCGACATCTTGTTGATGGACGAACCGACGAACCACTTGGACGTCATGAACGTCAAATGGGTCGAAACCTACCTCTTATCGTTGACGAACGTCACGTGCATCATCGTCTCGCACGATACCGGTTTGCTCGACCGCGTGTGTAACAACATCATCGCCATCGACAACTTGAAATTGAAACAGTTCAAAGGTAACTTGACGGAATACGTGGCCAAGAACCCGAAGGCGAAACAATTTTTCGAGCTGAAATCTGCCTCTGGATGGAAGATGCAGTTCCCTCAACCTGGATTTATTGAAGGCGTCAAGTCGAAAGGTAAACCTTTGATGAAGATGGCGAACTGCACGTACACGTACCCGGTGAACCAAGTTCCTACGGTGAAGGACGTTACCGTTCAAGTCTCTTTGGCCTCCCGCGTCGCGTGTGTCGGCCCGAACGGCGTCGGTAAATCCACCATGATCAAGTTACTGACTGGTGAGGTTGAACCGCAAGAAGGTACGGTCTGGAAGCACCCGAACGCGAGAGTCGCGTACGTCGCGCAGCATGCCTTTCATCACATCGAGCAACACTTGGACAAGACGCCGAACGAGTACATCCGCTGGAGATACCAACACGGCGACGACAAGGAGGCGTTGCAAAAGGATTCCATGACCTTGACGGAGGAGGAAATCGAAAAGTGCAAGAAGCCGTTCGAAATCTCGTTGCCGCCGGACGAGAAAGGCAACGTCCGCAAATTGAAATGGACCATTGAGAAGCTCACCGGTGGTCGTAAGACGGTCAAGAAGGAGGTGGAATACGAAGTTCAATTCGTCGGTCAATCGCACGACGCGAACAGGTACATCAGAGCCGATAAGCTCGAAAAGGCTGGTTTCGCCAAACACATGAAGATTGTGGACGAAAAAGTTGCCGCCAGAGCTGGCGCGTTGTCTACTCCGTTGACCACCGCGAATGTGGAAAAGCATTTGGAGAACGTCGGCTTGGACAAGGAGTTTGGCACGCACACGAGAATGGCGGCGTTGTCCGGAGGCCAAAAAGTAAAGGTTGTCATCGCGGCGTGCATGTGGAACTGCCCGCACATTGTCATTTTGGACGAACCGACGAACTACTTGGACAGAGACTCTTTGGGCGCTTTAGCTGGAGCCATCGAGGACTACGACGGCGGTGTGGTTATGATTACCCACAACAACGAGTTTTGCTCGGCGTTGTGCCCGGAGACGTGGCTCATGGCGAAGGACGAAACCGACGGCATCGCGCGATGTAACTGCAAAGGCGACGCCGAGTGGATGACAAAAATGTCCAAGAAAGAAGTCACCGCCGCTGTGGATCAAACCGAATTCACCGACGCGTTAGGGAACGAGGTCAAAGTCGTGAAGAAGACGGCGCTTTCCAAAAAAGACCAAAAGAAGAAGGAAAAACTGCGCAAGGCGAGAAAAGCGAGAGGGGAAGTCGTCACCGATACCGACGAAGACGAGTGGGCCGGCTTTGGCGAAGAAGAATAATAATAAATGCACACACATAATAAGCAAACGTTTAGGAGTTTCGATCAAAACTACTAGATAGAAGAGAGGCGCTCGAATTATTACATACACATAAGGAAGAAGAAAGAGAAGAAGAAGACACGAGAAGATAATTTTAATATCAAACATACTAATTTACAGTTTAATACTCACACGCGCCGGCGAGTGCTTTTGCCGCGGTTTCTACTCATATAATACAAAACAAGCTATTCTAATAAACTCTATCCTTCTCTTCTATCACGCTCCAATTTGGCGATTGCTCTTGCTTAATCCATCCGAAATCTTCAACCTTGTTCCATAAGTTATCGTCTTCTTTTCCGTCGTTTTCGCTCGACGACAAAGGCGCAAACTCGACCGCTTGGCATCTCTCGATGATTGGACCGCTCGCCACTCGGCAATAAAACTGACACTTCGTCGCGTCGTGTATTCGGAGTTGCCTCGATCCTATAAACGCAATCGTATCGCTCATATTTTCCACGTACGCGCTCCCGTCGATATCCGTGGCTTTGATTTCGCACTCAACCAAGTTCCGCATTCGAACCGATCTCGGTCTACGATTCGCGCAACTTTCGATGATCACTTTGCACCTCGTCAACCGTTCAATGGTCACGTCTTTTCCGTCGCACTCCTCGCTCGTCAAAAGAATCGTCTCTCCTTCTTTGTTCTCCCGAACGACTAACAAACCATTCGTCGCTCGATGCTTCTTTTGCAACATTTCAATCACCGCGGCGGAAGAAGGCGAAGTTTTGTCGTCTGTTCCTTTCCCGGAAAAGTCAGTCGTCGTCTTCTCCGCGAAAGCCTTCTTCATCGTCTTCGATTTTGCGAAGCTAAACTTCTTCGTCTTTCCGACTCTCTCATCCACCGCGTCTTCGGCATTAAAATCGTTAAAAACTTCTCTCCCCCTCGCTTTCTTTTCCAACAGGTCGCACGTTTTCATCGATTTCTCCGCGTCGAACGATGGTAAAAAATACGCGCTTTTCGCAACCTTCCCTCGCAACAGAGCGATTTTGGTCAACAATTTTTCTTTTCCTTCTGTTCCTTCTGCTTCAACACATCCTCCTCCTTTTATTACATCGATTTCGCTTTGCGCACCCTTCTCTCGCAACAGAGCGATTTTGGTCAACGATTTTTCTTTTCCTTCTGTTCCTTCTGCTCCTTTTAGTACTAAATCGCTTTCGATCTCCTCCACCATTTTCTTAAACTCTCTCGCGAACACATCCACATTTTCCGTGGGATCGGAAATTTCATCTCGTTTCGTGCGATTCGATGTGATCTTTTGTTTCCGTTGGTCGTTTAAGAACTGTAACTTGGCGAGTACTTTTTCTTTTTTCCTTTCCTTCAATTGGACTTCTTCCCCGTCGTCTGTGTCCTCGTCAAAGTCTTCTGTTTTTGCTGTCATTCTTAAAAACAAAAGGCTCTCGTCCTCGCCGTCCCGCTCAAGGGTCTCGCGTGTTTCCCCGTCGTGCGTGTGGCGTTGGACTTTTCTCCTCCTCCTCTCCTCTTCTTCTTCTTGATGTGTGGAAAGAGAAATGAAGAGAAAATTCAAAAATCCGGACGACTTGTACAAATGTGAGGGAGGAGAGCTTTTGGCGGTACTACGCATCGTCTGAATATCTCTTATACATAAATCTATTATCTCATCTCAAACTAGCCTGAGATTGGTGGTAGCTTTCCAACTCGTTTTGCAAGTCTGCGAACCAGTCGTTCGCACGGACGAGCTGTCGTTCGCATCGTCGAAGTAAGGATTGAAAGACGTGAACGCTCTCGTCGCCGTCTTCGTCTTCGTCTCTTTCGCTCCGCGACGACGAGACTACCACGTCGCGTTCGAGCGCTTCGCGAGTTTCGGTGACTTTGTGTAAACTCGCGCGCAAGTTGTGGATGTTTTCGCGGTGTAAGAGCGTTTCGCATCGCTTGAGTTTACGGTGCGCTTCTCCTTCTCGGGTTTTGATTTGCGTCAAGAGTCGTTTTAAGGAGGATTTCGTTTCGTCCAACGTGTGTTCTCGAGTCGCGTGTTTGCGTTTCTTCTCTAAAGCTTTCTTTTCTTTCTCCGCGCGGTGAATGATGTCTTCCGCGTGGACGAGTTTTTGTTGCTTTTCCAGAAGATCCTCGCGAAATGCGAGAAGTTCGTCGCGTTCTACCATCAACGATTTCTCAAACTCTTTCAATTCGCGGATGCGCGCGTTGTTCGTAGCCGCGTGCTCGTTCATCATCTTTTCTCGATTTTGCAAAGCGAGCCAGGAATTTTGCAGCTCAACCTTCTCTTTTTGTAAAACATCGCCGGCTTCTTTCAACGATTCCGCTTCGCGAAGGAGCGCAGGGTGGACTTTATCCGTAAACTCGCGGATTTTCAATTCGCGCTGTTCTAAATCTTCAATGCGAGTCGCGTTGATATTCGCCAAGTCTAAACCGCTGAGTTCTTGTTTGCGAATAGAGACCATGTGCGTGACGTTTTCGAGCTTACGCTCGGCGTCTTCGAGATCGCGAGAGACCGCTTTGAGTTTTTTTTTCAACGAGTCTTCATCGGTTCTGAACGCATCGTTGACGGCTTTGTGCTTTTCCAACTCCAGTTGTTCTCGTCGGACGTATTCGCGACGAGCTTCGATGTCGATTCGTTCGGATTCGGCGGCGGCGACGGCTTGGCGAGCTTTCGCATACTCTTTTTCCACGCGCTCTAAACCATCTAAAAGCTCGTTTTCTCTTCGTTTCACGTTCTCTTCGCGTTTCTTGACATCCATCGCGGCTTTTTTCACCGTTTCCGCGCGCGCATCCAACGCATCCCTCGCGTCTCTGACTGCCTCCATGGCGCTTTTCTCCCACGCTTTGCGACGTTCGGTTTCTTTCTTCGTCTTACCGCTCGGCGAGTTAGCGCTCGCCAGCTGACGAGCCTCGGCGAGCTGCGTTTCTAAATGGTCTCTGTGCGTTTGGTGCGATGCGATTTCGCGTTTGAGTAACGCGATTTCGCTTTGCATCGCGTCGATTTGTTGTTCGTTGCGAGTAGTATCGACGATGGGAAAAGCAAAGTCGTTGCTTTGCGTTCCAGTATTTTTCTTCTGCGTTGATGTTGTTGTCGTTTGAGCAGAACCATCCCTCATGCGCAATAATACCGTTTCTCGTTCCTTCCTTGCCTCGGCGGCTTCGGAAACCAAATCTCTGTTCTCCTTTCGCGCTTCGTTCAATTGATTCTCCAACGCTTTCCTGTGCGCCTCGATTTCAATCTCTTTCGTTCGAAACGATTCCCGCATAACGTCCATCTCGTTCGTGAGTTTTTTCAAAGTTGATTCCGAATCGCTCGCAGACTCTTCTAGCTTTGCCTTTAATCGTTCGATATCTTTCGCCTTCTCTTCGACTTCAGATTCCAACTCGCGAACAGTCGTCGCGCGTTGGCCTTCGCCGCTTCGCATCAACGCTCTCAAATCGCTCTCTCTTTTCTTCAAGTTCTCTTCAACCATCGCGGCGCGAGAAAGCTGCGAAGCGACATCGTTTTCTCGAGCGTCTAATTGTAACTCCCTATTTTCGATTTCGTTCACGCGAAACTTTGCGATTCGCTCGGCTTCTTCCATCATCTCTCGCTTCTTGTGCATCGTTTGTTTTTCCTCTTCTACCCGGTCGCGCTTGTTTAAGAAGTGCGCGCGTAAGACTTCGTCGAATGGACCATCTTTGGCGGCGGCGCTGTTTTTTTTCCGATTCAAGCGTTTCACGTGGTCTAAGATTGCCCACTCTAAAGTGGCGGTTTTGATCACCGCGCTGTATTCAAAATCTTTCTTATCGCCGACGTCGGTGCCTCGGTCTTTCTCCCAGCCCGGTTCGTTAAAGCACGGGTCGGCGACGAAGATCAACGACTGGATGCTCACAATAACTTGCAGCATGGTCGAGTGTTGCGCGTTCCACCCTTCGCCTTCACCGCCGGACCAAGTGCCGAGTAACGATAAGCACAC
>JACLAA010005104.1_pt1 | contig 14254 bp, 8 predicted proteins | sample 8027891 | NCBI WGS metagenome assembly JACLAA01 (sample SAMN15724900, study PRJNA655200) | protist metagenome | isolation source: fluorescence activated cell sorting (FACS) single amplified genomes of... | place: Spain: Blaines Bay Microbial Observatory, Mediterranean Sea | collected 2016-01-19 | reverse complement strand
GCAGCAGCAGAGGCACGGAAGCATCTTGGCAACGCGGGCGCGTCTGCGAGACTCCTCATCCCACTTCTCTTGCAGCTCTGTCAAATGCGGCGCCAGCCGCTCCTGGACGTCGACGCCCAGGCTCTCGTCGACGCCCAGGCTTAAGTGCGGGTGGTCTACCAGGCAGATCGACCCGTCCGAGTTGACGCGGAAGTCGCGGCCGCCGCCGTGGAGGTACGTGCGGTCGTCGCTTTCGCCACCGACCCAATTGACCGCGGTCCCCTCGTGAAACTTCCAAAAGGCCACGTCAAGCACTAGGTTCGCGTCGACCCGCTTCAGAAACTTTCCCTGGACCAGTTGAACGGAGCACGCGTCTCGCGCCGCCACACATTTTGATTCTGTGTATCTCCACTCCTGGAATCTTCGTTCTTCACGGTACATCTTCCCAATTCCATTCCCGGGGTGCGACGCATGGCAAGTCAAGGGCGCCGCGCCCCCGGCCTGCAGGGCTTGCCAGTGGTCGAAGCGGAGCACGTTCGGGCTGCCCGCCCTCACGAGCACCAGCCCCGAATCGATGATCCTTGGCGGTGGCGGGTCGGCGCCGGGCCCGGCGATGCCCTCGATGCGCTCCAGCATCTCCTGCTTCGGGACCGAGGGCGTCTCGACCTTGTGGCCTTCGGCCGTGGCCTCCTTGGTCGACTCGGCGGACATGGTTGCGCGTTGGTGGTTTGGCGGGCAGCACTCACTGCCTCCTGAGGCCCCAGCGTGTCGTGCAGCGCCACAATGTGCCGAGTCCCCGTACGTATGTGTGGACCAATCGATGGAGCGGGCAGCTTTGTAAGGCGAATTGCGCAGCCAGAGCACACACCTTGAGATCACATCCTGCCGCGCGCCCCGCACGTCGCACCCGTCCAATCTCGCTACTACTACTCTAGACGCAGGCTACAGTTTGATTGATTCATTATCCTATGACCGTCGGGTCGTATTTGAGCCTCTCTCTCTCGCGCGCGCGCTTGCAGGCCGCCTTGTGGCGGGACCAGTGGTGGCGCTGGCAGACCGGGGAGCAGTAGGCCACCTCGTTGCACGCGGCGCACCGCCGCATCGTCTGGTGCCAGACCTGGCCGCAGGCGGCGCACGTGCGTTGCTTGCGGCTCGCGGCCGCCATTTCTCCTCCCCCAAAATCCACGGTTCGTCCCAACATCTCGGCACTGCTCGGATGGCTGCTGAGTTCCGGCCAGCGGACGAGCGTGGCGCGGGAAACGCCCTCGGCGAGCGCGATGACGCACTCGCCCACGTTTATACAAGCCATGTCACCCTGTTTCAACCCGACTTTGGTGGAGATTTTGAGAGCGGTGATTTCCACCAGACGCCCCTCGTTTCTTTCGGGTGCCATACAGACGAAGCCATACGACGTGTCCATGAAGCTCGTGCGCATGCGTATGTTTCGGCTCCCAAGGCACATCATCGTGGCGAGCGCCGCGGTCTGCGGATGCAGGCCAAATTGCGGCAGCAGGGATTCCTTAAATTGGGGGGGAACTGGCACCCACGCGTGCTGTTCCTCCGCGCGCCGTTGCATCGTCGCGAAGGTGGCGGGCCCGGCTCGGCCCCACGGATTGTGCAGGAGACGCGCGCCGTCGTGCAGCGTGCCCAGTCCTCCGTACGTGTGCTTCGAGAAGTCGATGGGCTCGCCATCTACCTTGTCCTCGTCGTCTTCGCCCAATCTTACATCCGTCGGCGTCCTGGCCTGAGCCTCTGCTGCAGGCTCTGCATTGGGCTCCATGAGCTGTGGGCCTGCTCTGCGCTGCAGCACTACTGAGCTCGCGCTGCTGCTCTGAGCTAGCTAGCAAGTCGGTGCCTGCTCGTTGAATGCCGAATGCTTAGGTCTCGCAGACAATGCCCAAAATCAGCCAAAATGCGGTACCTAGTTATTCAGGTGGCTAGCACCCAGCAAAAAGACCGAGCAAAAACGGAGCTAGCGGCCTGTAACACACTAGCACACAAGGAAGGCCTTCGTTTTTTCACTCAAAACGGCCTTTTTCGGCAGCCGTGAAGGCCCAACACAAGGTCTGTACTTGCCTAATTTATCAACGCGCCAGACCAGCCATCAAAAAGCAATCAAAACGAGCCCTAACAAGCCACCCAGCCTGCAGAGGCAAAATGCGCCGCTCATTGGGCGCGCTGAGCGACGTCACGGAAGATGACGAACACCAGAGCTCAAGACCGCCGCCGCCGCCAGCATCAATCATGAGCCCGCAGCGCAACGACCGCCAGTCCGTCGCGAGCCAGTTCTCGGACGTTTCGGAACTGCAGGACTTCCTTGCTGATGACTACGTCGAGAAGTTTAAAGCAAGAAGCCCGCCGCCGGCTCCTAGACTGCGGAGAGCGCCGTCCCTCGACCAGCCGTCCACTCCTACCCAAGATGAAGAGGTGGTCGTGAGGCCGCGGAAGAGTGTAGGGACGCAGCATAAGGTGCGAGCGAGGACTGAAGGTAGTAAACGATTGGTGAATGACTACGAGATGCTCGGCGAATTAGGAAGGGGCGCTGCTGGGCGGGTCGAGCTCTGTGTGAAAGACGGGAAAGCTCGAGCCATCAAAGTACTAAGAAGAGGGTCCTTGGATGACGTGCGGCGGGAGGTGCGTATCTCCAGAGTCGATGATGCAATGCAAAAAACCATATTTAAGTCGCCCAAGAGCCAAAAAGGTTCATTGACGATTTTTCAACTGCTTGAGACTCTCTCTCTGACACGGTGCGCACGCAGGCCGCCATCACAAAGCACCTGAAGCATCGGAACTTAGTTACTCTATATGAGGTCATCGACGACCCTTCGCACCATACCTTATACTTGGTCCTGGAGTACTGCGAGCGGGGTCCCTTGCTCAAAGCTGGGAAAGACACGCCCTACGAGCCCATATCAGAAGATAATAACAGGAGAGCGACACGAGATGTATTGAGAGGCCTGGAGTACCTACACTCGGTGAACGTGGTCCACCGCGACCTTAAACCCGAAAATATTGTATTAGATGGCAAGGGCGTCGCGAAGCTGTGCGACTTCGGCGTGTCGCGCGTCGCGTCGTCGGTCGTGCCCGTACGACGGTCGTCGAAGCTGCGCCTGACGCCGGCCTGGGCCGCGCCCGAGCTCTATGGGGACAAGGATATCACAGCAGCAGTAGACTGCTGGAGTTTGGGGGCGACCATCCATGCTGCGTCCACCGGGAGTCCTCCCGTCGTGCTGGAGAAGACGGCTGCGCAAACGTTGGTCAAGGTCGAGAGCGGCGAGTTAAATGTACAGGCTTCTGGCTTACTAGGTGATCTGCTGCACGGGTTACTAGAAAGAGATGTGACTAAGAGATGTGACGTAGCAACAGCCATGGGCCACGGCTGGGTCACGGATTCCGGTACACAGCCGCTGCCGCGGACGACGTACGTCGGTTTTAGTTTGACACAAGCTGATGTGGACAGAGCCATCAACACTCTAGAAAGTTCTGATGACGAGGCGACCACTACTGATTTAGATAGTGCCTTCGCGGACGTACTCAAAGTACCAGAGTCGGAGAGCGACGACGACGAAGAATTAGTAAAAACGACGGGCGGCGTTTCGATAGCGGCGTGGCGCCTCGCCCATTGTCAGCAACCTGGTCCTACGGACGAAGACCGCGTCGACGCCGTGACTCTGGCAGAGTCAAGAGCGTTATTATTAGCGTACGACGGCCACGGAGGTTCCCAAGTCGTCGATGCCTTGAGGCACACGCTGCCGGCGTTCCTGTCGTCGGCTTTAACATTTGGGACGCCTACAACAGCCCTCGAGTCGGCGTTTTCGTACGCGGACAACATCATAGTGGGGACGCGGCCCGGCAGCGTCGGGGCTTGTGCAGCTGTTGTTATTGTGGATAATGAAGATATTACGACAGCGAACGTGGGCGACGTGGCCGTCGTACTTATACAGAGTAGCGGTGCGCCTACAGTTTTAAGCACAAAACATTGCAAGGCCAATGACGAGGAACGGAAACGAGTAGAGCAGTCAGGCGCGCACTGGGCGAACGGCGGTCGCGTCAACGGCGTGCTGCGGGTGTCTCGTAGCTTTGGTGACGGCGACTTTAAGGGTAGACAAGCCGTGAAAGCGTGGAAGACGGCGTTTTCATCCGACCCAGTGATCGCGATGCCCTCCATCAGCGTGAGGAAGCGGTCTCCGAGCGATGCTTTAATAATTGTCATGACGGACGGCGTGGTCGACGGGTTTGGTGGTGAGTGCAAGGCCGCCTTGTATGTCCGGAGGCAGGTTCGTAAAGTGGGCGACCTAGATAAGGCGGCGAAGGCGACGCTGGATGAAGCTCGAGCTAGAGGGTCGACGGACGACCTGTCGTTGCTGGTGTGCGACCTGCGGGACGGTTTGGTGGCCGAGGAAGTATCTTGGAGCCCGGCGGTGCCGCCGCCGCCGCCGGCGCGGCCGAAGCCGGAGGCCTACGACGACGACTTCGCGTTCGACGAGGGCGTCCCCGAGGCGAAGGCCGAGGCTCCTCCTTCCGCGCCCGCGGTGCCGAACCTCGAAGGCGGCAGCTTCGGCGGCGTGTCCTTGAAGAGAGCCGAGCGGGCCGCCGCGCGGGCCTGGAGCGCCTCGCAATCGCCGCCGGCGCCCGAGCGGTTCGCTTTGTAAGTTTTTTTGTGTGTATCTGTACGCCCTACGCCTTCAATGCGTGGCGCGGCATGGCGTGCCGTGGCGAGTGTGAGTAGTCAGTGGTAGTAATTAAGCGGCCCCCCAGAGCGCCTAGGGGTCAATTTCGATCTCGAGCTCCTCGGCCCGTTTGTGGCAGTGGTCGACCGCCGGCCCCAGGCCCGGCGCCGGCACCTCCCGCTCCCGAGGATTCGCAATGGAGTAGGGCGCGACGTGGTCCGCGTCGACGGCGTCCATTTGAACGTCGCCGAAGTACAAGACCATCGTCGTCTCCTTCGCGTCGCCGCGCTGTTGTCCTAAGGGGTTCGGCGGGAAGTGCTTCGTTAGTTCATCCACGGCCAACAGGCAGGTCTCGGCGGGCCACCAGGGGTATTTTCCCGTTTTTGCCCAGACGAGCACTCCAAGTTTTTGACAAGAAAAACCATTAATCGGCTCGCAGACCTTCCTCGTTTGTTGCGTTGGAGATAGGACGACGTCGTTGTCGGGAAATCTGACAGAATTCTCGGATAACGTGAGCCACTCTGATTCACCATCTTCGTAGTCGCAGCGATGCTTGCCGTCGGCGTCCCGGTACCTTGTTAAACGCCCGCGGAACCACTCGCCCTCGCCCTCCCAGTAGACCTCCACGACCCTACCTACCGCCCCTGCTCCTTTGTCGTAGTTCGCCGCATCTTTCCCGCGCTTCGGTTTCTGCCTCCATGCAGCTGTCGCCCGTTTTTCTGATAACGATTCTGCTGAAATCCGCTTGAGCAGGGAAGACCATCGCGACTCAAAGGCGCTCCGAAAGACCTGGGCCGCATGCAGAATAGTCTCCCTATCCGTATTTTTCGATATAGTAGCGTCTTCGTCCCACGTCCGAGGTAACTTACCACTACATACACTCAATATAGTTTCGTGCACCCTCCGCACATCCTCCGAAAACTCAAAGGCATCATCATAATCCCGTTCCGCTAGTCTTTCTTTTACTTTTCTCAATGTGACACCGTAGTCCCGCAATCTTTCACATTTCTTCGGGAGGAGGTTCCTTACGAGGGGATCGGCGTGCAATAATGGGTCAGACACATCGAGCGAGCATAACCAGGCCATCATGTCGTCGCAGGCCTTTGGGCCGAGCTTTCTGGCAGTATCAGCTTCCCGCTCTCGCTCGGATTTCGTAGCGTCGCCGCGCCGCCACTTGCACGGCCTCGATCCCGTCGACTCGACCCATTGTAGGGATAATTTGTCGTCGTACAAGACCAGGTGGCGGTGCCAGCCTCCTACCGAGGACGCGAGGCCGCGTTCCTGGGCTAAGACCGAACAACTTCTATATTTTGACGCTTCCGGAGCTTGGACCCTACACCTCGCCGGTAAGGCACCTAGATCTACGGAAGAAGCGACGTCGCGGATGGAGCCCTCGACGACAACGACATCTGGTTCCTCTACTCGAATCTTTTTTGAGGGTGGAGCCGCGAGTTCGGACTGCAATGTCGCGAGACAGCGGATCGCGCGCCCAGAACCTCTCTGATAAGTCCAGCGGTCGCCCTTCTTCGTGCAGGAGAAGCCGTGTCTTTCTAACACTTCCCGTTTGCCGTCCGTGTCCTTCGGGCTCAGAGCCGACAGGGCTTTGGCTAGAGCCGGGTCCGGCGCGTAGGCGTCACTTTCATTATCGGGCGAGGGCGACCGGTCGCGCTTCACGGCCTTGGCGCCGCGCGGCTTCGGAACCTGTGTGGAAATCGAACTTTGGGCGCCCCACGCCATCGGCGCGACGTTGTCCCCGTGGTCGCGCAATTCACGGGTTGATTTCCGCGCAGGTAGGAACCGGCGGCTTCGATGGTGGAGGGTGGTTCAGCTGCCTCGTCGTTTTGGGGCCGACGTTCCGCGCTTCGAAGCGCTCCCGGATATGCCGAGAGACCTCCCGAGGATTGTTGATCAATCTCGATATATCTCCTTGGATCAATCCCGGAAACGCCTCGGCCGCGTCCTTTTGCGACTTAAAGAAGCGCCAGGCGCCCGACTTCTCCCTCAGCTCGACGCCGCGACCATCATCCTGTTTGGGAGGCTTCGGCGGCGGCGGCTCGTCCTCTTCCGACGAGTGCAAGGGCGAATCGGTAGGTAAGGGATTTCTTCGTTTAGCGCGGTTCGACCGCTTCCGATCGACGGGCCACCTCCTATCATATTCGCCGCGGTCGCCCCACGACTCTTTCGTCTCGCCCCGCCGCATGCGCTGGTAGCACTTGTCACAGAGCGTCGCGGGACCGTCCGGCCCCGGCTTTCGCCGGAAGCCCGGCCCCGTGTCGCTACACGCACACCACGCACACCTCCAAGTCATTGGGGTGCGTTGTGCTGCTTCCACGACCACTGGCTCCTCTTCTTTTATTTTGATGTAGCGCTGTTCCACCGCACTTGCTGTTCGATTCGTCTTCAACCTTTCGGCGATCTTCTCCCAGTCCTCGCCCAATTCATCCACCAGTTGTACGAGTTCGGCGTCCTCTTTGTCGGTCCAGCGCGGCGCTCTCCCTGGTTTGTGGGGCGCCGGCTTCGGGGGTAAAGGAGGCGCCCCATTACCATCCTTACAGGTCTTGCCGTGCGCAATCGCCGCCGGCGCATGATCAAAAGCCCGCCCGCAGCCGGCGGGGCACGGGAACCGCCCGGAATACGATATTTTCGGTGGAGGTCGGACTCGAGGTTTCGGGCGCGGCGCCTCCCAGGCGCCGCCGTCGCTCTCGTTGTCGTCTTCATCAGACTCTTCCTCCATGATGGGCGGCGGCGGCGGCGCCTCGTCGTCGGACGCGGGCCGCGCCGGGTGCCGCGGCTTCTCCGACGCGAGGCCGCCCTCGCGCGAGTAGCTGCCCGTCCGCGACGGCGGCGACAACGACGCGACGGCCGGCGCCGTCGTCCGTGATGGAGATTGTACCGGGCAGTTCGGCGCCGGCGGGTCCGAGTAGCGCCTCCCGCCACACCGGAAGCCGGGCGGCCGCGGCACCCTCACGACGACGGGCGGGTCCAAACCTCTAGGTCGAGGTGGTAGCGGTCTCGGTGGTAACTCGGGCGCCGGCGGTTCGGCCTCGGGCAGTCCTACGGCCCGCCTCGCGCGCTTGTAGGCCGCGTCGCTGGTCACATCGTCTAGGAAGGCATCTAGAGTGGCACATACTCCTCTATCTAAACCCTCAAAGTCGATCGTGAATTCATCTCTCGGTCTAAAACCATTGGCGTCGCCGAAGACTAACACGAGGACTCTCCGCAAACTCCCGGCGTCCAACCGCGCGACTCGTTCCGTGAGGCGGTGGCGGTGCTCGTAGGTCCAGGACTGGGGCTGGTGTTCTGTGGTTGGCGGTGGTGCGGCGAACATCCTTTCGTCTCGCGCCGCAAACCGATGCGCTCGTTTCGCAGCGTCTCGCGCGCAAACCGATGCGCAGAGCGTCGGGGCTGGGAGACTTTTAGCTTAGTTGGGCGTTTGTTTCACCAGGCCGACCGCTACCACTTGGCAAGCATCGATGGCTGTGCCTTCTGAAGGGATCGCTTATGTCAATTCGGCCTCAGCTATGGCGAATAAGGCTGTTAAGCAGCCACGCGGAGCTCAGGCTAGCGGTCTGTAAAGACACTAGTAATTCCCGGGGCTCCGCCCACTAGTCCTAGCACCGTAACATCGACAAACTCCGCCCACTAGTCCTAGCACCGTAACAATTACAAATTTTACTCTGAGACGCCGTTCTTTCCTAGCGCACGCAGCAGGCTCGTAAGTGACACCTCCCGACGCTACTCCTCGGAGGCGTGTCCGCCGCCGCGCTATGGAGGCCCAAGGAAGGGCGCGAGCCGCGACGACGCGGCCGGGTCACGCCGTCGACGCGACAACTACTACACAGGATAAAGCAAAGACAAGTTACGCGCCGTGCGCGGGCCCCAACCTCTCGTCCGGGTCCGGCGGCAGGCCCGCGTGCTCCCTGGCCCTCCTGGCAATATCCGTCCAGTCCCCCAAGTCTTCATCTTCGGTCTCGTCCCCGTCGTCGAACCCATCTAACGTGAGCTTCGAGATCTCGGCAAGCTGCTCGTCTCTGAATGAAGCCATCTCCGCTTGGTACCGCCGCATCGCGTCGTCGCGGTGCTTGGCCATGGACTCCCTGAGACCGTCGAGCTGTTGTTCATTGAACTTCTGGAGGTCGCGCGCGTGTGCCTTCAAGACCTCCTGCGCGTGTGTATCACGTCTTTTAGCATCCTCCTCATCATCCTTGGCTCGCTGCTCGGCGAACTCGTTCCTACATTCCTGGACGACCTCCTGGAGCACGTTCTGCACGTCCTTCTTGAGCTCCTCCAGACATTTTGTGCGCTCAATCGCTTGCTGATCAATAATTTTGCGGATCATCTCCTCGCGCGACGCCTTGAGTTTGGCCGCGTAGGCTTCCACTACCCTCTCTCGTTCTTCGTCGTCAAACAACGCCGCGTGCTCCTGCTCTTGTGACTGCTCTACGGCCGTCCGGCACCGGCCCGCGATGTCTCGGGAAGACGCCTCGATCTTTCTGAGCAAATCTTCCCTCGATACTCTTAACTCTTCTTCATAGCTAGATACCGCATCCAAGGCGGCGGGGTCGTAGGGCGAGTCCGGCGTGTCCGTGCTGTCTAGTACTGCTGCCATGGTCTCTTGGGGGTGTTTGAAACGAGCGGCGCTGTTTGCTTCTAGGGGCTGCGTGTACGAGCTATTTGCGGTGCTCTTGATGGCGCGGCCGTGCCGGTCGATGCGCGCGCACGCTGCGCGCGCCCGAATGTGTTTGTTTTGGGCGCCAAGCCCTCTCTTGCAAGAGGCGTTTGCCGCGGCGAGCGTCGGGGGGACCCGGTCGCCCTACGTTGGACGCTTCGGCGGCGGCGTCGACGCTTCGGGAGTTTCGCGCTAGCGGCCGTAAGACACTAGCAAACCGGCAGGCGCGGCCGGCCGTGCATACGCTCCGTAGGTGGCGCTCTGAGACGCGCTCGGCCTTGAAAAGCGACAGCATAACACGTTGGAATACCTCGTGTTCGCACTGCACTCCCAGCGTACGGCCGCGCGCCGGACAGCTCAGTGGGGCCAGCCTAGAACAACCATGCTGAGACACGCCATCCGCCGCGGCGCCAATCTACAGAGAAGACGCTTCTCCGAGGCCGCCGCCGTGTCCGCGCCTCCGAAAGTCCCCCAGCCGCCCGTCCCGCCGCCCGACGACGACGCCGCGCTCACGCCGCGGAAGATCTGCGACGAACTGGACACTCATATCGTGGGGCAGGATGCGGCGAAAAGGGCCGTCGCCATCGCGTTGCGGAACCGGTGGCGCCGCCAATTACTCGGCGAGGAATTGAGAGCTGAGGTGGTGCCAAAAAATATACTGATGATCGGGCCGACCGGATGTGGTAAATTCTCAGCGTCCCGCGGTGCTGCGGCGCCTTCACGCCGTCGATGCGCGTCGTCTCCAGGAATGATGGAAGTGGGTGTTTGCTCCGCGCAGGCAAGACCGAGATCGCGCGGCGGCTCTCGAAGCTCGCGAACGCACCGTTTGTCAAAGTGGAAGCTACCAAGTTCACGGAGGTGGGGTTCCACGGGCGGGATGTGGACCAGATCATTCGCGATCTCGTGGAAGCCTCGATCGCGCTAACACGTAAACGAAAGGCCGAAGCGTTTCGCGCGGAAGCGGCTCGAGCGGCCGAAACACGCATACTAGATACGTTAACAGGTCTAAATGCGGCCCAAGCCACCCAGTCGAGCTTCCGAGAGATGCTGCGGAAGGGCGTGCTTGATGATCGCCAGATCGATGTGGATGTCCCGCACAGCCAGCCGCCGCAGCAGAGCGGCGTCATCCAGCTCGACCAGTCGAACCCCGTGTCGATCAACGACTTTCTGGGACGGTTCTCGCAGATGGCTTCCAGCAAAGGCCGGTCCGAGAGGAAGAGACTAGCCATCCGCGACGCGCGCCCCATCATCGAAGAACAAGAATTAGAAAAGTTATTGGAGAACATTGACGTGAACCGGGAGGCCGTCCAGGCCGTCGAGGAGTCTGGGATTGTCTTCATCGACGAGATCGACAAGATTGTGAATGCGAGCGATTATCGGGGCGCGGACGCGTCGGCCGAAGGCGTTCAGAGGGATCTCCTGCCGTTGATTGAGGGTTCTACCATAGCGACGAAGTATGGCAATGTCAATACGGATTATGTATTATTCATCGCTTCGGGTGCGTTCCACCAGGCCAAGCCTTCTGACTTGTTGGCGGAGCTACAAGGTCGACTACCTATTCGCGTCGAATTGGAAGCACTGACCGAAGAACAGTTGTACAAGATCCTCACGGAGCCCAAACATAATCTGATCGCGCAACAAAGGGCGTTGCTCGCGACGGAGAACGTCATGCTCGAATTTACGGAAGAGGCCATTCGGGAGATTGCCCGAGTAGCCGCTCTAGCGAACCGAACGATCGAGAACATCGGCGCTCGGAGACTGCATACCTGCATCGAGCGCATCATCGACGAAATTTCCTTCGACGCGTGCGACTACCCGCCCGGCGACCTCGTGACTATTGATGAAGAGTACGTCAGATCAAAAGTCGACGACATGCTCGTGGCCTCCGACGTGTCCAAGTACATCCTCTAGGATCCCCCTCTGCAATAAGTGTGTTTACCTTCTTCTCTACCGCCGCCGCTTCTTCTGGCCGTCGTCCTTCAGGTCGACGATGTCGTCGAGCTGGTCGATGCCCTTCTTGATGCCGTCCATCAGCCCGCCGAAGGGGTTCGGGAGCGACGGCAGCGACGGCAGCGACGGCGCGGACTGCTTCTTCTTCTCACCACCAAACGGGTTCGGCAGCGTGGGCAGCCCGACGCCGAAGAGCGACGGCGCGTCGGCCTGGTCCAACCCGCCCGGCGCGCCCCGCGGTTCGGGAAAGGACACGTCCTTGAAGAGGCCCTTGGGCTTGAACCGTGCCACCAACCGGTCGACGTCGCCTCGAATGGCCGAGAAGTCGCCCTCCCTTTGTACCAACTGGAAGTCGTCAAATCCTAAAGATAAAGCCGTCTCGAGCGCGTCCAACGCCTCGACGCTCTGTCCGAGCTTCGCGCGGCAGCAGGCGATGTTGTAGTGCGCCGTCTGGCGCTGCAGCACGGACGGGAACGTGACCCTTTCGAGATCCCGCAGCACGGGCGCGCCGCCGACCGGCGAGTTCTGCGCCGACACGCGCCTGACATCATAGTCGTCGCCCGGCAATTTCAGCGCCTGCTCGAAGAGGGCCACGGCCTCTCCATAGAGGCGGCGCGCCTCGCCCTCGTCGCCGGGGCTCCCGACGACGCCGCCGGCCGCCGCCGCGACGGCGCACAGTTCCAATGCTAGCGCCTCCGCCTCGGCGTAGGACTGCGGCTCCGGGGCGGCGGCCGCGGCGGCGGGCGCCGCGGCGGGCGCCGCCGGCGCCGCGTTCGCCTGCGCCATCGCCTCGAGCGCCGCGAACTCGGCCTCGGGGTCGGCCGCCATCATCGGGCCGTCGCTGCCGAAGGTGCCGTCGTCGGGCGGCGTGCTGTGCAGCTGGAGCGCCGGGCGCGGCGTTTGGGGGCTTTGGAAGGCCGCCGCCCGCGGCGCCGTCAAAGAGATGAGGACGAGGGAGAGCCGCATGCTGCTTGCGTAATCCGATCCGCTTTCGTACGTTCTAGAGGCCGCAGCGGGCTCGTGTGGCGGCCTTGATTTGCTTCAGCGCTCAGAGAGCACAGCGGCCTGAGAGCAGGCTGCTCGCGCGTCGGTAGGCGTTAGTTACGCAGCACTTCGACCGTTGTTGTCGATAGAGACGCGTGTTCCGCTCCATGGCCTTTGCGCGCGTTTTCCGACGCGTTTTGCGGCCGTCACACCGCCGCAAAGCTGGATCAGTTACGCTGCCTGCGCGGGGCCCAACGCGGCACGGAGGCGCCTCCTGCGCGGCTTTGATGAGCGCACGAGACCAATGGAGGCTAGACGGTGCGGTTTACGCAGCCGTCGCCGCCGCGTTACTGCTCCACGACGCCGCCGACGCCGCGCACTGCGACGCCCAAACGTTCGCGGGCCAGTGGGCCGCCGTCGTGACCGAATTTGACGCCTCCGGCGCGGCGTCGACCAAAAACGTCGATAGGTACGCGGCGCACCTGCGGCGCGAGGGCTGCGTCGGCGTCTTCGTCTGCGGCACGTCGGGCGAGAGCATGTCGCTGAGCGTCGGCGAGCGCGAGCGGCTCGCGGAGGCCTGGGCGGCGAGCGGCGCGCGCCACGGGCTGCGCGTCATCGTCCACGTCGGGTGCGACGCGTTGCTCGACGCGGAGCGGCTGGCGCGGCACGCGGCCTCGTTGGGCATAGACGGCGTCGCGGCGATGGCGCCGCGCTTCGTGAAGTGTGAAAATGCTGACGCCCTGGCGGCGTACTGCGCCGCTGTGGCACGCGCTGCTCCCGCGACGCCGTTCTTCTACTACCACTTCCCGCTGGCCACGGGCGTCGCCACGAAGCCGTCGCAGCTCGTGCGCGCGGCGCTCGCGGCGATCCCGACTTTTGCGGGCATGAAGTACAGCGCCGCGGACATGTGGGAGTACGGCGAGTGCTGCGACGCCGACGCGGACGGTCGGCTGGCGTTCCTGCCGGGCTTCGGAGGCCCAGACGCTCGCGCACCTGCCCTACCACCCCCAGAACTCGTACGGCGCCATCTCACTATCCTTTTCGATAATCGCGCCCCTGCACCGCGACGTGGCCGACGCGTTTTACTCGGGCCAGAGTGCCGAGGCCCACGCCCTCCAGGCGACGTCGCGCGGCTTCTTCCGCGCGGTGACGCCGTTCGGCTGGACGCAGGCCGTCAAGCTCGCGCTCGTCGACCGCGGCGTCCTCGACTCGCCGCTCTGCCGCGCGCCGTCGCGGAACCTGTCGCCCGACGAGCGGGGCGCGCTGCGGCGTGTGTTCCGAGACCTCGCGAAACGCGAGCCCCGGTATTTCGGGGGGCTCGTCGGGGACTAAAAAGTTGTGTAAGACTAGTACTGATTTAGCCTGGCGCGGTTCCGGCTAGACGCTCTGGACGGCCGTGACCGTAAACGTGCGTGGCGCTCTCGGTTTTTTCGCCGCAAGCTGCTGCTGGCGCAGCGCGAAGAGCAGCAGCCCAGCGGCCAACGACAGCCCGAGCAAGGCAGCGAGGACGACGAGGGTCATCATCTTGTCGTCGTCTTCGTTGGACTTCTGGGACGAGGAGCCGAACCAGCCGGCGCAGCCGCCCTCTACTGCGCAGCCGCCCTCTACTTCTTTGACGCCGCACGACGTCGACGCGCACGGGGTGTTGTAGAACGCGTTGCTCATGCTCACGTCCTCGTCCACGCACCAGCCGAGGTCCTGGTCGAAGGCCGAGGCTTCGTAGAACATATACAGCATACTCTTCACCTTGTCAACCCGCCAACAACCGATGTCCTGGTTAAACGACGAGGCGTCTCTGAACATGTAGTGCATGGTTGTTACGCTATCAACTGCCCAATCACCAATGTCCCCGTTAAAGGCCGAGGCTTTGTAGAACATGTAGTCCATCGCCGTGACGCCGGAGGTGTCCCAATCGCCGATGTCCTCGTTAAAGGACGCCCTTGCCGTGTTGCAAGAACCCCATGTCTCCTTCGCGCAAAACAAATACCCCATGTCCGTCACC
>JACLAA010006794.1_pt1 | contig 14275 bp, 11 predicted proteins | sample 8027891 | NCBI WGS metagenome assembly JACLAA01 (sample SAMN15724900, study PRJNA655200) | protist metagenome | isolation source: fluorescence activated cell sorting (FACS) single amplified genomes of... | place: Spain: Blaines Bay Microbial Observatory, Mediterranean Sea | collected 2016-01-19 | reverse complement strand
GCCACCGAGTCGGATGCGCCGCCGCGGCCGTTCGCGGACTCCCCCCGCCTGCACAAGAACAAGAACTCCAAGTTCGACGTGGGGAGCGCGAAGGTGGGCGCCGGCGGGTTCGACGCGCAGAGGTCCAGGTTCGACTACGAGACCTCGCAAGCCGCGGCGGCGCAGATGAAGGCGAGGCAGTTGGGGGGCGCGGGTTCGTTTCTGTCGCACGACTAGCAGAGACGTTCAGACGAGAGACGAGAGAAACGTTGCGACGAGACGCGTTTGGACGGCATCGTGTACATGCGCATCCGGGAGTGATGAGACAACCGCGTGACGTCACGCGTGATCGGTCCGGGAGGACGAGGGGTGACCTGTAACAATACCATTGTATTACGCGCAGTACAGGGTGGCGTACAAGTAATTCTTAGTCTAAAGCGTGTTAGATGTGTTAGAATGCGTGCGCGGGGCAGTCGGTCGCAAATTCTGGGGTAATTTTCTTTGCCGATCCCGGATTTTTCGCGGTGGGGCCGAATAAACATCCCAAAAACGGTTTGAAAGCTATCTTTCACAACGGGACGCGCACGTGCCTTGGGGTGCGCGAGTCGCCCTCCGTCGACGCGCACAGAATCGGCTGCAAATTGGTGTGCGCAGAGAAGGTACCGTCTTGGACGACATAGTCGAAACCTATCGTTCAACTCGCATGGACGGCTGAGACGGCTGAGCACTATCGGATGGGAAAGGCAACGGGTTTGAAGAGAGTAAAAGGGAAGTGCAACGTGTTTCGCTTGCAGCAAGACCTGCATGCGTGGAATGTCGACGGGAGCTCGACCGATCAGCTCCAGAACACCTCATGGATCAAGTACTGGGAGGAAATGTCAGGTTTAAGTCGAGGTCGGTGTGCGTTCAGTGACTGCGACCGGGGTGCTGAGCACGGCGGTCATGTATGGATCAAGGGATATGCATCACAGACACGCGGTGTTTGGATAGCACCAGTCTGCAAACAGTGCAACTATTGTGAAAATCTAAAGCGACAGCGGGATGCACGCGGACAGCACTCGTTCGTTCGGAAAGGTACCGTGGTTGTCAGAACAAAATACACACCGGACATGGCAAACGCCGAGCGGCGAGTTTCATATCCCGATGACGGCGAGGAATATGATTCAGACGACTACGACGAGGACGATTGGGAGGAACAAATTTGCGAGGCTTGCGGTTTCGACCTTCCATTTGGCACACCAAAGCATCACACCAAATGCCCAGATTGCTTTCGCTCTGGCGGTCCAACAGGCTTTTGCAGTCACTTTATCAATCGTCAGCAAGTCACTGAAACCGAATACAGAACACAAGAGGCCGCGAGGAGAGTCAGATGGGGATCGCACGATGCCCTCTACGAATCACAGCTAGGAGGCACACAATCATTTTCAAGACCACACAGCTTACTGGGAACATCGGCAAAGCGATTGCAAGGAAGGGATTGCGAAGGATGCGGCGGTGACATCTCCGATAGACCGGCGAATCACTCTGTGTGTCTTGGTTGCTACAGCGCCCGCAGGAATAGTGTTGGGGGTACAGTCAAGAGGGCCCGCGGAAGGCGGTGCGAAGGATGTGGCGGTGACATATCAACTAGACCTACCAGTCATACACGGTGTTACACTTGCTATAGATGATAGGCAGCAGGCTAGGTAAGGGAAGACCTCATCAAATGCACGTCTGAACCCGACGGTGACACGCATCGAGAAGCCGATCGAAAATGGGGTCAAGCCCTTGTCCGCATGAATGGATGGGAAGAAGTTCCAACGGACATCCAATATCCACAAGATCCGAGCGAGTTAGTAAAATATCACCTGACCAGACGCGCCGAGGCTTTCGACTTTCTCCTCGATCGCCATGCAGATCTTGCTGATGTCGGTTTAGGGTTTACATGGAATTGGCGTTTGTTGCGTGAACGCCGCACGAGCGATCGAAGGGATCGGGTGAAGACTCGACCTCTCTTCTCCCTGGTGCGCTGTGATCTGAATGAATGAATGAAAGGCGACCATCTAAATTGTGTATTACTTACGAAAGTAGGAGATTTTATGGTCGACTGACTGGCTATCGCGCTGGGTGCCATATGCGCGCGTTTCTGTGAGCTTCCCGAAAAGGAAACAAACACAGTATACATTGGGATGACTTTGAATTTTGGCACCCAACATCCCTACAACTTCATCGAATCGTGGATGCTTAGTTGTGACTTTCACGCGCGCAAGCTGACCGCCAAGTCGATAACGAGTCTAGGGCGGTTGTGACAGGCGAGTACTGACAAGTGTATTGTCGTCACTATGGAGACCTAAAAGTTTGACCCGCATCAAAGGTGCTGGGGCATAGAAGTTGAAAAACTTCAAGCTTCGTACTGGCGCAATCGGGTCAACGGCAGTCAGCTGCTATCTGTGCATGTGTCATGTCTTTAAATAGTTTTTTATAAACAGAAATGTTAAATATGACATCGAAAATGGTCTTATTACATTCCATCACATGGCATTTAAACGACCCTGTCTAAAACCATTGAAGCGACTGAAAACCTCTTGGCAGGAAAAGGACAGTACCGAGTCTGCGGGACGCTTCCAATAATATGGCAGTCTGCGATGAGTCCGAGGTCTGCGTAACTCATCGAGAACACCTCAGATTAAACCAAAACTAGTCCAGGATGTTCCCTCAAGATGTCTGAACATGCATGTTAAGCTTACGAAGTTTATGTGCGTAGTCTTTCACTATATTCGCAGTATCCGTCGCTGTGCGACATCAGCGTCCCGAGGTTGCAGGGGTTGCGGGGTTCACATGTTCTGCGCTGGGGTTAGGGGCAGTGGGGACGAGGTGTTGGAACATGCTTCCGAAGGTTATATACGCTCGTGAAAGCTATAAAATAGCACCCCAACAGCCCCTCAGCCCAAAAGATAAAACCGCCGAGTATGATGGGCACCTGATTTCCCGAAAAACACACGTAGACGTCTCTGTACTTTCACGTGCACGTGAGTAGCAACAGAGCACCTCACCCGAACCCACGTTCACACCGGGCACGTGTCGACCAGGCTGCGTAGAAACACGAGACCATGAAGGTGGTGAGTCTTTTCTCCGGGATCGGCGGGCTTGATCTAGGGTTGGAAGAGGCTGGACACGAGGTGATCCAACAGGTCGAACGAGATCCACACCGCGTGCAGGTTCTCCAGAACCACTTCCCTGGGCGCGATCTACATACGGACGTCGCTGGCATCCATGCATTGCCCCAAGAGACAGAGCTCGTGCGCGATATCTCACGCGAATTCAACGGACTGCGTCAAGGCACGGCAAGGCCAAGCTTTTTCGATCCAACACCAGCAAGGAAGAGAAGAGTAAAACGTGTGGAAACATATGAGAACTCTCCGTGCGGCGCATGCGGATCCGTGGACTCTGAGGAAGGCCTCGTATGCGAAAGTTGCGACATGGTGGTCCATCTTAAATGCATGGAACCTGCCTTGGAGAATGTTCCGAAAGGTGACTGGTACTGTGCATCATGTCGTGACAGCTTTCAGTTTAGTAAGTTTGGTGATCGCACACCTTGCGCTCGGTGTGGAGTTGCGGACAAAAATGATGGCCCCGCTTGCGATCGCTGCGACGCGATGTACCACGCAGATTGTCTGAATGTCACAGAATTGAGCAGATATCATTCAGCGACTGAATCTCGTAATGTGTGGTATTGTGAATGTTGCCATGATCATGCAAAACGAGACAAAGAGCTTTCGCTGCGGACGGAAAAACTCTGGGAAGGAATTGAAAACCATAACAAGGTTTTCACTCAAGACGAACCTTCATTATCTGAATGCCTTTCAGCAAGCGAGCCTTCTATCTTCGCATGGGTAAAAAAAGGACAGGTTCAGACTCGATATGCATTATACCTTCCGTCTAGCCATCCCGACGTGATATTTGAGGTCTTGCACGTGACTTCTGTACCATTGTTCTCTCTATCTCCTTCATGTGCACTTGAAAGCGTCTACCTTCTTACAGGTAATTTCTTTGACATGCCCAATTCATCGAGGTTATCTCCTCAATTTGGCCCTTTGAAAGCGCACGTCGGGTTCGTCGAAAACTGGTCTCTTCCTCAGGGCTGTTCTGCCCTTGTGCCGATGCTTGTTCATTTCTCAACCATGTCCTTGGTCGATGTCCCGACAGACCTGCTGCAAGGTTCACATCGGGTCGAAGAAGAGTTCGAAAGCAAGCGAGGACTCGGAGTCTGTGAAACGTACAGTGGACTGGGATGTTGGCTTGATGGCGCACAACGCTGTGGTAAATTAGGCATTGGTGTTGGGGTAGAATCTGACGCCGATGTTGCTAAGGTGTTTCAAGGGTATGCACAGCGTTACGCAAAAGTGGCGCACACAAAGGTTGAAAACTTGGCGGGAATACAACAGGAGTTTTGTCCGAGACAAAGCGCTGCTGAGCATGTTCTGAAAACTTTCTCCCAGCATCCTTTGGATTGCTTGACAGGTTCGCCGCTGTGCGAAGGTTTTGCTCGACTGAACATGCACCCGAAAAATGCAAACGCGACGCAGAAGCGAATGCATCTGCGCAACTGGGGTCAGACCGTGCTCAAGTTTCGACCACGATATGCGATGATGGAAAATTTGCCTGAACTCGTGGCAGGACGAAACGAACCTCACCTATGCGCCCTGAATTTATTACTCGCCATGCACGGGTACCAGCTACAATCCTACATCGTGACATGTAGTGCTTTTGGGGCTGCAAGCTCGAGAACGAGGTTTGTGCTAGTCGCCACACGTACTGGAGTTCCGGTTCCCCCTCCTCCAAAACCTACGCATGATTGCGCTGAAGGCGTTGATGGTCACGCGGGATTCAAAGGTGTTCGATGGGCTCTCTCGGAAAAGAAACAAGGGGCATACATGGGTGAAGATCTGCATCTGCTCCCAACTGTTTCAGTTCGAAATGTTTTTGAGAAACTAGGAGAACCCACCGCATCTCCGCGGGACGCGTCAGGTGAAGGACATCTTCATGCTGAGCGGCTCGAGTCCAACATCACCAGAGCTCTACTTGACGCGTTACCCGAGGGAAATGACGCGTGCTATGCTGCTATTTCAAAGAAGGTACGAAAGCGATATTCCATCGAACGTGGTGAACACGACTTGGCAAACGGTGGATCTAAGTGTGCAAGATTGATGTTTCGTCGTCTTGAACTGGATCAACCTGCTCCGTCGTTCACGAAGCAGTTCCGACCCGACGGCTTTCAAGGCCGTGTCGTGCACCCTTGCGAATCGAGGGTATGCACGCCAGCCGAAGCTTTGACGTGTCTCGGATTTGATGTCGACCGGCTTCCTTTTGCAAAACTAAGTGTTGGTCACAAGATTGCAGGCAACGCTTTTTCACCCCTCGTCACCCAGGCGTTGTTCGAGGCGATATGTACGCCATGGGAAAATCGCCCTGTTTTCTGTGGCCTGTCACTGATCACGGACCAGTCATCAAAGGAAACTTAATTACGTATACACACCAGATTAGACGAGTTTTTGGAAATATAGGGTGGTCAGCACAGAGCAAGGCATGATGAGCACGAACGATTTCTGGAGGTGAGCGAGACGACGAGGCAGATCGGCGTGAATACTAAACAATGGGTTACTCTCCACGTAGTCACCTGCATCAATTTCAAAGAAATGCTCTCGTCTTCAACGATCACTCAGAACCCGAGGTGTATTGGTGACGTGCCATCGCTGTAGAAAGTTCAAATCTTGTTAGTTTTTGTCATCAGAAATGTGTACAATTTTTTTATGGACATTTAGTGGGAAAAACCGTAAAAATTGCACTGCAGGCGCTGGGAGCGTTGCGGCCGGAGTAGAAGAGCGTTTCGGAGAGGGGTGAACGCGCGTGAAGCCTCTCGATGTATGCATTACGGCGAGTGAAATCGATTTTACCTTCGTACGTCATTTTCATCCCATCCCCGCGCCGGCGGCCGCTTTGTCGAACCACCACTTAGTCTTCGGTCCGATCCCGACGCGTTTGTTCCACCCCTTTCCGTACAGCCACACGCGTAGCGCGATTCCCGCCGGTCGGTTAAGAAGCCACTCGAACGCGAGCGAAGCTACAAATGAACCCGCCATACTGGAGAAAGCGGGGTGGTCGGAATTGGACACGGACCCGACGATCGCCATGATGAAAGCGAAGAGCCACAACGGAACCGTCACGAATCTCCCCCACTCCACGCCGCACAAGCTGATTCGCGAAAATATTTGAAACAAGGCTGAAATCGGCGCCATAAAAAACGCGATAGCGAACACCCTCCCCGTGGCGTTAATGTCTATAAAAATGAGAGTGAGTGACCAGGTCCATAACAGGGTGTGGCTGAGATCCGCCAGACGTTCGTTGCGGGAAAAAGAATCGCCCACGCCGACGAAAAAACACGTCAACACCTGGTGGCGGTTGACGAGGTAGTAGAGAAAGCGCTCGACAAACGGATTCGCAACTTTCCCAGAATCAGGGTCGTCTTGTGGTTCGTCCCAGTGCGACATGTCGTAATCAAGCAACCGCGGAGTGAGCAAACGTCTCCAGTTTGTCCAATCGCCGAGCACGACTTTTTGTTCCGCCGGGTCGGTCCATTTTCTCTTCACGATTTGTTTTCCCGAGAAACTACGTTTCATCTTGACGTACCCTCGTCTCGCCACGACCGTGCATCTCGCAAACTCAAGTTTCGTGTCAGCACACATCGCGACGAGTTCGTCTCCAACCTTCGCGTGTGGAGCGCCGTGCTTTTGTCCGGGCGCAAGCGACGCCAGTAATATATCATCAGCGCCTTGGCTTTTCACGAACACGTCGCATCTGGCAGTCGGAAATCCTTCCTTTGCACTCGCGACGCGTGCGTTGAACACGTAAATCGCACGCGTAGCCTCCAGAGGCATGTCAATAACGACGCCAGACTGCGTTTCCATATGCATCGAAGGCGGGTCTGATACCGTCGAAGTCGCCCCTTTCGCGTCCGCGGGTGGGTGTGATACCGTCGAAGTCGCCCCTTCTGCGTCCGAGGACTCTTCCCTTGGGACGTCCGACACCTCAGCGTCAGCAGACGCCGGGGCGAGGTTATCAGCCTCCGCCGGGGCGAGGTTTTCAGCCTCCGCGGGTGCCTGCCCCGCGGCGGTATTTTGGGAGTTCTCGCTGTTCGACATGCGATCGATATGTGCTTGTGATGGCGCGGCGAGCGCGTGTCACTGTGCGAGGCGCGAGAGTTCCGACGCCGTACTTGATTGCGATCGACAATTCTGTACGCGTGTCTACACGCCTTTTGATTGGGCGTTGCGATTTCTAGAAGAAATTTTTTCAAGAAATTCTTCTATACGGGCAAATTAAACCCGGAACGGGGATTCATTTTCTTTCCAAATCTTCTTTTGATCGAGTCAGAGGCCTTATTTTTTTTTCCCCTCATCTGTCGTGTCGTAGTCTTCTTGCGAAATCGTGAAAGCCGTGTTCTCTCGGACCGCCATTTTTAGGTTACGAAGATGACGAACGCACTATCCTGTACACCTCTGCGAAGACTCTCATAGACAAAAAACTAAAGCGAGTGAATCTTCTCCGGGCGCTTCTATACGCCTAACGAGCGAGACTTGTGATGGCCTCCCGAATCTTGGCGCCGACAGCGCAGACGATGACACCGGTGACCAGCCCTTCCAATTGGACGGGCATCGATGATCCTTCCTCACGGCACACATACGATCTGACTGGGAAGCATGACTGTTGGATCATCGCAGTCTTTTCACTTTTGTCATGCGGCTTGCCCTGCCTCGGTTGGGTCTTTGCAGAGAAGGTTACGCTGACACTAGAGCCCGAAGAGGTGTTGGTTTCTCAGATAAACTGCTGCGAAAACAAGCTTCGACGCATCCCTTATGGTGAGCTTGGCAGCGTAGAGGAGACCAGGTGCTGTTGTGGTTGGGTTGGGCTATATCTTGGCCGCATCATATTTCCTGGTTGGGGCCATGAGCAAGCACTCGTCGCCGAGGTCGTGGGAAGATTGAAAGCGCGCCAGAGGTTACGCGGGGATACGGGACAGATCAGACGCTCAGAGCACAACGCGATAATGCTTCAGGAGATAAATAACAAGCTTGACTGCATCATTTGCCATTTGAATATCGACCACGGCAATTGAGATAAATGTAGCATGGATTAAAGTGCCTTAACAACAAGGAAACAAACACCCGAGAGACACCATGAGCAAGACGCAGACCCGTGATCAACGACGTTGAGCGCCACGGAATCTATTGCAGCTGACTTATGAACATCCCCTCTCGTTCACAGAGCGCGCGCGTTTTTGTGTTGGTGAGTCTGAATCGTATGGAAGACGGGGGAATCGTTTACGCACACTTCTTCTCGTTGAGTCCATGTCCTCAGGGCTTAATACATCAGTGCGTGGTCGGGCGATAGGTGAAGGTGTCTGGACGATATTGGGTTCCACCTGTGAAATAATATAGGATGAGAAAGCCGTCTTGTTGTAAAAAGCTTTGTATCAGGGTGCATACCTCGAGGTTAACTTGTGCCTCCCACAGCTTTACAGCGGGCTCGATGTCGCCATCGTCATGTTCGACCCTGTGACGATAGTGTAACTCGTCGAACGCGGTGATGGTCGCGGGATAAAACGAATCATCTATATGCCAATACATCATGATGCGTTGTCCAACAGCGCGCTCTCGCATGAGAGCGAGTTGAGCACCTATCGATCCTTTTTTCGCTCTGGTGATGACCTGTTGTTATGTGGGAGAGGTGGGTTAGGATCCTGACAGGTTCAGGACATGAGGTGGCGATAATTAACATACCTGGAGCTGAGGACACACGTCGTCGTGCATTCCCACCTTTGACGGCAGCTTCGCGCTCCCTCGACGAAGAGGGCGCTTACTGGAAGTGACCTCCACTCGTTCACGAGGTGGCGCCAAACAGACGTTGCACTTTCCACAAGTTGTAGGAGGAGTGTCGCGCAAATTTCCGAGCCGTTCCTTTAGCTTGTTCTCCGCAATATCGATTTCATACTTTTTCTGCATAGCGCTATCTACTTTTGTATTGTGCTTACCGAGTCTTTCGAAGGCTATGTCGAGAGCGCTTCTGTACTTTGACCGGGACAACATATGCGTTTGTTCTCTTTTCAAACGATCGGCGTTTGAGGCAAAGTCGAGAAGGGTATAGACCTTGACCCATTCGAATGTCTTATCACCAAAGTATATCGCAAACCTGTGGGTCTCAGCAGTTTGGCCAGATTTAAGTTCCTTCATACCAATATCCGGTATGAGGTCTCGATCCGTGTCTAAATGCAGAGCGATGCCTGGCCAGTAACACGACACTTTACCTGCCTTAGTCGGGATCCACACCAGTTGACCGGCAAGTTGCACTTCTTTTGGTGTCGCCCGCTTCTCAACTTTATCAGATAGTTTCACCCTCAGCCGTTCCCCGACGGATCGTCGTAGACCATCACGGACAAACTCAGGCATCATGACATTGTTTTCTTCCAAGCGTTGCAGGCATCCTTTTGCTGTTTCGGCATTGACACGGACATGTCGATATAGATGGAAATCCCCAAGTGGAATGAATGGTGATATCACCGGGCACTCTTTGCAACCATCAAGAGCGTGCCTTGACTGCCAGCGCTCATTATGAGGGGCATCGAAATCGGTCATGTTCCACGCAACTTTAGGCCAAGCGTTCAAGCTGTCACGATCACTGCGATTGTCAATATCAGCGCCAGGGACAGGTGTTCTAAAACGGTTGCCGTGCATCGAGCGAGAAAACTTCAACTCATAAGGCCGTTTGAGTCGTTCGCCGATCCAACGTGCCTGAGGAATAGATACGGCAAGGCCGAGAAGTTCAAAACGCTTGTTTAAGTGCGCCTCGGTAGTCAAGGAGCGTGATCCAGTGAAACCAGGAATTTCGAGGGGTGCACAGGGTTCCGTCCAACCGACTGGGAATCCATTCATTCGCTCTGCATCCTCTATGTGAAGACCAAAGGCGTGGCCCTTACCGTTTCCAAGGTCTTCGACAAGACAGGTTCGCCTTCCGTTGGACGTGGTCAGTGTATGTATCTCGTGAACACTTGGAGCAAAGCGCTTCTCTGCAAGATCCACACAAGCGATGTTTTTTTTCGGTTGACGATGGGGAGGAGTCTGAAAACATGTGTAGCACTCTTGTGGGGCTCCAATATCATTTCCCCCAAGGTTCAAATCGATGCATTGACCTTTGCATGAACTTTCAGCAGAAAGAAGCACATCTCTTGGGTCTCCATGCAGGCTTGCGACGATAAAAACGCGACGACGACATTGGGGAAGACCAAAGCCAGTCAAACTGATCACACGGTGAGCCCAGCTGTACCCTAAGTTCTCGAGTTCTTCAACAACGTATGAGATAGCGGGCTCCTGGGGTTGATCGCCAGAGAGATGCCACAGCAACAGACCGGGAACGTTCTCCAATAATACCCAGGGCACCTTGCGATTCCGTAGCAAACGAAATACATGCGAGCACAGCCCGGTCTTCCTGCCTCGTTGGAGGCCAGGGCGAGTTGGGTTAACCATACTCACGTCCTGTGAGAAGGTTTTTTGAGGTGTCAGAGAGTTTGACGTGACGTGGCTCAGGCAGAGATGGGAGGTCCATACCTGGCACGGGAAGCCAGCTGCGAGAAGCTCTGTCTCTGGGGGCAATGCATGGATGCCAGCGACGTCTGTATGTAGTTCGCGCCCAGGGAAGCGGTGCTGGAGAACCTGCACGCAGTGTGGATCTCGTTCGACCTGTAGGATCACCTCATGTCCAGCCTCTTCCAACCCTAGATCAAGCCCGCCGATCCCGGAAAAAAGACTCGCCACCTTCATGATTTCGTGTTTCGACGCAGCCTAGTCGACACGCGCCCGGCGTGAATGCGAGTTTGGGTGAGATGTTCTGTTGCTGCTCACGTGCACGTGAAAGTACAGAGATGTCTCAAGCTTGCGAAAGATACGTAACAAAACTTGGAAAACTGACGTGTTTTTCGGGTATCGAGTGCCGGTTATTATTGCCTTAAAGGTAACTCACGTAGCTGAATATATAAATGACGATCACCACTCCGCAACCAACAGATGCTCTTGCGTTTATATATTCAAGTCAGACGCAGGTACACACATAAACGATCGAGCTAATGCAATGTTATTTATTGTCAGCGATTTTCTCTAATTCATTTTTTTGTTCTTGTGCGACCTTTAATCCATGTTCCCGCAAGTAGCTCGGCGAAGTCATTGGCGAGTGTTTCATGGCGAAAGCCAGGGTCTCCCTATCAATTGCGCTCAGGCTTTCAGCAGCAAAGGCTGTCGAAACGTAGGATTTGCGCAAAAGATTGATTGAGCCGGTGTTCAAGCCAGGTTTGTATTCTGGGTCGTTAGTTTTTTTCTTAACGCCCGCCTCAAATAGCATCTTTCCGACGTAGCTCGACATCTTGCCCTTGCCAAATAAGTATGTCTTGTTTCTTAATTGCGAGATATACTTTCGAATGTCGGTCGACAGCGGGATCGAGAATGGGACAAAAGTGATCCCGTAGGTGTTGCTCGTCTTGTAGACATGGAACGCTAACGTGACTGGCTTCCTGGCATCATCTGGTACATACAATATGTTGCCAGCGTTGATGTCTAACAGTTTTTTCTTGACCACTGGGTCCTTAAAATTCTTCTCGACCCTGTTCAAGAACATTCGAGGCACATCCTCGAACATGATCTTCAGCGAGCCCCAGTCGTCGCGCACGGGCTGTTCATCATACATCTTAATGTAGATCCAGGCTTTGTGAATTTTACCTGTATGTACAGGGATGTCATTTTTCTTTTGAAACCTGCCATAGATGGCATCCTTGATATCCTTAAACCGCGAGACGCTCTCATGCTCTCTTCGTTCTGTACCTTCCACGCGTACGCCCGCATCGAGCTTCGACTTATATGTCTCAAGTTTTGCGAGTGTACTTTTTGCAAGGGGCTGGTCTCGCAAAGGGGGATATTCAGACAACACAACGAGCAGTGGTATTAAGACTGCAAGTTTTGAAGTGGCTTTCTTCCAAATCCGTTGTTCGTTCTGCAACCAAGTCAGTAAGTCATCGACATCTCTCAGACACGGCCTCACATCTTTGCTGCAGTGACCCTCTCTCCATTGATTGAAAAATCGTGAAAAATACCCACTCTTGCCGTCCCACCTTTTGTTACCATCTTTGTCGACTGAGATGCCAAAGTAATTCTTTAAAGTCGATGGCCTTCGTTGTTCACTCGAGTTTCTTCCGACAAACCCTGGATTTCTAATAAAATAATGCGTTATGGTGTCGATTGAAAATATTTCTTCACGATCAACTTCAACAATCTTACCCTTATTGTCTTTTTTAAGTTGTTTCTGAAATGCTTCCAGGGCACCTGCCTTCTCTCTAATGTCCATTCGTTGTTCCTCTGCAATTTTTGATAGCGTGAATTTCGTTTCTGAATTTATTTCTGATTGTATCACATTGGCGGGGGTAGGTACATATGGGGGTGGGATGAATATATCGATTGGTTCCCAATTTTGTTTTTCACGAACTTTATTAATTTCTTCGATGGTGATTGAATATTTTGTCAAAGATTTGTGATGCGGTCGATACCTTTCATCTGTTTGTATTTTCCGCATGATGCGGAGAAAATCCTCGGTGAATCTGAATGCCGGGTTCTTTCTATTTTCTTGCATTTTTGCTGTCGAATCGTACGGCGTTTTTTCTTTCCGTTTTGGGGTAGCAGCGTTACCTTTAAGTCAATTTATATACCCGGATAAATACCAAGATAATATATAAACGCGAGTTTGACAATATACATTTTTTTGTAGACCGAACTTTGGATTTGATAGAATATACCGATTTCAATACACCGATATGGGCCTGTAAATTATATATTAGAAAAGGTTGAGTTTGAGAATGTTTCAATAAAAGTCAAAATTGAATTCAATGTTTTGAAAAACACGGAAGAGTTTTCCCTTGCATTGAATTTAATATTAAATTTAAAGTCACCAATATTTTGATTTATGTGAAATTTCAATATCATTGAATCCTTCAATAATGTGTTCAACTTTTGCATGTATAAAATCATTAAATGATTTTCCACTTGATGTTGAATCAATTTCATACCAATCTGTTTTCGATCAGATCCAAACATTGTTTTGATAATTTTCCATGTTTCACTTTGAATTCAATGTCAGAAAAATTCTCATTACTTTTTGTTTTTGTCAAACATTTTTTACATATCTAATACTTTCCTAATACGAATCGATTTGTAATAAGAAACATATTTTTTGCTTTCTGTTCTTTTGTTCTTTTGACAAATTGATATTTAACCGCTTCGAATTCACCTGTATTTTTTTTGTCTAATCTCGATTGTTACTTTTTCTGTGACTTATTCCGTTACTGTTTCTGTTTCTGTTTCTCGCTTATTATTTCGTGTAAGAGTCGATTTGTTCAATTTTTCTCTCGAGTATTTATGGATGTGACGACAATATCGGAATACTTTTACATCCAACCCATCCTGAAATCTTATCGAATTCGGACCCGATCCGGAAGAAAAGAGGCCAAAAATATATTCTAGAAAAGTTAGAAATGATTTCGTTCTTTTGAAAACACGCAAGAGTTCTGTTCATGCGTATTGTTTTCGTAATGCTAATTGATTTCAAAAAACATAAATAACCAAAAAAAATCATAAAATCATAAAACATAAAAATATCCTTCAAGCACCGACTCTTTCTTTCGTCTTTAATGTTCACCCCATATTACTTGAAATGTTTACATTATGGTGCCATTCATCGAGTCTTCATCTTGAATTTTGTGCGAGGTGTAAAAAACTTCGATACCCATGTCTGTAAAAACGAGATCAACATTTGGGAGAGGTATATCCTAATAGCATGTGATATTGAACTTTTACTTATATCAATCTTCCTCTCTACAGCCTGTCTGATGAACAACTTCAACTCATCATTGATGAGATGGCGGGCGAACATGATGAAAGTTGATGCAAACAAAAAATTAGTTTTGAGGTGGTTCTTCGGTGAAGTGCGTCTGCGGCCTCCCGCGTCACGTACGCCCGCGCGTGCCACCCGGCGACGCGACGGCACGCTTCGCTCGCTGGATCGTGTCCCCGTCCCTCGCGGCGACGTTCGTTGATAAATAATATATTTCGAAAAAAAAATGTTGCTTTGGTTTCAAATACGACTTCGGCCTCGTGAACATCCGATTGAAATCCCCTCGGTTTCAGATTTTAATGCCTCATGCTTTAATTGTTTTTGCAATCTCGAATTA
>JACLAA010003543.1_pt1 | contig 14287 bp, 10 predicted proteins | sample 8027891 | NCBI WGS metagenome assembly JACLAA01 (sample SAMN15724900, study PRJNA655200) | protist metagenome | isolation source: fluorescence activated cell sorting (FACS) single amplified genomes of... | place: Spain: Blaines Bay Microbial Observatory, Mediterranean Sea | collected 2016-01-19 | reverse complement strand
CAAGCACAAGAGATATGCAATCAATGCCGGATAATACAGGTCGTAGATGGATTCCAGTTCAAGATTTAGCAGGTAAAACTGCCGGTAGTAAAATGTATAAAGAATTAAAATCAGCCGTTGAAAAAAATAAAATAGATAGAAGAAGTTGGGATAAAATAGAAAGAAAAGTTTATGATGATGTAAAGAAAAAAACAGGATATGGTGATACTCAGTATGACCATCAAGCACACGACAAAAATGTTAAAAAAGCATTAGGGCCATACAAAAGAGATTGGATTAAAAAATATATTGATATAGGTTATAAAATTATTGATAAATACAAACCACAAATCAAACGAAATATATTAAGTCAAAAAGATAAACCATCAGAACACGGGTGGAACGAAATACTCGTTAATCAAATTAAAATTAAAGATGTATTTATGTTAACCAGGTCAGACTTACATAAAGACGAAGCTGAAAAAATTGCAACAGGTCAAGTTACCGTAGGTTCACCAGGAAAATTTAGAAAATGGTATAAAGAACGAGGTGGTATTATTAATGAATAATCTAATCAAAAAAATATTAGTAGAGTGGTCATATAGATTAGATGACGGAATGATTGATTTAGAAAATAATACACATTTTTCTATATTAAGAGAAGTTTTAAGTGATATGAAACTACCATCAGAAGTAATTATAGGGGTTATGGGTAATATTACTGAAGAACAAAAATTTCAAGCTAAATCAAAAGAAACCGGTAGAACAATTACTTATGGTAGTAAAGACGCAATGGATAAAGCAATCAAAGTTGGAACTGCAATTCCATTAGATAAAAAAACTACTGACAAACCTGAAAAGGTTCAAGGACAAGATATGTATGCAAAAGACCTTGAAAAAGAAAAAGAACCAAAGACTGATGAAAAACCATTAGAAGTAGACGAAGAAAGTGAAATAGGAACAACTGATAATTGGAAATCTGAAATTGAAAAATCAGAAAAAAGAATAAAAACACTTAATGATAAGTTAGAGAAAGCTAAAAAAACTGGTAATAAGAAAAAGATAGCTAAAGCACAGAAAAATTTAGATAAAGAAATACGAGAAAAAGAGGGTTTTGAAATGAACCAAAAAGTTACCAAAGGGTTAAACGAAGGTAATTTTGATGTCCTAACAGAAGCACAAGATAGAACCGAAAATTTAAGAGATAAAGGTATTGCTGGTATGGGTGGTAAGAAAGCTAGTCAAGGAGAATCAAGAACCGTAAATGCTTCTAACACTTTACCAAAGTATAATGACCAATACTCTGATGAAGAAGGTGTAAAAAAGGTAAATGATAAAAAAGAACAGATAAAAAATAGAGTAAATAAAAAAGGAAAACCAAATTATCCTAATAATGAAGAAAAAGAAATGTTAAAAACTCTTGGTTTTGACGACCCTAATTCTGATGAAGCTTTAGAATATTTTGCAAAAAAAGAATTATACGCAGAAGAAGAATTAGAAAGAGCTAAAAAAGACCCAGATTCAGTTTTTAATTCAAAAGATGGATTTAATGGTGATGAAGAAGCATATCGTGAATGGATGAGAACTTCGTATGATAGTGCTATGTGTATACAAGAAGATTTAGAACACGATAGTAATATAGATACTTCCAAACCACATAGAGTATTGCAATCAACTGATGGAGCTTCTGGTCAAGATGTCGCAATAAAAAAACATTTACTTGATAAATATGAAGAAGAAAAAAAGAAGTGTGGACAAGGAACAAAAGAATCTTGTAAAAACGCAAAACATTATAAAAGACAATACGAATTAATGAGTAAACTTGGATTCCACGATACATTTGCAATGGGACAAGATGAAAACGGAAGAACAACAATTTACCACATTTCTAATAAAAAAGCAACTGATATATCAGACCCGCACAATAATACAACACCTAAAGAAAGAATAAATGTGATTAAAAAAGCAGGATTTGGTGAAAAGGTTTCTATTTTAGTTGGACAAACATTAGAAACTGGTTTAGACAGAGTAGCTAATGTAAAGACTAATACTACCAGAAGCATTGTAAATATTCCTGTGGATGAAAATACGGCTAAAGTTGCTGATAAAGTATTAAAAACAGATGGGACACGATATTTAGATGACATTGATGATAATGATAAATTTCAAAAATGGGCAAAAGAAAATAATATACCACTTGAAACAACAGAAGACAAATTAAAAGCTATACAACTATATGTTAAATCAGAAATAGAAAGAACTGGTAAACCACCTTCTTATAACCCGTTTGGAAAGATATTTGCAAAAATAGGTGAAAGTGCTAGAAAAAAGAACTTCCAAGAGGAAAATCCAGATATAAACTATGAATCACAAGGAGTTCAAGATAGTATTGAAACTAAACAAAAAGAAAAAAATGCTGTTAAAAAAACATATGATGAGGTTGTAAATAGTATAACTGAAGCTGATAAACAAGAGGGTTTCCCTGACGAAGAAGGAAATAATGGCCCAAATACACAAGCTTATTTAACAACTGTTCTTGATTCAATGCATATAAACAAATATGTAGAGAATTATGATGGTGATGCCACAATAGTTGTTGGTGGAAGAAGTGTAAAACCAAGACACATAAGAGAGTGTTTAGCAGAAAAAACAGGTTATGATATGCCACCCGGAGATAGAAAAGGATTAAAAGAACATTTGAAAAAGAAATGTAGAATAGATTCAGAAAGTGGTGGTATTATAGTAAAAGGAAAAGATGGTGAGAAAGATTTTAGATTGTTCAAAGACGAGTGGAGAAGTGCAGGAACTTCAAGTCAAAAAGTTGCCAGTTACTATGAAGATGATATGAAAGAGTGTATGAAGGATAAAGTTGATGCTGACAGAAAAGCAAATAGAGAAAAGAACGGATTAGGAAAATAATGAAAACTCAATTATTATGCACCTTTACAACACATAGTAAGTTAAACCTTATTATAGATTCAATTATAGATTCTTATACAATTTTATTTGACAAAATTTATGTATTTCAAAATGAAGACGATGCAGGACAACTAATCTGCACTTATAATATAGAAATGGTTGAGGATTATTATGACGGAGATGAAGCAATATCAGGAACTATCTCTTTACATAGAAAAAAACAATCCAACACACTTTATACAATTAACGCGTTAAACGAAGCAATTAGAAGTTTAAACAACGGAGTATTGGATAAGTCATTTCCAATCCCCTGGGAAAGATATCAAAATAATTTACTATTGACAAATGAATCGGGTTTAAATATTATCCCTACAAAAATATTTAAAATAATAAATGTTAAAGATTGGTAAAATAGCTTGGTATTTTCCAAAACTTCTTTATACTTATTACTGAATAACAATTAACTAATTAAAAAATAAAAAAGAGGAGATTAAAAATGGATATTAACGCAATTAAAAAAAGGTTAAATCAGTTACAATCAACAAACACAAGAACTTCAAATCTTTGGAAACCGCAACCAGGAAAACAACAAGTTAGAATAGTTCCTTACAAATTCAACCCAGACACACCATTTATAGAGTTATTTTTTCACTATAATTTAGGTGGTAAGAACTATCTTTCACCAATTTCTTTCGGTAGACCAGACCCAATTGAAGAATTTTCACAAAGACTAAAAACAACAGGAAGTAAAGACGATTTCACTTTAGGTAGAAAACTTGAAGCAAAAATGAGAACTTTCGCACCTGTTATTGTTCGTGGAGAAGAATCAGAGGGTGTAAAGTTTTGGGGTTTTGGAAAGACAGTTTATCAAGAACTTCTTTCTATAATCGCAGACCCTGATTATGGTGACATTTCAGACCCGAAAAATGGTCGTGATGTTACATTAGAGTTTAAAACTGCTGAAGAGACAGGAGCATCGTTCCCATCTACTACAATCAGAGTTAAACCAAATCAGACACCATTGACAGAAGACACTAAAGTGTTAGAAAGAGTCAAAGAAACTCAAAAAGAAATTACTGATATTTACAGTGAATTATCTTATGAGGAACTAACTAAGGTTCTGAACGAGTGGTTAAATCCTGATGATGAATCAACAGAAACTTCATCACAACAAAAGGAAGAAAAACCAGTAAATGAATTTGATAAAAAGTTAGCAGAAGATAACGCTAAAAAAGAATCAGCTTCAAAAGTTCAAGACGCTAGTCAACAATTCGACGATTTATTTAATAACTAAGGAGTAAAATATGTCAACAAAAAAGTCAGTAACAGACGACTTGGCTAATGCAATAGCCGATAATCTGAATAATAAATTCAAAGACAATAAGGTAGCTTATTTCTTAGATGGAAGTGATATAACACCAACAGACATTAAGGACTTTGTATCAACAGGTTCTTCAATGTTAGATTTAGCAATATCAAACAGAACTAATGGTGGTATTGCAGTTGGTAGAATTACAGAAATCAATGGATTAGAATCAAGTGGTAAATCACTACTTGCATCACATATATTAGCAGAAACACAAAAACAAGGTGGTATCGCAGTTTATATCGATACTGAAACTTCAGTAAGTGTTGACTTTTTAGGTGCTATTGGTGTAGATGTTAGTAAACTACTTTATTTACACTTTGAAACCGTAGAGGATATATTTGAGTCTATTGAGGATATTATCACTAAAGTTCGTGAATCAAACAAAGATAAGTTAGTAACTATCTTAGTAGATTCATTAGCGGCTACTTCAACAAAGATTGAAATAGAAGCAGACTTTGGTAAAGATGGATATGCAACTTCAAAAGCAATTATCATCTCAAAAGCACTTCGTAAAATCACACAACTAATTGGTCGTCAAAAGGTAGCACTTGTCTTTACAAATCAGTTAAGACAAAAATTAGGTGTTATGTTTGGAGACCCGTGGACTACGAGTGGTGGAAAAGCACTACCATTTCACGCATCAACAAGAATTCGTTTGAAAAATCTTGGTCAAATCAAGGATAGTAAAAAGAATACTATTGGTATGAAATGTAGAGCTCAAATCATTAAGAATAGATTAGGGCCACCATTAAGACACGCAGACTATGATATGTATTTCGATTCAGGAATAGATAATTATGGCGGTTGGTTAGGTGTAATGAAAGAACACAAATTGGTAAAACAAGCAGGAGCTTGGTATACTCTAACTTACAGAAAGAAAGATTATAAATTCCAATCAAAAGACTTCAAAGAGTTAATGGAGACTAATGATGGACTTCGTAATCATTTATATGAAAAGATATGTGAAAAAGCAATCTTAGAATATAAAACTGGTAATGTTGGAATAGATGATGTTCAATTCACGAAGGAAGTTATTGGAGATGAGTAAAGAGAGATATTTATCAATTCTCAACGACATTAAAGAACAAGGCGGCTCGGAACAAGGACAAAGTCCTAATGAAAATGTGTTGATAATAGATGGACTGAATACTTTTATTAGAGTATTTAGTGTCATACCAACTACTAATGATAATGGGACACACATTGGTGGAATAGTTGGTTTTCTGAAATCAATAGGTTACACAATCAATATGTTTAGACCCACCCGTTGCATCATAATATGGGATGGAAAAGGTGGGTCAAGTCGCCGTAGAAAAATGTATCCAGAATATAAAGCAAAAAGAAAAACGAATATTCGTTTGAATAGAGCTTATGATTTTGAAACTATCGAAGAAGAACGAGCAAATATGATACGACAAATCCAAAGAACAATAGAGTATTTGGATTTTCTACCAATCACAATGTTATCAATAGATAATGTAGAAGCAGATGATATCATAGCTTATACAGCAAAACAAGTTCTTACAGATAGTAAAGTAACCATTATGTCTTCAGACAAAGATTTTCTACAATTAGTTGATGATAGAATTTCAGTATGGTCACCAACAAAGAAAAAACTATACAAACCAGAACAAGTAATGGAAGAATATGGTATTCCATCACACAATCTATTAATGTATAGAATATTTGACGGAGATAAATCAGATAATATTAATGGTGTTTTTGGATATGGATTAAAAACCGTATTAAAAAAATTACCATTTTTACAAGAAGACAAACAATTTTCAGTAGATGACGCAATAACAGAGGTAGAAGAGTTAGAGAAACATAGAGATATTATGGAAAGAAATTATGATTTAATGCAATTACATAATGTAGATATATCAGCAACAGCTAAAACAAAAACCATAGATAAAATGAGAGAACCAATTCCTAATTTGGATAAAGTAACATTTAAGAAAATGTTTTTAGAAGATAAAATGTATTCGGCACTTCCTAATTTAGAAAGTTGGTTACAAACTAAATTTCAAACATTAGTAAAATTCATAGGACAATAATTTTAATGGAATTGAATAAAACATATAACGAGGATTGTCTTAAAACAATGGAAAGAATGTCAGATAACTTTGTAGATATGACATTAACTTCACCACCATATGATAATTTAAGAGAATACAAAGGATTTAGTTTTGAGTTTGAAAAAATAGCAGATGAACTATATCGTGTAACAAAACCAGGTGGAGTTGTAGTTTGGGTGATTGGAGATGCAACAATAGAAGGAAGTGAAACAGGAACTTCGTTTAGACAAGCATTATACTTTAAAGAGATAGGATTTAATTTACACGACACAATGATTTACAGAAAGTTAAATTATTTACCTGTTACTACAAATAGATACGAACCACAATTTGAATATATGTTTGTATTGTCAAAAGGGAAACCAAAGACATTTAATGCATTAACAAAAACAAATACTTCCGCAGGTGGTAAAGGTGGTTATCACAGACACGATGGAGAAAATTTAGAACCATTACACACTAATGACGGAATAGTAAAAGAAGTTGGAATTAGAACAAATGTTTGGGATATTGCGTGTGGTTCAATGAACTCAAAAGATAAAGTATCATTTGAACACCCAGCAACTTTTCCAGAAAAGTTAGCATCAGACCATATATTAAGTTGGAGTAATCAAGGAGATTTAGTATATGATTGTTTTATGGGAAGTGGAACAACAGCAAAAATATGTATTGTAAATAATAGAGATTATATCGGTAGTGAAATCTCAAAAGAGTATTGTGATATTATTGATAAAAGATTAATTAACATAGAAACAAATGTAAAGAGTTGGGAAAAATTTATTTGATTTTGAAAATAAAAATGATATTTATTTATGGGTAGAAAAGTAATATACAAAACAAAAGAAGAAAAGAAAGAAGCTCAATTACAATGGCAACGAGAACATTATGAGCGAAACAAAGAAGAACTTAGGTTACAAGCTCGTAAAAGATATCGTTTACGATTAAAACAGAAAAAGGAACAAGAGGTTAGAAAGAGTTTATATGGAGAATGACAAACTAACAAGTTTTGGAAATTCATTTCAGTCTAAAATTATATCTTCATTATTAGTGAAGAAAACATTTTTACAGACTATATCAGATATTCTACAACAAGAGTATTTTGATTCTGACGCCAATAAGTGGTTGGTTAAGAAAATATTAGATTATTTCTATGAATATAAAACAAGTCCTACATTAGAAGTAATCAAAGTAAAAATAAATGATGTTGAAGATGAAGTTTTAAAAACTTCTATTGTTGATAAATTGAAAGATGCTTGGAATGTTAGAGAATCAAGTGACTTAGACTTTGTTCAGAAAGAAACTATTAAGTTTTGTAAAAATCAAAAATTAAAAAATGCTATAATTGATTCAGTAGTCTTATTAGAAAATCAAGAATATGATGAAATAAAAAAGAAAGTTGATGAAGCAATGTCAGCAGGAAGTGAACGAGATTTAGGACACGATTATTTAGTAAGTTTAGAAGAAAGATTATCTAAATCAGCAAGAGAAACTGTTGAGTCTGGTTGGGGTGAGATAGATGAAATTATGGATGGTGGACTTGGTGGTGGTGAACTTGGTGTTATAGTTGCTCCAGCTGGTATCGGTAAGTCTTGGGCTTTACAATGTATTGGAGCTGAGTGTTTAAAAAGAAATAAAACCGTGGTTCATTATTCATTAGAGTTAAATGAAAACTATGTTGGATTAAGATATGATACTATATTTACTGGAATAACAACATCAAATATAAAATATTATAAAGATGATGTCAAGAAAAAATTAGAAAAATTACCTGGAAAGTTGATGATTAAATATTACCCAACAAAATCAGCATCAGTTCAGACATTAGGTTCACACTTAAAACAATTAGAATTACAAGAAATAAAACCTGATATAGTATTAGTTGATTACGCTGATATTTTAATGGGTGTTGGTAAAGAAAAAAGATTTGTATTAGAGTCAATATACGAAGACCTAAGAGCTTTAGCGGGGGAAATGGATTTACCAATATGGACTGCTTCACAAGCAAATCGTTCATCATTAGAAGAAGAAGTAATAGATGCTACAAAAGTATCTGAATCTTATTCTAAAATTATGATAGCGGATTTTGTGATGAGTATGTCCAGAAAAGTAGAAGATAAAGTTAGTAAAACAGCAAGATTTCACATTATCAAAAACAGGTTTGGTATCGATGGTATAACATTTCCATCAAAAATGGATACTGAACTTGGTAAAATTGATATCTATAAATCCACTTCAAAACACGGAGTCCAACAACAAAAGAAAATGGACAACTCTGAGGAGTTTTTACGAAAAACTTTGGCAGATAAATTAAAAATACACGAAAAAGAAGTAGAAGGTTTTGAATAATTATATATTTATATTAGAACAAAACATATTAAAAATTAAAAAGGAGTTTCAATGCAATTTCAGTTATCAGATAATTTTGTAGACAAATACAAAAGAAAAAAACCACCATTCGGGTTCAACGGATTGGGTGAGTTAGTTTATATGAGAACCTATTCTCGAATCAAAAAAAATGGAAAAAATGAAAGATGGTGGGAAACCGTCAAAAGAGTGGTAGAGGGAACTTATTCAATGCAAAAAAATTGGATAGATTCACATCAATTAGGTTGGAATCCTTGGCAAGCACAAAAGTCTGCACAAGATATGTATGACAGAATTTTTAATATGAAGTTTTTACCGCCTGGTCGTGGACTATGGGCAATGGGAACAGCAATCACAGAAGAAAAGGGATTGTATGCAGCATTAAATAATTGTGCTTTTGTATCTACAAAAACATTAAAAGAAGACTACGCAAAACCATTTTGTTTCTTAATGGACGCATCAATGTTAGGAGTTGGAGTAGGATTTGACACCAAAGGAGCGGGAGAAATAATCGTTAAGGGTGTTGATAAGAGTAGAGAAACAACAAAATATCAAATACCAGACACAAGAGAAGGTTGGGTTGATTCACTTAAAGTATTATTAGAGAGTTATTTTCACGGAACTTCACCGATTGAATTTGATTATAGTCTAATTAGATTAGCTGGTGAGCCAATCAAAGGATTTGGTGGTGTTTCGAGTGGTCCAGAACCATTAGAGGAAGTTCACGGAGATATTAGTAAAGTATTAGAAAAGAATAGTGGAGAACCAATTACTATTACAACAATTGTAGATATTATGAATCTGATTGGTAAATGTGTTGTAGCAGGTAATGTTAGAAGAACAGCAGAAATTGTGTTTGGTGAACCAGATAATGAAGAATACTTAGATTTAAAAAATTATAAGGTTAATCCACACAGAGACCAATTTGGTTGGACATCAAACAATTCAGTATTTGCAGAACTTGGTATGGACTATTCAGATGTTGCAAAAAGAATTGTAGATAATGGTGAACCTGGTTTCGCGTGGTTAGAAAATATGAGACATTATTCTCGTATGAAAAATGGTGGTGATAATAAAGACCATAGAGCAATGGGTGGAAATCCTTGTTTAGAACAGACATTAGAATCTTATGAATTATGTTGTTTAGTGGAAACATTTCCAAACAATCACGACTCATTAGAAGATTATAAAAAAACCTTAAAGTTTGCTTATTTATACGCAAAAACTGTCACACTCGGAAGAACACATTGGTCAGATACTAACAGAGTTATGTTAAGAAATAGACGAATAGGTTGTTCAGTAAGTGGTGTCGCACAATTCATTACAAATCGTGGAATACACGAACTAAAAAATTGGTTAGAAGAAGGATATAGTAATATACAACATTGGGATAAAGAATATTCTGATTGGTTTGCTATTCCAAAGTCAATTAAGACTACTTCAGTAAAACCAAGTGGTACGGTATCTTTATTAGCAGGAGCTACACCTGGTTTACATTATCCAGAAAGTCGTTTCTACACAAGAAGAATCAGAATATCAATAAATTCTGAATTAATTGAACCATTAAAGAAAGCTGGATACAAAATAGAACCAGCCTTCGGTTCAGAAGACTCAACATTGGTGGTAGAAATACCAGTTGATGTCGGTGAGGGAATCAGAACAGCTGGTGAATTAACAATATGGGAACAATTCTCATTAGCAGCATTTATGCAAAGACATTGGGCTGATAATCAAGTCAGTTGCACTGTGACATTTGACCCAGAAACAGAGGGAGAACAAATCCCGCATGTCCTTAAATACTTTCAATATCATTTGAAAGGTATTTCACTTTTACCAAGACACGATTATGGAGCATACAAACAGATGCCTTATGAAGCTATTGAAGAAAAGGAATATAATAAACAAATTAAAAAATTAGGTAAATTATCATTTGGAGTTATTAAAAATGAAGAAGCAGAAGTTGATAAGTTTTGTAATAATGATTCTTGTGAACTACCTGGACTTCCAGAAATAACAGATGAAAAATAATTTTCTTAACTGGCAGACGACGCACCAGTATAAAAACGCGTTATCACAGTAACAAACAAGGAGAACGATTATGAATATTCGTAATCTTATAGTATTGTTTATGGTAACTACTGGATTGTTCGCACAATCAGTAATGGGAACCGTATATGATACTAACTCAAGACCACTTGAAGGTGCTAATGTCGTCCTTGTTGGAACTAACTTAGGTGACATCGCTAATGAAGCGGGTGCTTACTCAATGATTAGTGTTCCAGCAGGTTCATACGAACTAATAGCTTCTTTCATAGGGTATAAACCAATAACTAAAACAATTGTTGTTGGTGATGAAGATGTAATGACCCACTTCGAATTAGAAGTTGGTGGACTTGCATTATCAGATGTTGAAGTATTAGCTTCAAGAGCATCTGACAAAACACCAGTTGCTTACACTAATGTAACAAAAGAAGAGTTTGAAACTCGTCTTGGTAGCCAAGATATTCCAATGATTCTTAACACAACACCAAGTGTATATGCAACTCAACAAGGTGGTGGTGCGGGTGACGCTCGTATCAACATTCGTGGTTTTAATCAACGAAACATCGCAGTAATGATAAACGGAGTTCCACAAAACGATATGGAAAATGGTTGGGTTTATTGGTCTAATTGGGACGGAGTTGGAGACACAGCGGCTTCAATTCAAGTTCAAAGAGGACTATCAGCAGTAAATCTAGCAACGCCATCAATCGGTGGAACAATGAATATTATTACCGACCCAACATCTTTTGAAAAGGGTGGAAAGTTCAAACAAGAAGCAGGTGAAGGTGGTTTTATGAAAACTACATTCAACTATAACACTGGTCTTATGTTAAATGACAAGTTAGCTTTAAGTGGAACAATTGTTCGTAAAACAGGTGATGGTATAATTGACGGAACTTGGACTGACGCTTGGGCATATTACTTGGGAGCAAGTTATGCAATAAGTGACAAACAAAGGTTTGAGTTATACGCAATCGGAGCCCCACAACGACACGGACAAAATCTATACAAACAGAATATCGCTACTTACTCACAAGAGTTAGCTGGTGATGTTGACGGATACGATACTGATGCTTTTGCAGAAGGTAACAAATTCGAAACTGAAGCTGGTAGATTTTTCAATCAAAATGTCGCACCTATTGACCCGTCTTATACAGGTAAACAATACTGGTATATGTATGGAGCGAACACAACTAATAGATATAGTTCAAACTTTCTTAATGAAAGAGAGAATTTCTTCCATAAACCATTAGTAAACATCAATCACTTTTTAGAATTAAATGACAAAATGAGAATGTCATCAGTTCTTTATTGGAGTGGTGGTTCAGGTGGTGGAACAGGAACATACGGAAGTGTATCAAGAATGCCAGCAGTTGAAGGAGAAAGATGGTATGCAAGTTCACCGTGGACTTGGGATTGGAATGCTGAAATAGCACAAAATTCTGACAACATTGATGAGAACTTCTCAACATCTGAAAATCGTTCAACAGGAATTCTTAGGAATTCTATCAACAGACAAGACACATATGGTTTGATTTCAAAATTAAACTATGTTGTAAATCCAGAATTGGAATTACAATTTGGACTTGACTGGAGAACAGCAGGTATTGAACACGCTCGTGAAGTTCGTGATTTATTAGGTGGTGATTATTATGTTGACTATGCAGACGACAACTTCGAAGAAGGTAAAGTCGTTAGTCTTGGTGACATAATCGCATACCACAACGAAACAACCGTAGACTGGATTGGTGGATTTGCACAATTTAACTATAATACCGATAAAATGAATCTTTATGGTATGGGTGGACTATCAAGTATAGAATACTCTTATCAAGATTGGTTCACGGTAGAACAAGAGTTAGTAAAAGCAGACCCAATTCAAACTTACCAATTAAAAGGTGGTGTAATGTATGATGTTAATCCAGATGTAAATGTATTTTTCAATACTGGATTAGTAGAAAAAGCACCTATCTTGGATAATGTAATTGATTACTCTGGTAATGTAGCATCAGACCCAGATAATGAGAAATTCTTACACAATGAATTTGGTGTAAATTACAGATTCGGTAAACTCGGTGTAAACGCAAGTGCTTATATGACAGATTGGCAGGATAGAAACTTAACTAAATCAGTTGATAATGGTCAAGGTTCATCAGGAGATACAGATATTATTTTCCTAAGAGGAGTAAATCAAAAACACTCAGGTGTTGAGATTGAAACAAACTATATGGTTAATGATATGTTAGACTTGATGTTCGTCGCATCATTTGGTAATTGGAAATTTGACGGAGATGCTGAAGGAACTTATCAAGAAAATGAGTATAATTCAGAAGGTCAAGTAGTCGGATTTGAAACTACCGAATATGCATACGCACTCGATGGATTGTATGTGGGTGATATGCCACAAACATCATATGTATTGGGAGTAACTTTAAAACCAGTTAAAGGTTTAATGGTTCAAGCAATACACAAAACATACGATAAGAACTATTCAGACTGGTCACCAGACGCTCGTGAATTTGACGGAACGAATGATGACGCAGACAGAGCTCAAGTATGGGAAGCCCCAGGTTACTCAAAACTTGACTTACATATGTCTTACAAATTACCAAAAGTTAAAGGACTTGATATGACTCTAAACGGACATATCTTTAATGTTCTTGATGAGGTATTTGTTCAAGACGCAGTTGACAATAGTCGATACAATAGTTATGGTTCTAAGGCTCACTTAGCTCATAACGCAGAAGTATTCTTGGGAACACCAAGATATGCAAACATTGGTTTGACAATCAACTTCTAATTTTGTGGGGGTGATTTTTCACCCCCGTAAAAAAATACTTGACATTAACAAAAATTATTATTATATTTATATATAAAACAAAGGGTTATTTACAGCTAAATGTATCAGAATATTTATTACGATAAAGAGAGAAGAAAGATTCATATTTGGGATGATGTGAAAGGTTATTATTCAATGCCATATAAGAGATATGCGTATGTGAAAGATAGTCAAGGTATACATTCGTCAATTTATGGGGATAGATTAAAGAAAGTTTTTAGGTTTGATAGAGATATGGAAACATTTGAAAGTGATGTTATTCCAGAAATTAGAACATTGGTGGATTTATATTATGATTCTGATGAAATATCTCTTGGACATACAAGAATGTATTTTGATATCGAGGTAGAAGTAACAGATGGATTTCCAAATCCAGATACAGCTCCAAACAAAATAACTTCCATAGCGTTTTATGAAGATACATTAAATCAGTATTATTGTTATGTATTAGATGAAAAAGATAGAATACAAGGTTATGAAAAAGATGATTTAATCGTAGAAGTTTTTACAACAGAAGAAGATTTATTACAGAAGTTTTTTGATAAGTATATAGAAATACAACCAACAATATTAAGTGGTTGGAATACAGACAATTTTGATATTCCTTATTTATATCATAGAGCAGAAAAAGTTTTAAATGAACACATAGCTAAATTCTTATCACCAATAAAAGAGATTAGACTAAATACTATTTCA
>JACLAA010004689.1_pt1 | contig 14289 bp, 2 predicted proteins | sample 8027891 | NCBI WGS metagenome assembly JACLAA01 (sample SAMN15724900, study PRJNA655200) | protist metagenome | isolation source: fluorescence activated cell sorting (FACS) single amplified genomes of... | place: Spain: Blaines Bay Microbial Observatory, Mediterranean Sea | collected 2016-01-19 | reverse complement strand
GACGATGTGCTACGCGTGACCTTCGATCTCATGTCCGATGCCTTCCAGGGTGTACGGTTGGGCGTCTGGGACTACGACGTCGGTGGTGATGACGCTTTGGGGATGGTCAACTTAACAAGGGAAGAGTTGTTGGAGCCTCGCTTGCAGCCGCTCGAGAAGGCTTTAGTTCCTCATCCCGACTCTCCTGCAGAAAAACGAGCGTTGACGACGGGCCACTTGACGGTTCGAATCCATGTCTCGGGTGTCGTGGCTATATTTGTGGACTGCGCCAAGCATTTACTAGCGGCGGACGGCGCGCTCGGTGGCGCGTCCGACCCCTACGCCATCGCCAAGTGGGTGGGACATAATAGCAGAAAGTTGTCCCAGACGCGAACGATATCCGATTCACTCTCGCCGGACTGGAACCACGCCTTCCTCGTACCCATACCTTTGATACGACCGGTCCACGGCGGCTACGTCCAAGTAAGTGTATGGGACGACGACTACTTCGGGAGCGACGACTTCCTCGGACAAGTGCATCTAGACGGGTCCTTCATCGTACGGCAGCGGACCATGGCGAAAGTCGTCAAACCTCTGCAGCCGCGGAAGAAGGGAGAAGCCGTTCAGGGTACTATCCAACTAAGGGTCTTCTGCCCGCCGGGCATCATGGACCTGTGCCAGAAGAACACGGCCTATGTGACCTCGAAAACACAAACGAATAACACCTTACCGAGGTGTCATGTTAGACTGAAGGTACTGCGAGCGGATGGGTTGAGAAAGGCGGACTGCTTCGCGACGTGTGCCGGTGATCCCTACGCCGTTGTGTTCCGAGATGGCCACAAGCTAGGACGGACACCGTCGCAAGATAGTACCACTCATCCAGTATGGGACGAGAAGAACCTGTTTAGACTGACCGACGTACCGACAAGAATCGTTCACAAGGGCGACCCCGACTACTTCGAGCCGAAGTCCTCGTCCTGGTTCCGGCGGAGGCGACCGAAGAAGAAGAAGGAGGAGGCTGAAGACTCGAGCGACGACGAGGCGCCGAAAGCGGCCGCGGGCGAAACGGACCCGGAAACGAGTCGCGCGTTGAAGCTCCAGGCCGACAAACTCGCAGCCGAGGCGTCGGGGCGGGGCGAGCCGTCCGTCGACGTCCACATCGAGGTCTTTGACGACGACGCGGTGTCCAAAGATTTTCTTGGTTTTACTCGAGTCACGTGGAAGGATTTAATGACGCCCGGGATTAAGAAGCTAAAACTCAAAGAAAGGCCGGGCTACAAAGGTGGGAAATCTCAGAGATATGCAGCGCAAGGCGTCGTTGTTATTAAGATCACGCATGAAGTTATAGTACATGCTCGAGCGTACGAAGCCTCGCACCTCCCACAAAGAGATGTTTTTGACGTGCCCGACGCCTACTGCTTGTTCAAGTGGGGCCGCGAGGTGCTCGGGAAAAGTTCGACGGCTTCGAATCAGCTCGACCCTTTGTGGTACGGCCCGGACAATCCCTGTAGCTTCTCAGTACCCTTGGAACCGGAGGAGGACGACTTCGCGCCCGACTTTTTACATGTGGAGATCTGGGAGGAGGACTTGCTGACGTCCGATGATTTCCTGGGACTCGTATCAGTGACTCGCATGGATGCGGCCTTCCCTTCGCCAGGCGTACCCCATTACTTAACGAGACGGCCGGGCATGTCCGAAGATCCCGCCCCCCAGGGCTATGCGGAGTTGAATTTGCGAGCTTCTTATATCCCCGGCGTCGCCGAACCGAAGAAAGCCCAACGAATACAGTTCATGCCTCTGGTGGAACACGGTGGGCAGGAACCGCCCGAGGCGGAAGTGACCGTTCATATTTTAAGGGCGGGTAACTTGTTGAGGACCGATCTCATTGGCGGCGCCGATCCCTTCGTCATCGTACGCCGCAATGGCAAGGTCATCGGCCAAACAAAAACGAAATTCGACACGCTAACTCCCCACTGGAAGGATGAACACTTTTTAGTACAAGTACCCTTGAACCACAAAGGGTTACCGGCTGGTCGCGTCGAGTTACGGTTGGAGGTCTGGGACCAGGATCTCTTTAGTAAGACGCTCATGGGCATCGTCCGATTGGGCGCCGACGACCTGTGCACGGACGCGGTCATCAGAAGATACGCTTTGCAGCCCGAGTGTCCCTCGCAGCGGTTCCTGAAGGACCCGAAGAACGTCAATCCGAAGTTAGGCTGGTTAGAAGTTAGGTGCGCTGTTTGCGGTTGCTTACAATTGTGCGTCAATCAAGCGGACGATATCAGAGCTGCGGACCCCTCCGGTACGTCCGATCCCTACGTCAAGGTCAAGTGGGCCGCTGTTGGTTGCAGAACGGTCGGTCGGTGTGCACCTGAGAAACGCACGCTGAACCCTCGATGGAACTTCACACTGAATCTGTCGGTACCTCTGACACAGCCCGACTCTTTATTTGCCGCAGTACTAGTAGAAGTGTGGGACCACGACTTCCTCGGGGATGAATTTCTGGGCTTGGTAGCTATTGATCCGGCGGAGTTAGTTACTGCCGCGGAGACCGGCGGGTTGGTCACTAGACGTTTACTGGATAAAGATGAGAAAGGGAGGAAGAAGCGCCAGGCCGCCGGTACTTTGAGTTTCAAGGTCGAACAGAGTGTAGCCATCTGCAACCTACGGCGGCGGCTATGCAAGAAGGTGATGAGTGCCCAAACGGCTAACAAGCTCGACGGCTGCTGGGTCAAGTTCTGCGTGACCAAGTGCACGAACCTGAAGAACAAGAAAGGTTTTCTCAATAGAAAAGTGTCGTTCATGCTCCCCGACCCCTACGTTTCTGTGAGATTGCAGAAGAAGCGGTTAGGCCGAACCTCGACAAGACCCAATACTTTGAATCCAGTCTGGACGAACAAAAACGATAAAGAAACTTTTACCTTGAAGAACGTCCCGACCTACGCCAAAGAAACGCAAGGCACCTCGGCATCGGAATACGTCGTCTCTCTAAATGTTTTCGACGACGACGTGGGACGAGACCGGCCCATGGGCAGCGCCACCATGCACTGGGAAGAATTGATGTGCGAGGGCGAGCATTGTCTCAAGATGCACGGGCAAAGAAATGACGCCTACCACAAGCGGGAGATGCATTTCCTAAAATTTCACAAGTCGCGCATGGAGAAGCACGCGCGATCTCGGCGTCCCATGGTGTTTCCACTTCATTCAAACGACTCGTGGCCATCTCACGATGACGTGGGTGGTCTCTTTTTCGATTTCGAGGTTGACGGAGATGCTCCGCGCAGGTGTCAAGAGCCGTGAAGGGCAAGTCCATGAAGAAGAAGGTGGAACCTGAAACTTTAGAAGAGCACATCGTAAGTGGTGGGGCGCTCATGTACGTCAGGGTGTGGCACGTGGCTAGAGTTCGTTTAAGGGTTACTGGGGCCCATGATATACGACCGGCGGACTGGGGCGTGTCCGGCGTACTTGGAGGGAGAGCCGACCCCTACTGCAAGGTCAAGTACCAAGGGAAACAAGTCGCCAAGACGAAGGTCTGTAACTCTACCTTGGACCCGTGCTGGAATGCCGTTTTTGAATTTACGGTGCCGACGCATGCGCCTACCGAAGGCGAAGCGGCCGATCTGTTGGTTGAGGTCTTTGACCACGACCTCGTCGGGTCGGACGACTTTCTTGGATGTGCGGTCATCCCGCACGAGCATCTGTTGAGGCCGCATCCTGGTGACGTTTATGAATTAGGACCGGCCTTCAACGCTAAAGTTAGTGGACCTATTGCTTCCGGTTTTCTGGACGTGCAGGTCGAGACTTCATATATACCGGGTAGCATGGAGCCGGTGCCTTGGCCGCGCGCGCCTTTGGAGGCCTCGAAGGACCCCTTAGATAAAGAAAGAGCCGCCCAGGAGATGGAGCGCAAGATCCGCAAGCTCAACAAGGAGAAGGCCAGGGCGGATCTAGAGCTCTGGGCCGGTAGAGATATAAGACAAGCGAGAGATAAGAAGTCGGGTCGCAAGTACTGGTGGGAGCGATTGTCCAAGAAGGAAAGGACCAATGAAGATGGGACCTTGAAACCCGTCCCGCGGTGGTGGCGCGACCCGCGGCCGCCGCCGATCCACCCCCCTTCCATGTTCGCGCCTCTCGATCTACCGCCTCGGCCGTCGCCCACGAAGCGCAAGTATACCTTATTGAACGAGTTGGAACCGCAGGACCTCGGCTTCTTCGTGCGGCCCACGGCCATCGTGGAAGTCTGTGTATTGAGAGCTGGCAAACTTAAAAATGCGGACATCTCGCTGCTTGGCGGTTCTTCAGATCCATATGCCACGATTAGATACGGCCCCCAGCACGCCTCGAACTCCCTCAATGAAACAGCATTGGATCTATCATAATCTTTGTCTTGGAAGACGTCTTGTAAGTGCGTGAGTTCATCAGAAGTGAACTGTAGGAACACTTCCGTCGGTAAGGCAAAGGGATCTTTATCGGGCCGGTCCCAGGTCGTCTGTCGTGTTTTCACGTTGTAGTAGTACGTCTTGCTACCGTCGGGCGGCTCGACCTGTTTCCAGCCCTCTGGTAAAGGTCTTTGCACTCGACAGTCGTTGGACCAGTTTGAGGGGGTAGATAAACCAACGTCATTATGGGAATAGACCCGAAACCGGTACCAGGAGTCGTTGGCTAATTCGTCGACAATGAGCGCACACGGGGGCTGGTTGCCCCTCGCTGCCTCGAGTTCGGCCTTCGTTAATGATCTACCAGCCGCTTTGGCAGCTCTGCTATCAGCCTTTCGCTGCGCGGCAGCATCCACATACACAGTACCCTTGTCCTCCCACGTTTCTAACCCATCGCGCTTTCTCTGCCGTTCCACCGAAAAACCTTTGACGGGCGGACCGTTCGGCCGCGAGGGCTTCCACCAGATCCGAGCTGACGCGTCACCACCCGCCCCGGAGACCTGGCGCGGCGGCTCCGGGAAGCCTCGTTTAGCTCGTAGCAGCGGTATTGGTAGTGAGGTAGGACCGGTGTCTCCAGTGTGCAGTCTCTCAAACTCCGCGATCTCGGCGGCCAAAGCTTCTTGAGCTGGTCTAGGATCATCCCAGAATCTCTCACGAGTACAAACGTCGTACCAGTAGACTTTACCTGTTCGAGCATCTACCTCGGAGGCATATTCCGCATGCACTTCCGGTCTCCTACGTTTATCAATACGCCCAGGGATGCACGACGTCTCGATATATAGTGTCACCTTCGCGCCCGTCTCATTTCCATCTGCGTCGATGACTTCTCGTAAACCAGGCACGTCGTGAGGATAAATTAACTCCTCGTGGTCTATTGATGCGGTCCCAATTAATTCATCGTTCGAAATGCTTTTGGTAGAAAAGAACCTACGCTTCTTCTCGCCCTTGTCATACACTAACACCTCGAGAGGACTCCCGAAGTTCCCGTCGTCAGGCACCGGGACGTCCACTTCCACAGCATGGTACCACACCGGCCTCAGGCTATCTTTACGTTCCGGCGTCTGCGTGCCCCATTCTTTATCGAGGTATTTGACCTTGCAGAAGGGGTCCGGCACACTGTCTTCCTCCTGGTCGTTTCTCTTGAGACCAATAACCCCAACAATCGTCACGCGCACCGTCACGATGAGTTTCGTTCTGATCGTTAACGTGCCTCTTAAATGTACTTTGGACTGCACTTTGTTATCCTCCTCCTTCTCCCGCCCCACAACTCCCGCAGGATCGTCTATAAGGTCTAGATTGCGCCAGCCCTGGCCCGGCATCTTGTACAACAATTCCTTGTGCTCCAACTGCGCATAGCCCAAGAAGTCGGGAGTAGACACCAACTCGTCGTCCATGACCCTTAACTCAAGCTTGCCATCCATCTCATCTTGCACATTATGTACGATACCGGGTACATTACGTAACTTAAAAAACTCGTCGTCCCACTTCGGGTTCAGCGTCTTCCAGATCGTTTTCGTTCGGCCGATCTTCTCGCCGCCGCAGTAGATTTCGACGAACGGATCGGACTTGCCCAACAGGTCGGCCTGCGGCAGGTCGTCGGCCCTCGACACTTCGACCTCGACGGTACACTTGGGTAAGGTATTGGCTGAGGGCATTTGTAAGTTACTATGAGCAAAATTGGCGTACTCCTGGAGCGTGCCGGGCGGTGCGACGCACCTCACGATCAATAAGTCGCCGTGACCGGGATCCAAGGCTAGAGACCTTCTTGCTAAAGTCCTCTTCGAGAAACTCTTGGATAACATGGGAGGCTTCTCGAAAGTCTTTTTGGAAACGACGGGCCACTTCAGTAGTTTCGCGAAGAAGCCCCACGGCTTTTGAGGGTCCTTCGCAGAAGCTTTGGTAGAGAACAGGCCGTCCCAGATCGCTTTTCGGGATGGGAAGATGGAGTGGGCCGCAAACAACTCTTCCGGCTCGGACTCGAAGGATCGCAAGGATTGCGCTAGGGACTCGTCCATATGTGATTGTTCCTCGAATTCTGGTTCTTCTTTTACCTCATCATAAGTGACTCGACTCAGATGGTTCGCGATGGGCGACGCCGGGTCGCCGAGGTCGTCCTCTTCGGCGTATCGTTCTAGCTCGAGCTGCTCGTCAAAAGATCGAGAAGAAGAAGGCCTCTTTCTCTTGCTCTCAATTGCAGCTTGCTCCCAGCTCGGTCGCCGGAAGTTCTTGCCGCGCTTGACCAGGCCTTTCCGGTTCAGGTCGCGCTTCTTGACCGGCACGGACAGGCCCTTCTCAAATGATAGAGGGAATCTCAGGATGGGTGCTTCTGGAGGTTTTTCGCCCTCCTTGAAACTGATAGGTAACAGGGTCGAGGCGTCGACTCTTACCGAACCAAGTAACGCATCCTCACCTTCCGTGCGGTGTTCTCGTACCGTAAGTACTAAGACATCCAACGGCCACCTGACCGGTATGGCGATCGCAAATCTATGACCCCAGAGCGCCAAATCGTCCTCGACATTCGTTATTGTAGTTCGTCCGCATTCGCCGCACTCGCGACCCTCCCAAGCTGCCGAACAGTAGACGTCTCGCGCCTCTTGCGTCCGTAGCGAATTGATCTCAAATACACATTTCAACTTGCACTCAAAATGGACCTCGATGCTCCCTTGGGCCGCGGGCTGGCCCGGTTTTGCTGCGAGTTGTAGAGTAGCCACTTTATCGGCGTTCGCATATAACTGGGCAGAAGTCAATCGAGCCTCACCTAACAAATCATCCCTACCTCCGCCACCGTCGTCGTCCCAGACCTCGATCACGACCTCAGTAGCTTCATCACCAAGAGGTAGGACGCCCCTGATACCTTCGAACCACTCGGGGTCGAGGCAGTCCTTGACTGTGGCTGTTCGGCCAATAATCTCCGACCCGAACCTTATAGTAGCATAAGGATCGGACTTGCCCGAGAGCATACCGCCATCCGTATTACGCAAGTCGTGGGCCCGTATGAGAATCATACCTAACACCATCTGGGGCTCCAGACTATTGGCCGTCAGCCGATCGAGACCATGCAGCAACGCCTCCGAATCGCCTCTCAAATCCTTTTCTTGCTTCGACGCGAACCAGGACTTCTTCTTACGTTTAGCTTGGAGTTCCTGAATCCTCAACTGGGACTTTTTGTTCCTAGCTAAAGTCTCTTTCTCCCTTTTCAGCACCTCTCCCGGATGCACCCAGAACGTCTCCCTAGTCCAGACATCGAACCAGAAGTTCCTTCCCGTGATCGGGTCTGTTAACTCCCTATAATGTCCCAAAGAACCGAACTGTCTTCTAGGTGCTGGATCTAACGTCCCCGGCACGCGTGAAGAACGAACGTCCAACTCGATGAAGCCCTGCGCCCGCTCCGTGTGGTCGTCCATCCGCATCAACGGCCAGTGCGTGCCACATTGCGGTCTTAGTAGGAATTCGGGCCTGATGATGATCTGGCCCATGGCATCGTCCCCGGAGAAGGTGTCGTGGTCCCATACGGTTATCTTCAGTGCCGACTCGTCTGCACGTATCAAAGCTCGCGCCGGGTGCTCCCAAGGTAACTCTGGGGCTCCGGCCAGTGTGGGTGCTTCTCCGTCCGAACCGACCGCACCTCGCGCGGGCACCTCGATCTCCAGAGTAAACTGCTCATACCATTTCGGGTCCAGGGTTTTACTTCGGTATTTCGTTTTGAGTACTCTTTTACCTTGGTACTCGACGACGCAGTAGGGGTCGCTCGACGCTTTGCCATATAGGATAGCTTCGTCGACGCCTTGCAATGAGTAGCCTTCTAGTATTCGGAGTTGGACCTCGGCGAAGTGTCGGATCCTCACTAATAATCTACCTCGAACCGGCTGTGTTCTAGGTAAATCACAGGGGCAGCACGTACAACAGTAGTCCTCCACACAATAAGCCGCCGCCCAGGACGCGTGCCAGCACTCTTTCGAAGCGAAGCATATGCCCCTCGCCGCGCCCGCGGCGGCCCAGATCGGAGCACACGTGACACATAAACAAGCGCCCCAGCCCCAGCCTGGCACGAGGCCACATCTTGATACCTCCTCGGTCAGGCACTTGTACGGTGTCCGGCGTTTCCTTTCAGGTAACTCAGATCTACGACCATGCTTACAGACGAAGGCCTCGGCGCCCATGCCGTTGTCGCCGTCTAAAGGATCGAGCAGCTCAAACTCTCGCTCACCGGGCGTCAATAAATCCTTCAGCGTCAGCACGCAGTGGCCCATGAACTCCGTCGGGCGACCCGGCCCGTCGTCGTCCCGCACCTCCAGACACACCCCATAGTCGATCGCCTCGAACTCGGCGAACCCGCCCGCGTTCTCGGACCACTTGTCTTGGCAGGTCCTCAGCTTTTCGAGGCGGAACGTTGAGGACTCATCTCTAGGCCATATGGGAGATAACGTATCGTTGATTATTTTCGTCGTGCCGATCTTTTCTCCGCCATGATATCCCACAACAAATGGATCAGATAAAGAAAAGGTGTCGCACTGCTTCAAGTTTTGCGCTCGGACGATGTCAATTTCAATCGCGCTCAATCTTGGTAAAGTGTTGTTCGAGGGACCCACTGTCCTAGCACCTCGGACACAAGCTATGAGTTCCGCCAGATCCTTGGGTACTTCGCTTCGACATTTCAGATGCGCTCCCCTTAACCATTTACCTTTTTTACCGGGGACCTTCTTCATGGGAATTTCTCTCGTGACACCGTACAACAGGTCGTCCGTGGACATTTTAGCCATACCTAATAACCTTCGGGAACCGACCTGCTCGCAGTGTAGTTCCAAGCTACCTTCGATGCGCGTCACGGGCACGTCGACATAGAGCGCGCCCTTATCTCTCACAACGGGCAGGTCACAGCTCCCCCAGCCGACCCACTTCGACCGCACTTGGACCTTCTTCCTTTTCACTTTCTTCTTGGTCAGTGCTTTCATGGAGGACTTGGCCGCATTCATGCCTCCCTGGGCCATACTGGTCGCGCCCGACTGCGCCAGAGCCGCTAATTGACTAGGGTCCATTATGTTGTCTTGTATAGCGAGAGCGCCCTGCGCGATGTTCTTCTGGGCCGCTGCGGCGGTGTCTTGAGCTAAAGCTAGAGCTGAGGAACCTAGAGCTAGAGCCGAAGATGCGGCGCCGAGGACGCCCGCGGTGATCGCGCCCGCGATGCCGTCGTCGGCCTCGCCCTCCTCGTCCGCGCCGTACTTGACGCCTTCCAAGTGGAGGCGACACCTCGCTAACAGCTGCGTGCGGATCTCGACAAATCCCGTCACCGGCGATTCGCCGGGCTGCGGCCGTAGTTCCCTTTGTAACGGACCCGTACTGTTCAGGTACTCGGACACGGGAAAGATAGCCATGCCCAGCGCATCGTCGCCGTCGCCGAAGATCCTACCCGCCGTCCCATCGCTATCATACAGTTCGACGACGATCTGGTAATCGCGACACGTCGCGTCCACTCGAACAGGAAACCTAAAAGATTGCTGGCCCCATTCTGGATTGCAGTTGTTGTTCACGACGGACGTTCTCCCTATCGTTTTGAGGGCGTGCTGGGGGCCGTATCTAATCGTGGCATATGGATCTGAAGAACCGCCAAGCAGCGAGATGTCCGCATTTTTAAGTTTGCCAGCTCTCAATACACAGACTTCCACGATGGCCGTGGGCCGCACGAAGAAGCCGAGGTCCTGCGGTTCCAACTCGTTCAATAAGGTATACTTGCGCTTCGTGGGCGACGGCCGAGGCGGTAGATCGAGAGGCGCGAACATGGAAGGGGGGTGGATCGGCGGCGGCCGCGGGTCGCGCCACCACCGCGGGACGGGTTTCAAGGTCCCATCTTCATTGGTCCTTTCCTTCTTGGACAATCGCTCCCACCAGTACTTGCGACCCGACTTCTTATCTCTCGCTTGTCTTATATCTCTACCGGCCCAGAGCTCTAGATCCGCCCTGGCCTTCTCCTTGTTGAGCTTGCGGATCTTGCGCTCCATCTCCTGGGCGGCTCTTTCTTTATCTAAGGGGTCCTTCGAGGCCTCCAAAGGCGCGCGCGGCCAAGGCACCGGCTCCATGCTACCCGGTATATATGAAGTCTCGACCTGCACGTCCAGAAAACCGGAAGCAATAGGTCCACTAACTTTAGCGTTGAAGGCCGGTCCTAATTCATAAACGTCACCAGGATGCGGCCTCAACAGATGCTCGTGCGGGATGACCGCACATCCAAGAAAGTCGTCCGACCCGACGAGGTCGTGGTCAAAGACCTCAACCAACAGATCGGCCGCTTCGCCTTCGGTAGGCGCATGCGTCGGCACCGTAAATTCAAAAACGGCATTCCAGCACGGGTCCAAGGTAGAGTTACAGACCTTCGTCTTGGCGACTTGTTTCCCTTGGTACTTGACCTTGCAGTAGGGGTCGGCTCTCCCTCCAAGTACGCCGGACACGCCCCAGTCCGCCGGTCGTATATCATGGGCCCCAGTAACCCTTAAACGAACTCTAGCCACGTGCCACACCCTGACGTACATGAGCGCCCCACCACTTACGATGTGCTCTTCTAAAGTTTCAGGTTCCACCTTCTTCTTCATGGACTTGCCCTTCACGGCTCTTGACACCTGCGCGGAGCATCTCCGTCAACCTCGAAATCGAAAAAGAGACCACCCACGTCATCGTGAGATGGCCACGAGTCGTTTGAATGAAGTGGAAACACCATGGGACGCCGAGATCGCGCGTGCTTCTCCATGCGCGACTTGTGAAATTTTAGGAAATGCATCTCCCGCTTGTGGTAGGCGTCATTTCTTTGCCCGTGCATCTTGAGACAATGCTCGCCCTCGCACATCAATTCTTCCCAGTGCATGGTGGCGCTGCCCATGGGCCGGTCTCGTCCCACGTCGTCGTCGAAAACATTTAGAGAGACGACGTATTCCGATGCCGAGGTGCCTTGCGTTTCTTTGGCGTAGGTCGGGACGTTCTTCAAGGTAAAAGTTTCTTTATCGTTTTTGTTCGTCCAGACTGGATTCAAAGTATTGGGTCTTGTCGAGGTTCGGCCTAACCGCTTCTTCTGCAATCTCACAGAAACGTAGGGGTCGGGGAGCATGAACGACACTTTTCTATTGAGAAAACCTTTCTTGTTCTTCAGGTTCGTGCACTTGGTCACGCAGAACTTGACCCAGCAGCCGTCGAGCTTGTTAGCCGTTTGGGCACTCATCACCTTCTTGCATAGCCGCCGCCGTAGGTTGCAGATGGCTACACTCTGTTCGACCTTGAAACTCAAAGTACCGGCGGCCTGGCGCTTCTTCCTCCCTTTCTCATCTTTATCCAGTAAACGTCTAGTGACCAACCCGCCGGTCTCCGCGGCAGTAACTAACTCCGCCGGATCAATAGCTACCAAGCCCAGAAATTCATCCCCGAGGAAGTCGTGGTCCCACACTTCTACTAGTACTGCGGCAAATAAAGAGTCGGGCTGTGTCAGAGGTACCGACAGATTCAGTGTGAAGTTCCATCGAGGGTTCAGCGTGCGTTTCTCAGGTGCACACCGACCGACCGTTCTGCAACCAACAGCGGCCCACTTGACCTTGACGTAGGGATCGGACGTACCGGAGGGGTCCGCAGCTCTGATATCGTCCGCTTGATTGACGCACAATTGTAAGCAACCGCAAACAGCGCACCTAACTTCTAACCAGCCTAACTTCGGATTGACGTTCTTCGGGTCCTTCAGGAACCGCTGCGAGGGACACTCGGGCTGCAAAGCGTATCTTCTGATGACCGCGTCCGTGCACAGGTCGTCGGCGCCCAATCGGACGATGCCCATGAGCGTCTTACTAAAGAGATCCTGGTCCCAGACCTCCAACCGTAACTCGACGCGACCAGCCGGTAACCCTTTGTGGTTCAAGGGTACTTGTACTAAAAAGTGTTCATCCTTCCAGTGGGGAGTTAGCGTGTCGAATTTCGTTTTTGTTTGGCCGATGACCTTGCCATTGCGGCGTACGATGACGAAGGGATCGGCGCCGCCAATGAGATCGGTCCTCAACAAGTTACCCGCCCTTAAAATATGAACGGTCACTTCCGCCTCGGGCGGTTCCTGCCCACCGTGTTCCACCAGAGGCATGAACTGTATTCGTTGGGCTTTCTTCGGTTCGGCGACGCCGGGGATATAAGAAGCTCGCAAATTCAACTCCGCATAGCCCTGGGGGGCGGGATCTTCGGACATGCCCGGCCGTCTCGTTAAGTAATGGGGTACGCCTGGCGAAGGGAAGGCCGCATCCATGCGAGTCACTGATACGAGTCCCAGGAAATCATCGGACGTCAGCAAGTCCTCCTCCCAGATCTCCACATGTAAAAAGTCGGGCGCGAAGTCGTCCTCCTCCGGTTCCAAGGGTACTGAGAAGCTACAGGGATTGTCCGGGCCGTACCACAAAGGGTCGAGCTGATTCGAAGCCGTCGAACTTTTCCCGAGCACCTCGCGGCCCCACTTGAACAAGCAGTAGGCGTCGGGCACGTCAAAAACATCTCTTTGTGGGAGGTGCGAGGCTTCGTACGCTCGAGCATGTACTATAACTTCATGCGTGATCTTAATAACAACGACGCCTTGCGCTGCATATCTCTGAGATTTCCCACCTTTGTAGCCCGGCCTTTCTTTGAGTTTTAGCTTCTTAATCCCGGGCGTCATTAAATCCTTCCACGTGACTCGAGTAAAACCAAGAAAATCTTTGGACACCGCGTCGTCGTCAAAGACCTCGATGTGGACGTCGACGGACGGCTCGCCCCGCCCCGACGCCTCGGCTGCGAGTTTGTCGGCCTGGAGCTTCAACGCGCGACTCGTTTCCGGGTCCGTTTCGCCCGCGGCCGCTTTCGGCGCCTCGTCGTCGCTCGAGTCTTCAGCCTCCTCCTTCTTCTTCTTCGGTCGCCTCCGCCGGAACCAGGACGAGGACTTCGGCTCGAAGTAGTCGGGGTCGCCCTTGTGAACGATTCTTGTCGGTACGTCGGTCAGTCTAAACAGGTTCTTCTCGTCCCATACTGGATGAGTGGTACTATCTTGCGACGGTGTCCGTCCTAGCTTGTGGCCATCTCGGAACACAACGGCGTAGGGATCACCGGCACACGTCGCGAAGCAGTCCGCCTTTCTCAACCCATCCGCTCGCAGTACCTTCAGTCTAACATGACACCTCGGTAAGGTGTTATTCGTTTGTGTTTTCGAGGTCACATAGGCCGTGTTCTTCTGGCACAGGTCCATGATGCCCGGCGGGCAGAAGACCCTTAGTTGGATAGTACCCTGAACGGCTTCTCCCTTCTTCCGCGGCTGCAGAGGTTTGACGACTTTCGCCATGGTCCGCTGCCGTACGATGAAGGACCCGTCTAGATGCACTTGTCCGAGGAAGTCGTCGCTCCCGAAGTAGTCGTCGTCCCATACACTTACTTGGACGTAGCCGCCGTGGACCGGTCGTATCAAAGGTATGGGTACGAGGAAGGCGTGGTTCCAGTCCGGCGAGAGTGAATCGGATATCGTTCGCGTCTGGGACAACTTTCTGCTATTATGTCCCACCCACTTGGCGATGGCGTAGGGGTCGGACGCGCCACCGAGCGCGCCGTCCGCCGCTAGTAAATGCTTGGCGCAGTCCACAAATATAGCCACGACACCCGAGACATGGATTCGAACCGTCAAGTGGCCCGTCGTCAACGCTCGTTTTTCTGCAGGAGAGTCGGGATGAGGAACTAAAGCCTTCTCGAGCGGCTGCAAGCGAGGCTCCAACAACTCTTCCCTTGTTAAGTTGACCATCCCCAAAGCGTCATCACCACCGACGTCGTAGTCCCAGACGCCCAACCGTACACCCTGGAAGGCATCGGACATGAGATCGAAGGTCACGCGTAGCACATCGTC
>JACLAA010002363.1_pt1 | contig 14293 bp, 9 predicted proteins | sample 8027891 | NCBI WGS metagenome assembly JACLAA01 (sample SAMN15724900, study PRJNA655200) | protist metagenome | isolation source: fluorescence activated cell sorting (FACS) single amplified genomes of... | place: Spain: Blaines Bay Microbial Observatory, Mediterranean Sea | collected 2016-01-19 | reverse complement strand
CCGTAAACTCTCGTCGTTGTAACTTACCGGATAAATCGTAGAACCGTTTGTAGTGATCTTCTACGACCGGGTTTTCGTGTGGTTGTCTCGTCAGTCCGTTTAATACATCTGTGTTCTGTCCGAACCCTTTGGCGGCTAAGTGTTTGAAGATTTTCGAAGGGTCCAAGTCTAAAGAAATATTATTAGAGTTGTTGTTGTTTATCTCAGACGAAGGAACGATCGTCAGTCCCATGCCGGGAGGGAGTCCTAATACAGAAGAAGAAACTCCTCCTCCAAACTCGTTATTAGTATTAGTATTATTATTAGGAAGAGGAGGTGGAGGTGGAAATGCGAACGTTTTTCCTTCCTCCGTATCTGTCCTCTTCCTTTCTTTTTCTGTTTCTTCGTCTGATGCATTCGAGTGTTGATTTTGATGAGATTCCCAACGGGATTTTCTTTTCCTTCTCTTCTCTTCTTTCGTTTCTCTTTTCGTCCGAGTCTCCTTTTCCGCTTCATCCGCGATAGCAATAGCGGTACCCTCGACGTCGTCATCATCAGCGAGTTTTCTTGGGGAGGAAGAAGGCATCGTTCCGGTCTCTTTCTTTCTTTTATCTCTCGTTCGTGTGAATGAAGATTTTCTGAAGAAAACAACAGACAGAAAAGACTTGAGTTTTTGTGAGAAAAATTTTGAGAAAAAGAATACACCAAATGGAAGAGAATATGCGAGAAACATAGAACACGCGGCGAAGAGCAAAGCGTGTACTCTTTAAATCGATGATTATCGTATTATTATTAGTGTTAGTATTAAATGAGATGGCGCTGTTTACGCGCATGTGTGCACCGCGTTTTGTAAAATAGAAATTCTCTTTCTTTCTCTCTCTCTCTCTCTGTCTCTCTCTGTGTTTGTGTTTGTGCGAAGCTTTCTGTGCGGTGAACAACAACAACTGCAACAACGTTTTTTTATCTCATCAAACTGCGTTTTAGTTTTCCTTGTCCTCGATGACGTTAACGACGGCTTCTTCTTTTTCTCCTCCTTCGCTTTTCGGTTCGTATTCTTTCGGTTGTTCCGGGATGATTTCGTATCGGAAAACAATCCCGGCTCTGTTGGTACCGTCGTTCGCGTCGGTGGTGCCTAACACGTGTCGACAGTCTTTGGCGATCGCGCACGAGCGGATGACGTCGAGCATGGTGCCCGAGTGACGCTCGTGAGGGAGGAGTTTCGCCGCGAGTAAAGGCGAAGAAGGTTGAGCGGCGTCGTCGCTAAGACCGTCGTCTCCATTTTTCTTCGCGTTTAAATCGTAGATGTAGACGATGCCATCTCTGGTACCGTTACCACAGGCGAGGAACGCGCCATCGTGGGATAAACCAAACGATACGGTTCTTTTCCCGTTCGTTTTCGACGTCGGCGCGGGAGCGTTGGATTTTGCGTCCTCCACGATAAACGTGGTTTCAATCTTCGCTTGGTCAAATCCATCGGAAAAATCAACCACGGAAACCTCCGAGGAGGCGCTTTTCGCGACGAGAATCTGCCTTCTTTTCGGTGCGTTGATGATGCTATCTTCTTTCTTCTTCTTCGTGTTGTTGTTGTTGTTGTTATCCGTCGTCGTCGTCGTTTTCTTCTGTTTCTTCTTCTTGTTATCTTCTCCTTCTTCGATATCTTCCTCGAAGCTTTGGATGCAATCGATGCCGATGGATTTGGCTTTCGCGGATGCTTGGCCAAACCCAAAATTCACCGTCGCGTAACATTTCGAATCTTTCGAAGCGTCCACGGAACTCATCTTCTTCGGATAAGTAGTAGTAGTATCATTATTTGCGACGACGGAAGAAACGAGGGAGACAAAGTTCGTAAATCTCTTCCCGATGGACCCGGTTTTAAAGCCGCACACCAAACTCCCGTCTTCCAACAACGTCATCGTTTTACACCCAATCCCAACGTTTATAATTTCGGCAATCACTCTGTTTTCCTTTAAACTCCACATGCATATTTTTTGCTCCTCTTCCGACAAAGACACGACGATATCGCTCAAGTTTTTGTTCGTCGCCAGACCGGTTATCGGCGCTTTCGCGTGTCCGCCTCGCAAAATCTGCACGACTGCGGATTCACTCACGGAAACGATAGAAACCACCATATCTTCCCCTGCGACTGCAATCAAGGCGTCGCCTTGTTCGTGTTCGCTTCGTTTCGCGTCCACCCAAGATAAACAATACAACGGTCCTCCTTTCGTCTTCGCCTTTAGATTTTCTGTATTTTTAAACTGACACACCAACGCCACGTGATCCCCGAAGTGGTTGTCGTCGTACACCGTGAGCATGTCCGCTCCGACCGAGGCGAATAAGTTCGAACATTTGGAGAAAAAACTATTGGTAAAGTTATATTTCATCTCCTCGATCGCGCGTTCGTGGTTTTCTTTAATCACCGTCTTCATCTCGAGCTTTTTGAGTAAATCTTTGCGAAACCGATGCAAGTCGGATTGGTTTGAAATGTTTCCCAGTTCTTGCGTTCGCTTTTTTAAAATCTTTCTCGCAGGTGAATTCATTTTTTAATGATGATAAGTTAATACTACTATTAAGAGTTGTTGTTGAAATTGTTGTTGTTCTGATGTTGTGGTGTCGTATTACTCCCTCCTTTTCTCTGTATTAAGAGTGTTCTTTTGTGATGATGATGATGATGTTGATGTTGATGATATGAGAGAGAGAGAGAGAGTTCAGAGAGAAAATTCTCCTCTTTTTCTGTTTTTTTGAATTTTTCACGAGAGACAAAAACCAACAAACTGATGACAAAAAGAGGAGAGAGAGAAAGACAGAAAGAGAAAGAGAAAGAGAGAAGTCAGAGAGAAGTGTTTGAAAAAGTGTGAATGAAAGGCGAGGATTTTTCGGTCAAAACCGCTTTTTTTCACTCGAAACTGTCAAAAAGTGAAAAAGAGACCACAGACACACACAAAAAGAGAGACCAACAAACGTTTTTCCCCAACACCACAAAAAACAACGCCGCAAACATCAATCATCATCATGTTCGCTTCTTCTTTTAACGCGGTTCGATCATCACCATCGATCTCGAAGAATGTCTCCAAATCTTCTCGATCTTCTTCTCGATCATCGTCGACGGTGAAAGTCCGCGCGATGGGGATGAAAAAAGGTTCGTTATTGTTTTCGTTTTCGTCGTCTCGTAATCCATCTCATCTCGTTTTCAAAAATGGATGTTCTTTCTCTTTTCCTCTTTCGATGAAGACGATGAAACGATGATGAACAAAGATCGACATCGATCGGATTATGTAGAGTACGACGAAAGGAATGGTGCTGGCCGATCCGATCGGGATGATCGTCAGCAGCAGCGGCTCTTTTCTTCTTCTCTAATCTGTTTTTGTCTGTCGGCGCCATTTTTCCGTATTATATAACCGATCGAGATTAAAACATCTTTCCAAAAACGCGGCGGTTTGAACGACGTAAACGGCGACGAGCATTTGAGCATCATCATCGATCGGTGGTGATTCGCACTCAACGGCAACAATGCGGATCGTCGCGCAGATGTTGTTTACTCACCTCTTCTTCTCTCTCTCTCTCACATCAATCATCGTTCAAAAATCAAATAAAAACTCTTCTTGAACCAACGAAACGACAAAAACAGAACAAAAAATCAACGCCGCCTCGGTTTTCGAAGAAGCTGAGAAAGCCATCGTTATCCCGAAAGACGCGGATGGGATTAAAAAGTCCATCCAAAGGCAAATTGCAACGGGGACTATCCCAGCCATTCCGACCTATTTCGACAACGAGGACATGTACCAAGCGACGGCGCAAGCCGCTCGAGAACAGCTCGTCGAAAGATGGAACGATACGTACGAGCACTTCCACAAGGAAAACCCGAAGCAAGCGTACTACATTTCCATGGAATTTTTGCAAGGCAGAGCGTTGACGAACGCCATCGGGAACATGAAGCTGACCGGTGAGTACTCCGACGCTTTGAGATCGTTGGGTTACTCCTTGGAATCTTTGGCCGAGGAGGAAAAGAACATGGGTCTCGGTAACGGCGGTTTGGGTCGATTAGCCGCGTGCTTTTTGGATTCCATCGCGACTTTGTCCTTGCCAGCCTGGGGCTACGGCATGCGATACAAGTACGGCTTGTTCAAGCAAGGGATCGATCAAACGACCGGGCAACAAAAGGAATACGCGGACGACTGGTTGGTCAGAGGCAACCCGTGGGAAATCCCGAGAGAGAAGTCCGAGTCCTCCACCAAAGTACGATAAAGTGACCGGGTTTAAAATCAACAGCAGAGAGTTAAGAGTGAGAGATAAAATACGAAAAGAGAGGAACCGAGTGTGCGAGTTTTTACTGAAGAACGATCCGGAAAATTTCACGGCGCCGCAGGATTATCGACCGGAGAAGAAGACGAGGAAGTTGTTCGTTCCGGAGAAGGAGTATCCCGGGTATAACTTTGTCGGCTTAATCATCGGGCCGAGAGGGAACACGCAGAAAAGGTTACAAAGAGAAACAAACACGAGGATTGTTTTGAGAGGGAAAGGGTGCATTAAAGGGAACGCGAGCAGAGACAACAGAACGGACTATAAAGAGGACGAGCCGTTACACGTGGTTATCGAAGGCGACACGGACGAGGCGGTAGATATGGCGGCGGAAATGGTGCAAAAGATTCTAACGCCCATCGACGAAGGGTATAATCACCATAAACGAGCGCAATTGAAAGAGTTGGCGATGATTAACGGCACGTTTCAAGATCGACCGGAGTATTGCTTGATTTGCGGCGGGATGGGTCACAGCGGCGTGCACTGTCCAGAAAACGAAAACAATAAATTGGTTGGATTTAAAGCTGGCGTGGCGTGCGCGATTTGCGGCGACGGCGGGCATCCCACCGGCGATTGCCCGATGAAAGGGAAAGGTACCACGAATGGTGGCGGTGGTGGTGGTAATACTACGAATAAAATTCCTCAAGAGTTGACGAAGGAATATCAAAACTTTCTCTCGGAAATCGGCGTGAACGATCCGACCGCGGTTGCTAATGAAGACCAAGAGAAAAGTGAGAGAAAGAAAATTCAATCCGGTTTACCGCCACCGCCGGTGTACTTGAAAGATAAAGCCGTGACTGGTGGATTACCACCGCCACCGAATAGAAACAATAGTAATAATAACTTACTCCATCAACCTCCTCGGTTTGGAGCGGGAGGAGGAGGAGGAGCGGGAGGAGGGTACGGCGGTATCCCTCCAATGAACATGATGATGCAACAACAACAATTTGGGGGAGGAGGAGGAGGAGGAGGTACAGGGGGAGTCGGTCCGGCGTTTCTCGGCGGCATCATGCCACCTTTAGGCACGGGCATACCACCACCTCCTCCACCACCTATTGGATCGACGCCGACAACGATTGGGAACGTGAACGTCCCGCCGCCGCCTCCTTCGGACGGCACGGCGGGCGTTCCGCCTCCAATCCCGGACGCGCCATCGGCGGGTTTTGTACCTCCACCGCCGCCACCGATGCCAGTGGAGGAAGGTGAGTTAGGAACCGTCCCGCCGCCACCACCGCCGCCGCCAGAAGGTGCGTATTAGAGAAGATAGAAGACAGAGTAGTTTTTTTAAAGCACAATCGTTTTAGACAATTTTTAAAAGTACCAGTAGCAAATGCAGAGTCATAAATTTTTTAGCAGATAGCGTCATGGTTTGTCCTCATTCGTAATACAAAGAACACGAAGCAGAATGGACACGGTGGTCTCCTCCATGGACCCGGGTCAAATTACCGTCGTCGCCATCGGGTGTGGCATAGGTGCTTTGCTCGTCGGTTCCGTAGGTACGTCTTCTTCTTTCCTCTTCCTCTCATCATTTTTATCGTATACTACTTCCTTCTTTTCTTCGTCAAATCTCAAATCTCATTTTCAGTTGCGCTTTGCATCGGAAAAGAACTTAACAACTCACTCACTCGCTCATACTCTCTTCTCTTTTCAACAACAAAAACAAAATAATAATAATAAGGTATTGGTGGCGTCGTCATGACCCCATCTCTGTTAGTCGCCGGAGTGGAAGCGAAATTGGCCATCGTGTCCTTATTCGTCGCGTTCACACCGACCGTGTACGTGCGAGTGTACCTTTTGCACAAATACACGAAGTGCGTGCCGTGGAAATGTGGTCTCATCGTCGGGTGCGGGAGCGCGTTAGGGTCTATCTTATCTGGCGCGCTTTTACTGGACTCGTCTCCTAGAGGCGTGTTGACGTATTTGATCGCCGCGATTAGTTTATTAGCTGGTTTTAGAGATTTAAGAGGGTTGTACGTGTTACACGCGGCGAAGAAGAAACGGATGTTGGAGGAGGTGGATATGTCGGCTGGAGTCGAAGCGCCGCCACATGCAGAAGGAGAAGAGCAGAGTCAACGAGCAGTAGAAGTAGTAGATAAAGATGCGTACGAGAACATGACCGTTCTCGAACAGTGGTCGGATCCCACGCGTATAGATTTAGTCATTCTGTTTATCATCGGCGTGTTGGTCGGTTTAATCAGCGTTTTGACCGGTACCGGTGGACCGATTACGTTCTTGCCCATGGTTATCATGTGGAAAGGTGAAATTGTTCACCGAAAAGTCCTGGTCGCTTTAAGTGCGGTTATGAGCGCCGCGTTGGGTACCGGTGCGATTATCAGCACGTTGGCAACTGGCATCGATCAACCCGACGGTGGGTTGTGTTTGTTGATCACTAGTTTCGCGTTAATCGGAGTGTGCATCGGCGTGAGGCTGTTGGAGTTTATAAGGAAAGAAACGTTACAGCTCGGGATGGGATTGCTGTTACTTGCTATTGGCGGGTTCATACTGCACCAAGCCATCACAAAGTATTGATGATTCGATAGAAGAATTGTTGTTGTTGTTTTTTCTGATAAAATAATACATCCCTATTGCGACCACGCGCAGAATTTGCCTTCGCAAACTCGAATGAAATTTTTACCTTTGTGTTTCTTCGGGAGAAACCTAGCGCGAAACGGAATCGCTATTTCGTCGTCGATTTGATACGTTCGCAATTTCTCTTCCTTTTCGTGATGTTGTTGTTGTTTTTGTTGCTGCTGCTTACTATTTCTAATGTTGTTACCTTTCTTTTTATTAGTTCTGTTATTCTTCTCATCGCTGCTTGTCGTCTTTTTCGATGCGAGAGGAAATTCTTGGATGACAATGAAATCGACGAACGCATTTTGTTGCTGCTGCTGTTGTTGCTGCTGCTGCGTCGCGTTGGTTTGCGTGCTCGTTGTGTATGTCGGCAGAGGACTTTTCTTGATCGAAAGCATGACTGGAAACACGATTGCGTCTTCGTTTGGCGACCAGATTTGTTTCAATCCACCATCAACTAACAAGACTTTTTCTTTAAATTGTCGAGAAGGGAAAAAATAACTGCCGATGGTAATTGTCGCGCAGTCTTCAATGCGGCCGTTTTCATCCACCTCGAGCGCGCTTGCGCTATCGTCTAACAAGGTGTTACAAATATCCTCAAACGGAAAGTCCTCTTCCTTGTAAAAGAAAGCTCCGGGCGGATCCCAAGTGACCCACTGGTATACGCAATACGTGCTTGCGCCGCTGAAGACGGTGCACAAACATATCAACAACCTATCGCCAGAGTTGGACCATTTCAAAGCGACGACGTAGTATAAAATCGGTTCCACGATTGCGTTTAGCGGCTGGTCACCCGCTAATCCTTGGCCGTATGCTTCGTACGTCATAAACTCGGTGTTATATTCGTCTCTGGTACTAAACGTGCACGCGTTCAAATCGAGAATTTTCACCGCGTCGCTGATTGGGCCACCTTTGACCGGGTCCGTGCGTCTCAAGTAAACGGCGCGTTCGTCCGCCCACGCGACGTGCTCGCCACCAGGTCTAGCGGCTAGCACGAACGGGACCGTCACATCTGGTTCAACAAACACAGAGGAAGGCTGAACTTCGCACACGATGAGTTTTTCAAACTTTGAAATATCTCTCTTGGCACCTAGCTCGCGTTCTTTCGAAAGTTGGTCAAACAGCTGATTTTGTTGGTGTTTGGCGATGACATCTTTGATGTAATTGTCCACGTTTAGAGGTTCCTCCTCACCCTCTTCTTCGCCGTCGTCGTCGAGAAAAGTTTCCCTCTCACCAACTTCAAGTTCTGTGCTTGCCGTCAATTTTGAAGAAGAGGAAAGAGATGACGGCGGCGCTGGTATGAGCATCATGTACGTAATCGGAGGAAAGGAATCTGGTAAAGTAAACGGAACCAACCAATGTCCACGTGACGAAGCCGCCGTCATCTGATTTTGAGTGGTTCGTTTACCCGGAATCCAATGCACGTGGTGCGTAATTGGAACGTGCCCTCTGCCGATTTGCCAAAGCACATCCTTCTTCTTGCAAAATCGAGCCTTTGACTCAGAGCGCGCGAGGGGCACCCTCGTCGTTTCTTTCAGCGACATCATTTCTTGCTCGTACAACTGCTTTGAGGATAACGAAGAAAACTTGTTAATCTGCGATGGTATCACCCTTCTGTTTGTATATCCACCTGTCCTATCATCATGCTGACGTCCGTCGTGTTGGTCGCTCGATAGACTGCGAAAACTATCGTCATCATTGAATTCTTCATTATCGGAATCATTCATCATCCGCATTCCTCGTTTTCTCTTCAAACGTAACTGAAGCACGGGCTGTCGACACACTTGAATCAGTCTTTGACCACTTTCTGTGACGAAAGAGGTCAACTTGGAGATTGCGGGAGTGAGTGAATGATTCGCCACGGTGCAAACAAACTTTTTCGTTCCATTCCAAAGTGGATACTTGAGGAACCCAGAAATGACTTCGGCCTCGCGTTGTTCCCATGAGTGGAGCATTCGCGCGTGTTCATTCATGACATTTAATTCGTTTAAATCAACTTCATCATCGTCCAAAGCCATCATGTCTCCTCTCCGCTGTCCTTCTTCCGACATCGATTTTTTGTTGGAATTGATGTAATGTTGTTGAAAAGATAACGGCACCGGCGTTGACGTGTCGTGATGGTGGCGATGATAATCACCGTTACCACGATGATACGCGTCTAATTCGTCCTCGGGAAATAAAGATTTCTTTTTCTTTCCTCTAGAAATTGGAAGATTCGTCGCATTTTCAATCAAGCGCAATGCGCTCAAATTTTTCGAAATGCCTATCATGTCACCCGAATTGTCCGGCGCGAACGAGAAGAACATGCTCGCATCTTTCTGCTCAATCTTCTGCACAATTTCGCGGCCACCTGGATGAGACGCTCGAGGAAATTTCAACCCATTGTTCGCGAATCCATACAGAGAATTCATCGTTTGTACTAAATCGAGCATGGATAACGAGACATCTCGCCCTTGTGGCATTTGCATCTCTGGAACCTGAGGAGGAGGATCGACCGTGTTTTGTTGTTGTTGCTGTTGATTTTCCATCGTCTGAACGCCCACATTATTTTGATTGGGTGCCCCGGCAACCGTCTCGGCCACTGCCGCTTGCGCGTTCACTTCACCGCCTACCTCATCGAGTTCGGCTGCGGCAGGTGGATTATCATCATTATTGCCGTCGTTAGCTATTGCTGCTTCCGCTGCTCCTATCGCAGGTTGCGGTAATGGTACTGGAACTGCTGATACTGTTGGTTGTTGTTGCGCTTGAACTTGCGGTACGATCGCTTTTTCTTTCGCAACAATGGCCAACTTTGTTCCGCACGGAGCAAACTGAATTCCAAAGGGAACCATCGTCGTCGGCAAGACGATACAATTAACGAGCGGAGGAGGTGAAGACGGTAACTTGATCGTGACTTCTTTCTTTTCCTTCTTTTCGTAAATCGTCTTTCTCTTTTTCGTTGACGTGTCATTCTTCTCTCCTCTTTTCTTTCCCGAGGCTGTTTGTAGCAAAAAGGAAGTATGCTTCGTCGTTTTGCGCTTTTTCTTGCAACCTTCGTCGTCGCCGCCTTCATTCCTTTCATCGTCTTCTTCTTTCTCTTCTTCTTCTTCTTCTTCTTCTGACTCGTAAATGTCGAAGATTTTCTTGGACAAAGGAAACGCCTCGGCTTCTTCTTCCTCTTCCTCTTCTTCCTCAGTCGCTTTCTCAGAGTTTACGTCCATATCCGCGTCGTAATCCTCGGCTTCTTTTTCTTCCTCTCCGTCTAATACTCTTCCTTCATCAGCAGAGTCGTCCAAAGCGGACAACACATCTCCGGCCAATTTCCTCCTCTTCTCTTCGTTCTCTTTTTCTTCCTCATCTATGATTTTCAAACCTTTTTTATTCTTCCCGCCGCTATCTCCATCGTCGTCCAAATCATCTTCTCTGGATAGTTTTGCCATCGTGCTCAGATCGCATTTCATCTTAGCTCTCCAAAAATTGCTCTCGTGTGGCGCCGCGCACAAAACTGAGTACCCTTTCAAAGATTGCATCAAGACTGACAACAACTCGCCGTTGTTCGACCAGGTCAAACTGGTGAATACGAATCGATTCATGGTCGTTTCGTGCAGCATTCGTATCCTTCCGCCGTCTTCGCGCGGGTCGCAGGTGAATACAGACTTATCGTCACAGACGGCTAATCTATACTTCAAATGTGTTGACATCCAAGAAGTGGAAGTAGACATCGATTGCGTCCACTCTTTTTCTTCGTCTTCTTCGAGCGATGCCGATGATTCCAACGACGCTCTTCTTTCCTCGTCTTCTTGTTCTCGCGCTCGTCTCGCGGAGAAGAGTACGCGTCTTCTCCAGGCGTACAAATCTCTCCACTTGAAAAAGTTTTCCTCCCTTTCTTCCTCCTCCTCCTCCTCGTTCCTCTTCTTTTCCTTTGCCGCTAGTGCCATAAACGCTGCTCTGTTTCTTCTTCTTTTCCTCCAACCCTTCGACAATTTTTTCTCATCTTCTCGCGCACTTTGGCTGAAGGACGCCGAAGGTTTTGTTTCTCTTCCTAAAAGTCCTCTTCCTCTTCCTTGTGATTGTGATTGTGATTGTGATTGTTCTTGTCTTCTTCCTCTTCTGCCATAGTTTATGTTCTCGAGGCCGACGACTAAATCCTCTCTCGCGCGTCCATTTCTCCCTCCTAAACTAAACGTATCCTCCTGTTTCTTGCACAAACGTTTCCATATTTTCTCATCCTCTCGGTCGTTTTCCACGAGCATTCGATATAATTTCTTATTCGTGCAGGCGAATTTAAACACATCCGCGCCGTTCGGTAAGAAGGAGATGACGTGCAACAACGCATCAGTCGGTAGGATTTCGTCTATACTAGAAGAGCTCTTCAAACGACTCCCGACTTTTCCCACCAGAGTCATCATCCTCGTATTCTTCTTTTCTTCTTCTTCTTTATCTTCTTCGTATTCTTCCTCCTCCTCCTTTGTCTTGTTCTTGTTGTTAATGTTGATCTCCCGGGTCGTCATCATCCTCATCCTCAACATCATAACAATCCCAAACTCGTCGTCGTCGACGAGACAGAAAGAAAGAAAGCGACTTTTCCGTAATAATAATGAGAGGATTTGTACGGAAAAATGAAAAGGTCGACAAAAACCGAAAAGGCGCACAAAAAGGCAAAAAAAGCAGAGGAGCAGACACACAGAAGCAAAAACAGCAGAAAAACTCTTAGACTGAGCTTTTTGGGACAAGCACCCCCCGGCCTAGTAAAGAACTTTCATCACAGAATCACAGAAGAAGAAGAAGAAGAAGAGCACACGATGACATCATCATCTATATCATCTCTAAGATTACTACATAAGCGCAAACATGTAGAGTTTATTAAATACAGCAGTCTGGACACGGAAACCATAGAGTACGCTTTAACCGAACACTTACGGTTGAGTGGAATGTATTGGGGACTGACGGCACACAAATTGTTGGTGATGAATAAAAACAATCAAGAAGAAGAAGAAGATAAAGAAGAAGTTAAAGAAGAAGAAGAAATAATGAGCAAAGAGGACGTGATGAAATTCATAAACGAGTGTTACGACGAGAAATCGTCTCTGTTCGCCGGCGCTCCCGGACACGACGGACATTTGTTGTACACTTTAAGCGCGATTCAGATTTTCGTGTTGTATGAATGCGTGCAGGAACAGTTGAGCAAAGAAAGAGCGAAGAAAATATGCAAAGCGATTTCAAAGTTACAGAGTAAAGAAGACGGGAGTTTTGCAGGGGATGAGTGGGGAGAAGTGGACACGAGGTTTTCCTACTGCGCGTTTTCCGCGCTGAGCTTATTAGCGCACGGCATGGGAGAGGAGTGTTTTCTCGACGACGGTTTGGAAGCGCTGAAAATAGGAGGTAGCGACGATGAAAAGAAGGAGGATAATCAGGACAAAAATAGGAGCAAAGCTTTAGGAATTATGCGTAAAATAGTCGACGTCGATAAAGGGTGCGAGTTTATAATGAAATGTAGAAACTTTGACGGTGGGTTTGGGTCCACTCCGGGCGGCGAATCTCACGCCGGGCAGATTTTCGTATGCGTAGGCGCGTTGCAGATTTGCAATCAGTTGGATTTATTATACACAGCAGACGACGACGAGGAAGAAGAGAACGACAAGTTAGCGTGGTGGTTAGCCGAACGACAAGTGAAAGTGGGTGGTTTGAACGGACGTCCGGAAAAGTTACCGGACGTGTGTTACTCGTGGTGGGTGTTGTCTTCGCTCGCCGCGCTGAAGAAAAAACACTGGATCGATTTAGATAAGTTGAAAGCGTTTATATTGAGGTGTCAAGACGATATCAGCGGGGGGATTTCGGATCGTCCGGACGATGAACCGGACGTTTATCACACGTTCTTTGGTATCGCTGGATTATCTCTGATGAAACACGAAGGATTAGAAGAAATTGACCCGATTTACGCGTTGCCGGTGAGGAGCGTTCGGAAGATTGGGATCGAAAGTGATTGGTATTAGAGAGAAGCCGGCCCCCTTTTTGTTTCGTGTCGTAAGAATAAATAATAATACGGTACGTGTACAGTATTTTAATTAACGCGCGGCTATGGCCTACTACTAGTACTGCTATTACTATTACTACTATCATTACTATCACGCTACTATTAAAACGAACCCTCCTCTGCCCAGTTCGGTAACGGCAAACACTCAAACGTCCAACTCTCTTTAAAACTATACTTGATGCAGTGTAAATAAATAGCTTCCAAATCGTGCGTCGCGCGACTTCCAAACCAACACACCAACGGGCAATGTGGACACTCGGTGGTGTGTTTGATTTTATCCCATTTAAAAGTGTCGTCATTGGTAGCAGCAGCTCTTGCGTCCTCGCGACGAAGACGGTCGTCGTTGAGTGTGAAACTATGGCACATTTTCTGATACTCGTCTTGTAGCTTCGTTTGTCCCGGCGACAATCGGCCGCCGTACACGACATCGTTCGCAATTGGATGTCCGAGTATTTTTAGATGCGCTCGAATTTGGTGCGTTCGCCCGGTTTCTGGAACGCATCGCACTAAGCTTTCGTCCAGTTCTGAAAAGTGTTTGATCAGTGTAAACGACGTCTTGGCTGATTTATATAAAGGAGAAGGTGTTGAAGAATCAGATGGCCACGTGGCGACGTGCGTTTTTCCGCAAAACCCAAGCGGTACTTCACACGTCGTTTCTTCCTTACTGAACAAACCTTTCACTCTCGCGACGTACTCCTTTCGAACTTTATTTGAAACGATTAAATCTGTCGCAATCTTAGCCGCCTTGGACGTTTTTGCCATTAGCAACAACCCAGAAACGTTCCTATCGAGCCTGTGCAAAGGTAACAAAGGAGAAGGAGGAGAAGTATTCTTTTTATCATTCATCTCTGGTAAACGTTGACGCAAGATTTCCACCACTGAATTGTTTCGATACTGTCCGGTTGGATGCACCGGAACAGTTGCCGGCTTTCTCACGGCGACGATATCGTCTACTTCTTCCAAAATTTCAATCTCGTTCTCGGAACAAAGCACCGGCGGCTCGTGTTTGTGCACCAAGTGGCGAACGGTTTGTCCTGGAACCAAGGCTGGAAAATATTCTTTCTCGTCGTCTTCTTTTTTCCTCTTCTTTTTGTGACTCCGAGATACAGAAGATGCGTTTTTATCTTCTACGCGTAACCGTCCATCTTTGAAAGCTTGCGCGTAGTACTCTCTCGGCAAATTCGGAAACTCCTTGTGAAAGATATCAACGATGTTATTCTCTTCTTCATTTTCAACCTCGCACCATCTTCTCTTGACGTTGGCGATGAAATCAAACGCGTACGGTTTGCTCAATCGCAAACCGTTCTGGAAGACGATGTACGTATCGTCTTCATGAACAATGTCGATGCTTTTTACTTCATCTTCTTCTCCTTCTTTTTCATGCATTTTACTTCAACTTATCCATGTACAACTCTTTATTCGTTTCGTATTCTG
>JACLAA010007194.1_pt1 | contig 14300 bp, 7 predicted proteins | sample 8027891 | NCBI WGS metagenome assembly JACLAA01 (sample SAMN15724900, study PRJNA655200) | protist metagenome | isolation source: fluorescence activated cell sorting (FACS) single amplified genomes of... | place: Spain: Blaines Bay Microbial Observatory, Mediterranean Sea | collected 2016-01-19 | reverse complement strand
GTATGACGTTGTTGTAGTTGGTGGAGGCCATTCAGGATTTGAAGCTGCTATGGCAAGTTGTAAAAGAGGTGCACAAACTTTATTACTTACACTTAATTTAGATAAAATAGCTTGGCAACCTTGTAACCCGTCTATCGGGGGTCCCGCGAAGTCAACACTCGTTCATGAAATAGATGCACTGGGAGGATGGATGGGAAAAGTAGCTGATCGCACTTATTTACATAAAAGACTTCTTAATAGCTCAAAAGGTCCAGCTGTTTGGTCATTAAGAGCACAAACGGATAAAAAAGAGTATTCTGAAGAGATAAAAAAGATTTTAGATAATTCAAAAAACCTAGAAATTCAAGAAGGTATGGTAAGTGATTTTTTTATTGATCATCAAGGTAGCATTAGAGGAGTAGGAACTTATTTCGGAGGTTATTTCCAATGTAACGCTGTAATTTTAACAACAGGAACGTTCTTGGGTGGGACAATTTGGGTAGGATCAAAAAAAATTTCAGCTGGAAGAGCTGGAGAAATGCCCAGTTTTGGTCTAACTCAATTTTTAAAAAATAAAGGTCTCTCAATGGGTAGATTAAAAACTGGAACCCCACCTCGAATAGATTCGAGAACGATAGATCTTGAAAAAATTCAAAGACAGGCAAGTGATGTAGAAGAAAAATGGTTTAGTTTTGATAAATCCGAATGGAACTCTCGCGATACGCTTGATTGTTACATTACCCGTACAAGTCCAGAAACTCTTGCAATAATCCGAAAAAATTTACACCTTTCACCAAAATATGGAGGCTTCATGAGAAGCACTGGACCAAGATATTGTCCATCGATCGAAGATAAAATTACTCGATTTTCAGGCAAAATTAATCATCAGATTTTTTTGGAGCCTGAGTCAAGGAGTATAAATGAAATTTATGTTCAAGGAATGTCTACTGGATTACCTGAACAATTACAGGCACAATTATTGAAAACAATTCCGGGATTAGAGAAAACCCGGATGGTGAGACCGGCTTATTCTGTTGATTACGATTACCTTCCTGCGATGCAGTTAGAAAAAAATTTGATGTCAAAGATTAACGGATTATTTTTTGCTGGACAAGTCTGTGGAACAACTGGGTACGAGGAAGCTGCTGCACAAGGAATCTTAACTGGTATAAACGCTTCGCTTTTTTCTGAAAAAAAAACTATGATAACATTAAGTCGAGAGGGTTCGTTCCTAGGAACTATGATTGATGATTTATGTAGTAAACAATTGAGAGAACCATATCGAGTCTTGACCTCTAGATCAGAATATAGATTAATTTTACGGGGAGATAACGCCGATTTTCGACTTACTCCAATTGCCAGGCAGCTTAATATGATTCCAGACAGGGAATGGTCAAATTTCAAAAAAAAAATTCATCAAGTTGAATCTGAAAAAAATAGGCTAGAAAAAACTACATTAAAAATAAATTCCATCGTCCAAAGTTTAATTGTCGAAGAAACTTCTCAGATTTTAAAAAAAGAAATAACTCTGACTCAACTTATATCAAGACCTCATTTTAGATATTCAGACCTTTTATTATTAGGTTTAGCTAACTGGGAAGCCAATTTTCAAGAAACTCAATTTATTGAAATAGAATTAAAGTATCAAAATTATATTCGGAGACAGGAAAATATGGTATCCAATACCGAAAAGATGATGAATGTTCAAATTGGAAAAAATATCAATTTTATGAAAATAACTCAACTTTCTAAAGAAGGACGTGAAAAACTTACGATGAAACGCCCTAAAAATATCCGAGAGGTTTGTCAAATAGGAGGAATTAGTACCTCTGATGTCCAAACTTTAATCATGTTAATTTCCCAATGAAAGGTTAAAAAGATGTTTCTTTATTTATAAAATGGTAGAAAGGAAATACCAATATAGCTTCGGAGAATTTCTGGTATAATTACTCCTCTCGAATTTTGGTAATTTTCACAAATGCAGCAAATTAACCTGGTTGTAGCACAAAGAGTTGAATTTAACATTGTTACTGGGACAGTGGTTTTTACATCGGATTCTAAATTATATTCAATGGAAAGTTTTTTGGATTGATGAGTTGTGCAATTTGAGCATGATACCAATTCTCGAAAAGTTTTACTAGAGGGAAAAAATCCCATTATATCGATTTTCTTTGATGCGGTAAGATTAATAGCGCCACTTGGAATGTTAACAGACTTAAAAGGAATATTTAAAGAATTGTAAAAAGATTTCGCGTTTCCCAGCATTTCTTCAAATAATTTCCATGATTTTTCATCTGATTTACCAATTATAAATTGTTCAATTTTTTCAAACTGATGAACTCTGAAGATTCCAGATGTATCTTTTCCATGGCTTCCTCCTTCTTTTCTAAAGCATGTACTAAATCCCGAATACTTTAATGGTAGTTTTAAATTTGGAATCTTTTCAGACCAATGGAAAGTAGATATTGGTTGCTCAGATGTAGCGATCAAAAATTTCCCATTGCTATTTTTTATTTCGTAAAGTTGTTCAGAAAAATCATTAAGCTGAGTACACTTTTTTATAAGATTTCCATTCATAAAATACGGTGTCTGTAAATTTATATATTTTCTTTTGGATAGAAAATCAAGTCCATAACGAATTATGGAAAAATTCAATAAAATCCCCGTATTTTTGAAAAAATATCCCCTACTACCACATATAATAGATCCTCTTTTATAATCGACAGCTTTTATTTTTTTTAAAACATCCACGTGGTTAAACAAAATTTGGGGTAATTTTCTTCTATTATATTCATAAAAAGTTTCAATTCTTAAATTAAGCTCGTTTTTAGTGAAAGAACACGTGTTATGTATCAGATTCCCTAGATTTGAAATAGAGTATATCCTAAAACTTCTAAAATTTTCTTGCTTTTTTACAAATATAAAAAATCTGGTTTTTAAATTAAATACCAAATCTAAAATTTTTGGGTTGAGTTTTTTTTTTTCTTGAGAGCAAAATTTAGATAAAATATTTATTTTCCATTTAAAAATTTCTTGATTATGTTTCAAATTTTTTAAATTAAAATTAAATGTTATAATTTGATCGATAAGGGATTTATCCCCAAACCTTCTATTTTCAGATCCTCTATAAATATCCGGGATCCCTTTTAGTCCAAGGGACAAACAACGTACATATCCCATGGGTTAGTTATTAAAATCACAGCCCTTTTTTTATTTATAAAAATGGTAAGTTAATTTTAAAAAATTGTTTTGAAACCTGAAACATTTAAATTTTATTTTATCAATAGCCTACGGATTTGAAGAGTAGTCGGAAAAAAAGAGGTAGTGTATCATGTGGTCATGGAAGAGTTGGAAAACATAGAAAACATCCTGGAGGTCGGGGAAATGTAGGGGGACAACACCATCATCGGATTTTATTTGATAAGTATCACCCGAATCACTTTAAAAAAACTGGAATGAGACGTTTCCATAATACCAAACAAAAAAATTTCTGCCCTTCGCTAAATATTGATGGACTTGAATCTTATATAGAAAAAACAAAACTTTCGGGATCAGAAATTATCGATATCACCAGATGGGGATTTTTTAAATTATTAGGAAAAGGAAAAATCCCAACAAGACCAATGGTTATTAAAGCAAAAATTTTTTCCAAGAAGGCTCAATTGAAAATAATAAAATCAGGAGGAACCTGTATATCGGTGCCTTAATAATTTGTTAATTATAAATTTTCCCAATCATTGATTGTTATGTATTTTTATAATATTTTTTAATAAATATGATGACCAACGCACAATCGATTAAATGCAATGAAACAGGTTACAGACCTTCTTTTGTTTCGAATCAAAGGATTCAAACAACTTTAAATGGAATTGAAAATAAAAAATTAAGAAAAATATCCAACAAAAAATCTAAAATCTCTATGATGGCAAAAAAAGTAGTTTTTGGGGAAGATAGTCGAAAAGCTCTTGTAGCTGGAATCAATGCTGTTGCTGATGCAGTAAAAATAACTTTAGGACCAAAAGGTAGAAATGTTGTTTTGGAACGATCACTCGGTTGCCCACAAGTTATAAATGATGGAGTAACCATTGCTAGAGATATTAATTTAATTGACCCTTTACAAAACACCGGTGCAAGGCTTCTTCAAGAGGTGGCTTCTAAAACAGATCTTAAAGCAGGTGATGGTACAACAACTTCAACAGTTTTAACTCAATCAATAGTAAATCAAGGTATTAAAGCAGTTGCATCTGGTGTAAACCCACTTGCATTAAAAAGAGGAATTGAAAAAACTTGTCGAATTTTAATCAAGGAAGTGAAAAAAAATGCTCAACCTTGTAATGGAATTGAAGATATTAGAAATATAGCTACAATTGCTGCTGGAGGAAACGAAGAAATTGGTAGAATTATTTCAACAGCCTTTGAAAAAGTTGGAAAAAACGGAAGTACGACTGTTGAAGAATCCCAATCTCTTCAAGACGAAGTTGATTTCACAGAAGGAATGGAATTAGATCGTGGTTATATTTCTCCATATTTTGTAAAAGACATGGAACGACAAATTGTTGAACAAACAAATTCTAGAATTTTAGTAACAGATAAAAAAATAACTGCTGTTCAAGAGCTCGTTCCTCTCTTGGAAATGGTTGTAAAGACCAAAGAACCATTACTTATAATAGCTGAAGATATAACAGGAGAAGCATTGTCAACTTTGGTTGTAAACAAAATGAGGGGTGTATTAGATGTATGTGCTATCAGGGCCCCTGGGTTTGGTGAAAGAAGAAAAGCTTATTTAGAGGATATAGCAATTCTTACCGGAGCAACTTACATGGCAGAAGAAGTTGGTTTAACCTTAGAAAATATATCTATTGACAAATTAGGTAAGGCTAGTAGGGTAGTTGTCGCAAAGGAGGCGTGTACAATTATTTCCGAAGCTGCAAATCAAGATGAAGTTAATAAAAGAATAGAATTGATTAGACGGCAAATTGAAAATACCGATTCTGAATTCGATAAAGAAAAAGGAGAAGAAAGAATCGCTCGTTTAGGTGGAGGAATTGCTAGAATAAAAGTAGGTGCAGCGACAGAAACAGAGTTGAAAGATAAAAAATTAAGATATGAAGATGCTATAAATTCTACCAAGGCTGCAATTGAAATGGGGATCACGGCAGGTGGTGGTTCAACCTTAATAAATTTGATCAAACTTATTCCATCTATCCAAGAATCATTTGATGATGAAGAGGAAAAATTAGGTGCAGCAATTATTGCCAGGGCTTGTGAAGCTCCTATTCTACAAATCGCTAAAAATTGCGGAAAAGAGGGGGAAGTTGTTTTAGATAGATGTAAAAATATGGAATTTGGAATGGGATATAACGCAGCGACTGATTCATATGAAAATTTACTCGAAAATGGAGTTGTAGATCCAGTGAAAGTTACTTGTTGGGCTCTTGAAAATTCATGCTCAATAGCTGCTATGGTTTTGACGACAGAAGCTCTTATTGTCGAAATGCCTGAAAAAACTAAAAATAACTCTAAGGATGGTTTAGGAGATTTACCAGGAGAAGAATACTATTAAACTGTGATATTATGAGTTGAATTTATAGAAAAACTGTAAAATTAAAAAGTAGATCTATTAATTTTTGGAAAAAGTCCAAATAAATTTTTTTTATAAAATAAAATACCTATACAGTGTAAAAATGCTGGTTATTATTTAATTAATTTTCAATTTTTTAATAGTATTTTTTAAAACTTTTCAAGTGATGAATAAGAATTAGTCGAATTGATTTAATTAATGTGATTTTTTGTCATAGTTACTCTGATTAGAAAAAAATTAAACCGTTTTTTCGGGGTTTTAAATTTTTTGTTTTTAACCCAATAAAATAAAAATTGATTTTTCCGTTACCTTTTTTAAAAAATAAATTTAAAAGAGTTTTTTCAGAGTAAATACCCTCTAAAATATAGAATAAATCAAATCCTATTTTTTTACAAACGACCAGAATATCTTTTAGAAGCATTTCACTTCTTGGATTCGTTCCGTAATAACAATAAGAGTCGTAAAAATAAAGAGGTTTTTTAGTTTTTATTACTTTACAAGGTAAAGAAAAAAAACTAAGAATATTTTTTTCTACCGAAAAAAGAGATATTTTTTTTGTAAAGGTATACTTGAATCCACCTGTAGATTTAAACCAATAAGCAAAATCCTCGATTGTAAAGTGTTTGTAAATGCTTTTTTTTTTAAAAGACTTTCTCACATTCTTTAGATTAATAGAATCTTTAAGATCATCTTTCTTTATGAGTTCAAGTCCAAAAAAGTTAGAAAAAAACCTTTTCCTTTCTCGGTATAAATTCTCTTGGAATTTTAATTTCTTAGAATTATTCAATAAAAAATAAAAATAATTTGCTTCTAACTGAGATTTCAAAAATGGAAGACCTGTCGTGTAAATGGCATGTGTTATCCCAAAAAAATTTAATCTCCTTGTTATTTCTTTTATTAACAACTGAACGAAAAGCTTTTTTCTGAGCTTTTTTTCTAAACAAAGAAAATTAATTTCGGAACAAAACGAGATTTTTTTTTTAATTATAATTTTCCGGAAGTTCGAATTTATATACCCATTCAATCTATTTGATCGGTTAAATTTTAACCCGAGGTTTAAAAATACAGTCCACTGCGGCCCACAAATAGCGAACCGAATAAATTCGTGAACATAGTTGAAGCGTAAAAATGAGTAACAATCCTCAATATAATTTTTATCCAATAAAAAAAATACTTGATGGATAGAAACGCATCGATTTCCATTGATATCATTCCATATTAAATCAAATGGGAGTAACGTTGATAGCTTATCTATAGTTAAATTTTTTCCTGATAAAGAATTTATTTTTTTAGTTTCAAAATAATGGGACCCAAAAACGCTTATTTTTTGATTGGAGTTCATTAAAAACCTAAATATAAGTTTATGAGGTTTCTTAGTTTTTTATGGTAAAATTCAAAAATCTAGGAGTTTGTTACCAACTTTGTAAAGTTTGTGAAACTATTGGATATAAACAGGCAACGCGAATACAAACTTTGGTGATTCCTTATGCTTTAAAAGGTTTTGATATTTTAGGTTATGCTCAAACTGGATCTGGAAAAACCCTGGCCTTTTTAATCCCCATAATTCAAAACATTTTGATTAACAGAAATATACATGCAGCTTTAATTATAAGCCCATCTAGAGAGTTAGCATTTCAAATTGCATCTCAAGGGGAACTATTAGGGGGGATTTTTGGCATTAAACTTGCTGTATTAACTGGAGGTATCGACCTTTCAATGCAAACTACTTTGTTAAAAGGAAAACCTAACATTATTATTTCAACCCCTGGACGTTTGGTTGAACATTTGGGACTATCATTTCAAATTAAAACTGTAGAAAATTTTTGTTTTGTAATTGATGAAGCTGATAAAATCCTACAAATCGATTTTGAAAAAGAATTAAATTTCATTTTATCTAAAATTCCTAAAAATAAAAAGAATTTTTTATTTTCGGCAACAAAAAGCTTAAGAGAAAATAAAATTAAAAACAATTGGTTTCAAAACCCGATTAGAATATCTCTGAACTCAAAGTATAGATTAGCCAAGAATTTAGCTCAGAATTATTGTTTCATACCTTATAAATATAAAGAATCTTATTTAATTTATCTTTGTAATGAATTTTCAAAAATTTCTATTTTAACATTTGTTGAAACTCAAAAGTGTTCTGAAAGACTGGCTCTTTTGTTAAAATTTCTTGGTTTTAGTGTTTCCTGTATACATGGGGGATTAAGTCAATTAAGGAGATTAAAAATATTGGAATCTTTCAAAACAAAAAAAAATCGAATTTTGATCGCAACTGATCTTGCTTCAAGGGGTCTAGATATCCCTGATACAGATCTTGTGATTAATTTTGACATTCCTTCATATGCAAAAACCTATATTCATAGGGTTGGACGTACTGCGAGAGCAGGAAAATCCGGAAGAACAATTAGTTTAGTCACTCAATATGATGTGAATTCTTTTCAAAAAATTGAAAAAATAATAGGTCGAGTATTTAGAAAATTTACACATAATTTAAATTCTGTTTTAAATATCTATCAAATTATTAAAAATGAAAAAGAAAAATGTTTAGAGATTTTTAAAAAATAAATAGTACGAAAACATTAAAATTTCAATTTTGATATTTTTTCCCTCCTCTAAAAATCCCCCATCCAATGAGCCTCCAGTGTTTATCGATTCTTTTGCTTATTGTAACTTTATCTCCAAATTCACAACAAATAGGGGTTGTCAATTGAAATTCAATCAAATTATTTTTTTTTTTTTTAACTTTTCCACCTGTATTGGAGCTACAAATATTTAACATTAAAATCTCATTTTTTGATATTTCTAGGTGACTTTGAAAATTTTCGGATTGTCCTATGAGTCTTTTTAAAAGTTTAAAAGAAACAAAAATATCAACGTAAACATTAGGAAGTTTGTTATAATGGCCGAGAATTTGACCCGAAAGTCTATCTGCTCGAGTTAAACTGGGATCTAACAAAGTTCCGACGCCAATGAGGCCTCCTGGTATTGCCAAGTTTAATTTATTTTTTTCTGCATTAAGCGAATGAACAAATGAAATAACAGGAAAACACTTAAGTTTACCAGTTTTATTTTTTTTCGAAATTCCTGGTCGTATTTCAATTTTTTCCCCAATTTTAAGCATTCCAGAATTGATAGAACCTCCAACTACCCCACCTTTTAAGTGTGGTATGCTACATCCTGGTTTATTTATATCAAATGTTCGGATTAAGAACATTTTTAATTTTAAAGAAAGGTCTCTAATTGGAGTCGAAATTTTTTCAGCTATTATTTGTATTAAAAAATCGATGTTACATCTACGCTGAGCTGATATAGGAATAACTGGAATTTTCTCAAAATCAGTTTTCTCAATAAAGTTACATATTTCAGAATAGTTATTTTCCGCTTTTTTTCGTGTGACTAAGTCGATTTTGTTTTGTAGAATTATCAGGTTTTTCATTTTCATTATTTTAATTGCAGCAAGATGTTCTGATGTTTGTGGTTGAGGGCAGGTCTCATTGGATGCAATTACTAACAAGGCAGAATCCATAATTGAAGTACCTGTTAACATTGTTGCCATCAAAATTTCATGACCAGGGCAATCCACGAAACTAACATGTTTTAGAAGAATCATATCGTGATGACACTGATCACAAAATGGTCGATTCTCTATTTCTGAACTACTTGCTTTAAAACAACCAGGTTTAGGACAGTTTTTATTGTCACATCTAAAAATTTTTGAATTTGCATACCCGAGTTTAATTGTAATGTTTCTCTCTAACTCATTTTTAAAACGTACAGTTTGAATTCCTGATATTGCCTTAACCAAAGTTGATTTCCCATGCGCTACATGCCCAATTGTTCCAATGTTTAAAGTAGCCTGATATTTAATAAATTCCATTTCAATCTTTTAAAAAAATGTGACACGCGTCCTTTTTATATGGAATTATTAATATTCCTTTTTATGTTTTATAAAAATCTCTAATTTCATCAAAAAAGGGTAAATTAATTGCTTTACTTGCGCTTATTCGCCTTATAGGGTCGAGCCTTAATAAAGATCTTATCAAAATTAGTGCATCTGATTCTAGATTTGGAAAAAACCTGTCAAGTTTTTGAGGTAACCATTTGGGAAAATCATGCCAATCTCTAAATTCACTAATACTGGGCCAATTTTTCATATTTGGTGTCCCCAAAACTCTAAATATCGCGAGAAGTTGTTCAAATTCACTTTCACCACAAAAAAACGGGCGCCCTGTTAACATTTCTGCCAAGATACAACCAATAGACCAGATATCAATGGGTGTAGAATAACATTTTGCACCCAGGAGAATTTCTGGTGATCTATACCATAGTGTAACAACTTCATGGGTAAACTTTCCGATCGGGATATTAAAATTTCGACTTAAACCAAAATCTGCAATTTTTAATTTCACACCATTTTCAATGAGTAAATTCTGTGGTTTAAGGTCTCTATGCATTATACCCTTTTGGTGACAGAATCTAATTCCAATTAACAGTTGGAAACAAAATTCTTTGCATATTTTCCCAATTAATCCATTACCTTTTCCCCGTGTCGAAATCATGAATGCTTTGAGGTCAAAATCAAGGAATTGAAAAACGATATACAAAATACCTTTGCCCGATTTTGTCTTTGTATTCACAACATCTAATAATTTTACAATAAATTCACATTCTGAAATTGATTTAAGAATGGAAATTTCTCTTAGACTTGTTGGGGGTATACCTTCTTCTTCGGATGAGGCAAGAGCCTTTTTTAAAGCAACAATTTGGCCTGTTCTTAAATCTTGTCCTTTATAAACTTTCCCGTAAGCTCCTTGACCTAAAATTTCAGTTCTTTTGTAATTTTCCATAAATTCCAATAATTTATATGAAAACAAGAATAAATATTTTTTTTGCTTTTAAAAATTTTGTTTTACCAAAAAAATTCACATTTACAAGAATGGAATAAAAAATCTTTTTTATTTAAATTAAGAATACCGTCTTTCAGAAGAATTGTCCATTTTGTATTCTTTCTGTAGACTTTTTCTATAATTGCAATTATAAAATTTCACATTTGAAACCGAGTTTTTTGAACAGGCTAAAAGCAATATTCATTTCTCCCTGTGGAATACATGCTCCGGAATTTAATATTTCACTTCTCGCTTTACCGTAAATATTAATTAAAACAGGGAAAGAATTTTCTCCAGTTTTAGAAAAATATAAATTTAGAGAAGAATTAAGCTTAAGTAAAAATTTGACGGATGAAAATTCTAAAGTCTGAGCTGGTAGAGAAATAACTAAGATTTTGTAACCATTAAGATTATTTAACCAAGATATTTTGATTTTTCTTGGCCCAGATAACTGTTCGTCATCTTTACCCAAACCTAAGATTAGGTTGCCTGGGAAAAATTTAATTTCGGGAGAAACAATATTGATCGATTTATTGTCAACTTTTTTTTTCTTGACAAATTCTTGAGAATTTTCTATGAAAGCAATTAAAATAATTATTCCCAGTAAATCCTCACATATCATCTTAATTATTTTGTTATTAAACGAGGTTTTATATTCCTGTATTTCCAATATAATAGACAAAGTTAATTTCTCATCAACAGTATTGTGCGTTTGTGATATCTTTTTTTTTTCTATTTTTTTTAAAGTACATTGGTTTCTTTGTTTTTTTTTAAAATTTCCTGACATAGCAATAAATTCTGAATCGTAGATTTTGACCGAATGAGCTGATAAACTGCAAACAGTCCCAATTAACAACATGATTTCGCATTGATTTAGTAATAAAGAATTTAGATCCGTTATCCCCGTAAGATGAACACCCCATTCAATTTGTTCAAAAAGTTTTTCTTGGGGTTGCAAAGTGAGATTTTGATGAGAAGGTTCTTGCTTTATTTTTTCGATTTTCTCTTTTTTTGAAGACCCTAAATCTAAAAGCAAAGGTTGATTGGTATATTTTATTTTATTGGTTCTATTCATCCATTCAATTATTTTGTCGAGATTAATTAAATTTCTTTTCCGGTTTTTCCCCCCAGGTATATTATCTAAACATCCTGAAATAATTAGCGTTTCAACGAGTTTTTTAGAAACAAGTTGAGTTTTTATTAGTCGACTTACTATTTCTTTTATGTTTACATAACCCCCTCCAATTTTTCTTTCACCAACAATAACTGAAGCAGCAATTTCTCCGACATATTTGATGGATCCAATGCCGAAATTAATTAAACTTTTTTTATCTAGATAATCAGGAACAAAAAAAACATCAGATCTATTTATATCCGGTCTATTTACAAATATCCCGAAAGTTGCAGCTTGATATATAAATCTTTCGATTTTTTCAAAATCTGTTAAATTTACATTCATTATACTACTGAAAAATTCTACAGGCCAATGACTTTTCAACCATGCCGTTTGATAGGTCGTAAATGCGTAAGCTGTTGAATGAGATTTGTTGAAACAATATTCTGCAAAACCCAACATTTGCCTAAAAACCGTCTGACCTGTGATTTTTTCTAAAGAATTATTGACTGAACCTTCGATAAAAATTTTTTCTTGCCTCCTCATTTCTGAAAGTTTTTTTTTCCCCATAGCTCGCCGAAGTATATCTGCTTGACTCATACTATAACCCCCTAATTCTTGTGCAACTTTCATAATCTGTTCTTGATAAATTAATATCCCATACGTTTCCCCTAAAGTTTCTTTAAGTTCAGGGCAATCAAATTTGTATAATTCATTTTTTCGTTTTCTTTTAATAAATCTTGGTATTAATTCGGCATCTAGTGGTCCAGGTCTATATAAAGCTAAAATAGAACTTATATCTTGAATTGAATTAGGTCGCATTTCAGAAACTATATCTTTCATACCAGGAGAAGCATCAAGTTGGAAAACGCCATCTAGATTCCCCCTTGCTAACAAATTGAACGCGACTCGATCAAAGTGGGGTTGAAGCGAATTTGAATCTAATGTAAGTATTCTGCTTTTGAAACGAAAATTAACGAAATTTATTATACCCTCTACCATGGAAAGATTTTTGAGTCCCAAGAAATCCATTTTCAAAAGGCCCAGGTATTCTACATCTTCCATTGGGTACTGAGTCATTACTTCACCCTTTAAACCTCGAGTTAAAGGTACAACTTCATCTAATTTTCTGGATGAAATAACGATTCCGGCAGCATGGACTGCTGTAGTCTTATTCATACCTTCAAAGTTTAGGGCTTTATCGATAACATTTTTTACATTTTTGTTTTTTAAATAACTTTGCCTAAAATCACTTGATGGTGAATCCGGGGAAATCATTGATTCCAAATTCAACGGTTTCCCTCTACTTATCGGAATTAATTCTGACATTTTTCCCATAAGTGAGACTTCCGTTAACGCAGATCTTCCCATATCCTTAAGAATGGCTTTAGAAGTTAGTCGATTAAATGTTACAATTTGAGCTACTTTTTCTTGTCCATATTTCATTGATACGTACTCAATCACTTGGTCTCTACCATCAATACTGAAATCGGTATCAATATCTGGCATACTTTTTCTGGCTGGATTTAAAAAACGTTCAAATAAGAGGCCATGTTCTATGGGATCTATACTAGTTATACCCAAACTGTAAGCCACTAAAAAACCTGCGACAGAACCTCTCCCGGAACCTACTGGTATATTTTCGTTTCTTGCAAAGTCTATAAAATCCCATACTACAAGAAAATATGTAGAAAAACCCATTTTCTTTATAGAACGCAATTCATAATCTAGTCTTTCATAATATTTTTTGTGTTTAAACCTCAATAAGTTAATTTCTGTCAATTTATCATTTTGAATATTGTATGTTTGGTTTAAAAATTTATTTTTAAGTAGCCTAGTAAGTCCTTTTTTACTCAAAAATTCCAAAAAATCATCAAGGGTCATATCGATAAACTCTTTTGGAATTTTAAATTTTGGTATTGTGATTTCTGACCAAATGGAAAAATTGACAGCTTTATCGGAAACTCGGAATGAATTTTCAAGCGAAGAATTTATTTTATTGATTGGAACGTGATCTCTATACATATCGCTCATTTCATTCCCGGATTTTAAAAATTCGATTCCGCTGTATCGCATTCTTCCGGGTTCATCAAAAGGTTTACCAGTCTGAATGCATAATAATGTATCATGAGCTTCAACATCTTTATCTTTGGTAAAATGGCTGTCATTCGTGCTAAGTAAGTTTACTTTTGTTTCGTTTGCAATTTTCAAAATACCACTATTAACCGCACGATCTTCTCTATGACCATGATCTTGTAATTCGAGGAAAAAAGAATCTTTAAAATAATGTTTATACCATTCAGCTATTTTTAATGCGGAAAAAAAATCTTTATCTAAAAGATTTTGACAGACTTCTCCCCCAAGACAAGCACTGGTAATAACAATATCTTTTTTATACTTGAACAATAGTCTTTTACTAATACATGGCCTTCCGAATGCACCATTTCCTTGCCAACCATTAAGATGACTTAGAGTAGTTAATTTAACAAGATTTCTATAGCCTTCTTCGCTCAAGGCAAGTACGATTTGATGATATTTTGAAATTTGACTTTTTTTATAATTACGAGATATATTTCCATTTATGACGTACATTTCATTTCCAGCAATAGGTTTTAATCCTAATTTCTCACATTCTTTAAATAAATCAACTGTGGCATGCATGACTCCATGATCTGTTATTGAAAGTGAATCTAAATTCAATTCCTTGGTAAATTCAACCATTTCAGAAACTTTAGAG
>JACLAA010000033.1_pt1 | contig 14300 bp, 4 predicted proteins | sample 8027891 | NCBI WGS metagenome assembly JACLAA01 (sample SAMN15724900, study PRJNA655200) | protist metagenome | isolation source: fluorescence activated cell sorting (FACS) single amplified genomes of... | place: Spain: Blaines Bay Microbial Observatory, Mediterranean Sea | collected 2016-01-19 | reverse complement strand
TATCTTGCTCGAACTGCGATTGAGGAAGTCGAGAGCGTTAGCGGAGGCCGTGGACCTGGCCGCCATGTGCGGCAAGTCCGACTCTGAGTTAGATGAGTTGTTGCTGCGGTTGGCCGGTTCAGGCAGTGACGATCTACTGCGAGAAGTGCTAGCAGTGACCAAAGCTTTGAGGTGTCCTACTTCACAGTTATTAAGAATCATGGAGGACTGCGTCGTCGTCGATAGTGACGCGGCCCGGACCATCTTCCAAACATTGAGTTCGACGGAACGAATAGACCCTATCGACACTATTCCTCATTTATCGGGCATGACCGCCGAGTTGTCTGATCTAGCTCAAAGGAGCGAACAGTGGGTCTTGTTGTCTGATAGTCGAGCACTAGCATTTCGACAACGGGCGGAAAACATCCTACGAACTTTGGGAAGATTGCTCGACCCGTCCCTCTCGAATGACAAATTGAAGACCCACCAGCACATCCTGTTAAAGTGCGGTCTGGCCCCGTCCATCATGGAGGCACTGGAGGTCGAGAAGCCGCCAGATTTGAAAGATGATGGGAGCCTGAGGGCCTTCCACGAGGCCGCGGGTATTGTTGCCAGTCGCTTATTAGCACAGCATCCCGCGGCACAACGGGCCGTCGTAGATAGATTATCAGCCTCGATGTTACAACTCGTGAAGGACGAGGGCAAGCTGAGGAAAGAGCCAACAAAGCACGACGGCTCCCTTCATACATTACAAGCGACGAAAGACAAGAACGACGACCTGCCCTGGAAGGTCCAGTGGCGCCGGGCCGCGAAAAAAGCCGTGGCTGTTCGCGCATTAGCGGCGGGTGAGACTGTGGTCCACGACGATCACGAGGACGCTTTTAGATTAGCGCAATGCGTTTGCAGTACGTTCGGCGGGAACTCGTTGTTGTGCGAGGAGAAGGCTTCGTTATTCTTCGAGCCGCTGGTCGGTGTCGTGGAACGGTTGCTCGAGGACGGTGGCGGGTCCGCGGAGGTCGCGTGTGTCCAGGCGCTGCAGGTGTTGGTCTGTCCCGGGCCTCGACGGGAGGATGTCTGTCGTCGCAATCAAAAGCTGCTGGACACGTCGTTGCTCGGTCGGTTACGTAGCTCCTCTTCTATCGTCGACGCGGTCGTCGTGGATAGTCCTGAGAAGCGTCAAGCGGTTTTGAAGGATCCGTTGGTGCACTCCTCGTTGATAGCGTTGTTGGGACTGGGTTGTCGGTCGCATAACATGCCTGTTGCGGTCGACGTGGTGGCCTTGGTGCCCTTCAAACAATTACTTTGGGGCCTGTGCTATGGTAACGCTTCTACTATCAGATCCTATGTGGATGTGGCGCGAGAGGGGCACTTCGACGACGGGTCCATGCACGCCCACCGCCTCGACTTGTACGACGACGTCTTCTGGGGCACGGCTCTTAGGTTGTGTGCTCTAGCTTTACCAGCCGATAGACGGTTAGCTTACGTACGAACTGCTGATAGTCGAAACCGAGGAGACGCCTGGTTCTCACAATTAACGCATCACGAGGGCGCGTGCACGGTTAATGAAATAGATGATAGTATCGATGACGACCGCTTACCGGCGCAAGCTTTACGGTTAGGTCGACCCATACATTTAGTGAGAAATTCATTACCTTCCGTAAGGAAGGCGGCCCAGGGCGCCGTGAACGCGTTCTTAAGAAGACTCCTCACGGCGAGGGAGTACCGGGGCTACCGCGTGTCCGACGTGGCCGCGGCCGCCGGCTCGGACACGGCATTTTGCTTCTCCGATCTGTTAAGAAGACTCATCGACGCGGAGGAGCTGGATCTGGACATGATTGCTCTAAAAGAAGTCTCGAAGATCGCGCAGCACGTCGCCATCCACGCGAACGGGAGCGACGACGACGTGAGCGTGAGGGACGGGCCGTGCGGGTTCGGCTCCGTGCAAAACGAGCGGTTCGCGGCGTCCATGGATCGGTACCGGAACATCCCTCCCCAAGTCACACAAATGGAAGAGGAGAACCGTCTTAAATGCGAAGACTACGCGCGAGTCATAGGGAACCACGACTCTGTTGCTGATGCGGTAATTATGGAAGAACGATCTTTAGTGCGGGCCTACCGCCACGTCGGAGATGTAAGTGATGAAGAGGAATTCCTCCAAAGGCTCAAAGACGAGGACTGGGAGATACAGGATCAGAGATACCGAAGACCAGGTGCGCCTAGGTCTTTCCACGACCTGAGAGACGTGGCCCTGGTCCACTTCCCCGAATATTTGAACGGAGACGACCCGGACCACTGGAACCGGTTGCAGACGAGGTTGTTCGCCTTCGCCGCGAGGCAGCATCAGACGCGGGGCACCGTCGAGAAAAGTGGGGCAAGAGCACAAATATTCGACATGGTCGGCGCACATTTGGAAGAGTTACGAGCGGCAACCTGGGCGGCGCGCGAGGCCAACATGCAACGACTACAACGGGAGCAGGAAAGGAGGAAGGTCAATTTACAAATTGAGCGGACGCTCGCGGCGCGGAACGCGTCGCTGTCGCTGCGGGTCGTGAACTCGGCCCCGGTCGAGGTGTGCCTGATTTTAATTGTGATTGCGTCTGTCTTAGCCGAGTACGTCGGTGGCAAAGCGTATCAAAAGTCGTACACGGCGCAATTAGCTGTAAGTGTGTCGGTGTCAATCATCTTCTCCGTCGAGCTCCTATTTAGAATAGCAGCACATACGGCGAAGGAACGGTCCCTCTCCCGGGGAATGGACGAGTGTTTTCGGGATCCTATTAGATACATTGATTTGTTGTGCATCATTCTGGAGTTAGTGGATCTATTGTCGTTGATATCTTCCCGTAATAGCCACGCCGACGGGCGCGGGTTCCGCGGGGCCTGGCTAAGGCTCGTGAAGGTGTTCCGGTTCTTCAAGTTCCTGAAGGCGCTGAAGGCGGTGCGCCTGACGCGACTGCTGCGGTCGGAGGCCGTGCGCGAGAAGTTGTATGGGGGCTACCTCGTGCTCCAGGCGGCGTTTGGGGTGGTCGACGTCATCGAGAAGCGGTCGTCGGAGCGGATGCGTGCTTCCTATTTACATGAGAAGAGGACGGCGTTTCGCGACGCGCAGTCGGCCTTGCTCGACGTGAGCGATGAAAGCCACGCCCAGTCCGGCGCGCAAGTGCTGATGCTTGTTTTATTGACGAAGCCGTCGTCGTTACGGACGGCGGCGTTGCGCCTAGCCTATAATATCGTTGTGGACGCGAATCGGACTTCCCAGAAATGGTTCACGGAACGTTTGCGGAATGGCGAAGTGTTGAGGGTCGCCGCCGATGAATTCCGGGAGACCTGCAATCATCTGGAAAGGCACCATCGCCGTAGAAGGGCGGGCCAGCACACGTTCCTAGATGAGGAGTTGTTGCGAGGCTGCGCGTGGACGGTTAAACTTTTGACCGGATTGTTGGTGGGCCAGTACGCGCCGATGCAGGAGCTCTGTACGAGGCAGGCGTCGATGATGGCCGCCGTAAATATTCTGCAGGAGCTCGAGCACCTGTTACAAGCGTTAGCTGATAGTACCAGTGATGACCCGCGTCTATTTAGTTCGCAGCAGTCCTGCGTCGAAAAGTTTCTCGTACTCAGTGTCATGGAGTGCTTCGCGGCGTCGATGGACGGTGCGTGTTCGGCGAACCAGGCGTTCGTATCCACCAGTAGTGTTCCTGATCTGTTAGCCGCCTTCCTGGCTTTACCTATTACGGACGTGATCGGCGAGGACCATCTGACGGAGATCGGCGCGTATCTCGCGCGGCGGGCGGCCATCTCGACCTTGGATAGCATGGTCGAGGGTCTATCTTTACGAAGCCCGCAAGTCGAATCGTTACGGACGAGGCTCCCGAAGGGACTATTGGGTAGAATCTTGAACGAGTGCGCACCCGTACACAGAAAAGTACGCACGCCGCGCGCCAAGCCGCCCTTCGACTATTTCGTCGAGTCTAGTGATTTGTCGTCCATCGAAGAACTCGAGCGCCTCCACAACGAAAAGCTCGAGGCCGTAGCTTCACTCGTTGTGAGGGCCCACGCTCTACGGGTGAAGCTCTGGCACTTTGGGGTCTCCGACGGGCCCTTTTCGAATCTGCTGGGCGAAGTTGATGTAAGATGGCGAGGACGAGTAGAACGCGTCTTCTTCGAGCTGCCGGAGTGGTCCGGCTCGCTGACGACGACGGCTAGGATACGCTTCGAGCAGAACGTCGACTTGACGTCTGCCGAGACGCGCATGCGCCAGTTGTTCGAGGACGGCGAGGGAATTAAGAGGGAGGCGAGGTACCTTTATAGAATCGAGGAGCTCTCCAAATTGTTCCAGGTCGTGAACAAGCGGTACGTTCCCTTGAAGTACCGGTTGTACATCTTAGTTTTAATTTTGAATTTGCACATGATGCTCTCGTCCACGGGCGACGGCGAACTCCACTTTGATACTAAGAAGCATCGAGGCAATTCCTGGGCGGCAATACTCTTAGCTATTCCCACTTTGCTGTTATACGTCCTCATGTTCGCTTATACTTTTATCTGCAAGTTCAAGACTACTGTGGACGCTCATGTAGCGCGCACGTTAGAAGAGAGAGCAAATGCCCACGGCTTCGATCATAAAGTAGAGGACCAGTTCTCCGCGTTATTACTTGGCTCGGCGTCGTTGGCCAAGACCCATCTGACCAAAGCGATCGGCTTCACGACGGACGTCACGAAAACGATGCAGGACGCGGCGAAAAACGTGTTGGCCGACGACGACGACTCGACGGCCAATTCGTCCGCGAAGTGGGTCAACGACATGCTCGGCGAAGATAAGAACATGTTCAAGACGTCGTCGTCGGACGACAACAACGTTTATGAGAGGATGTCGTGGTGGGAGCCTTGTATAGCCTACGGTCTCGGGATTGTTGTTTATGGTTTAAAATTTGGCTGGAACTGGGGCATGCTCGTCGTCACGTTGGTGTTAATGGGATTGTGTCTACCTGGTGCTATAAGAAAGGCTAGAGATAATCCTTACACGACTTTTGACTTGATTGCGATAGCCGCTTATGATGCTATTACGCAGGACCTGGGGGTCTGTGGCAACCTCGTTTGTGTCGTCGTCGCTTTGTTAGGATTCAAGTGGCAGTATGTCTGGATCCTCTTGTTGCTGGATATATTGTTGATTTCCGACGACCTGCAAAATGTCTTGATGTCCGTGTGGATCCCGAAGGCGCAACTCGTACTGGCGTTCTACTTCACTTTGGTGAGCATTGGGATCCTGTCGGTGATGACCTTTTTCGTGGCGCAACAAGACAGCACAGGAACTATGCAAGATACGCACGAGTGGAGCTCTGATAACACAGGGGGCATCGGTCCGTTACCTGCTCCGGCCCATATTGATGATGTCTATGATGACGAATACCATCATAACTTTGTGTGCCGGACGCCGTGGACCTGCTTTTTGCGAGATGTGTATATCGGTCTCATCGACGGGCAATTATTCACGGCGACCTTGGCCATGGAGTACGGCGACGATTTAGATCCTTCAGATGCCATGAAAAGAAAAAACAACTTAGCGAGGATCTTCATCCAGTTAGTCTTTTTTATAGTAGTGACATTACTGTTGATTAACGTCTTCACGGGCATCATCCTAGATACCTTTTCTTCGTTAAGAGAAACGCTCAACGAGCGCAAGGAGATGATGAACGCCGAGTGTTTTGTCTGTGGCGCGGACCGAGGTACTCTCGAAGAGTATGATATCGATAAGGAAGAGCACGAGGGTACAGAACACAACAAGTGGTCCTATCTGCTGTATCTTGATCATGTGAAGCGGGCGGCGGCGGACGTCGCGCCTGTTACGGGGGTCGACGCCCACGTCGCGGCTTGTGCTGCTGTGAAGTCCGAGGCGTGGCTCCCGGAAGGGACGTCGTTCAAGCTCGAGCAGATGATTACGGACGGCGAGGGCGGTAGGGCCGACGTCGACCATGAATTGAGGCCGTTGTACGACGCGATTCAAGAAACTCGCTCTGACTTATCGTCGCTGAAGGAGGAGTGGTCTTCACGTCTGGAGTCGGTGATGGAGGCCGTCGGCGGCGAAAAGAAGAAGCCTACACCGCTCCAACGGACGCAGTCGTTCTAGGTGGTAAGCAAGTTTAGTGAATTTTATTGAGAAGACTGGGGGCTACTACCAGTACAACTCGTAGGGCCCGGGACGCCTGGGAGTCTGGGACGGCGCCCGGCCGCGGCGCTCGGCCGCCCTGGCATCTGCTCCGGCGTTCTAGCGACATCTTTCCTAGCGACCCAGTAGTATGAACAAGGTTAGGTCAGTTCAGCAGTCAGGGAGCGGTCGCGCCGGTGTTCCGGGCGCGGTTTTCGGGGGAGGATCAGCGTATATGAATTTCATGGTCTCGCGGGCAGGCGATCGTCAGCGGCGACCAAAGTCGGCTCGGCGACCGAGGACGGCGACTTCGAGGGAGACGACTTGCGCCCGAAGAACGACCAGTGCGACAGCACCTCCTTCTCGCGCGCCCACGAGTCCGATAGAGCCGCAGACACGACCTTTCGCGACACGGCCCGTTGGAACTCCAACAAAGTACCCGAAAAGGCCTCGACGGTCGCGTGTCTTTCTAAGTGAAAAGTGTGCTTCCCCAGCGCAAAGGTGCAGTTCTGGATCGTACACCTACCAACATGCATGAGCTCGTGGTTCGCGTCCGTCGCCCGCAGCGCTTTGAAGGACTTGGCCATCGCTTTCCTCTCGGACCTCGATTGTAACAGCTTATGATGCTTCAGTCGCAACCGGTCGTGATGAGCAGTGAAGTTCTCTCTATGACTTTTGGAGTCGTTTAAATGCGAATGGACCGCGTCGAAAAACGCCGCATGCTCCGCATCCCCATGATGTTGATGTTCCCACAGGGCCTCTTCCGCGAGGCGTTCCTCCTCGTCCTCCTCGAGCAAGGCTGCCAGGGTAGTAGCTAGATGCGTCTTCTCCTTGTGATCCGACACCCAGCAGAGCTTCCATCTGAGTTCTGCCTCATGGGCCTTTCTACCTCTTGCTCGCGTCTTCCGTCGATCGGCTCGATCGATCTCCCGCAGAAAGTCCGCATTGGAAGCACCAGTGTGCGACGTCTCCACATACACCTCCATGCCCGCGCAGGTCATGACGTCGACCATCTTGCCCTTAAATCCACAAACAAACGGTAAGTGCGTCCCGAGGTCGAACGAGACCATGCCCGCTAGTGAAGCACATCCGAGCAACCCGCCGTGGGCCTTGCAGGTCAGTTGGTGGACCTTCATGAAGTAATTGTGTTGCCATTTCCCTTCACTCCCTTTCACTATTAGGTTTGTGAGTCCGAGCTCGCCTCTGAGCGGTCGACACCTTAGCGCCTCGATGCTCACGGGCACGCCGGCCTTGCGCTCCATTTCTCTTGTGATTTTTGCTTTCATCAGCCTTTCTACTCGCTCCCACTGCCACCTCGCGAGGAGGATCGTGATGACAGCGAGGACGGCCCAGCTCGTTAACAAGTAGAGGTGCGCCGCGACCCAGCGCCAGAGGTAGAGGACCGCCATTGTGGCCGCGGGGCAGCTTTGGGACGAGCTGCGCCGGCGTCCAGCTCCGGGAGAGGCAGCAGGGAGTGAGCTTTTGACTCGAGCAGAGGCCGCCGCTGGGCGCGGTGGCGCGGGCGTCGAGCGGAGGGCAGCGACGGGCGCTCCCGCGCGCGGCGTGACCCCCGGGGGCCACCGCGGCTTGGAACAAGCTGGGAGAGCAGCCCCGGCTCAGTGGCTTTGCTCTTGCATGGCGGTCGTTGAGTCCAGCGGTCAACGGGCGCGGTCCCGACGCGTCCCCGGCCGAGACTTGCGCGGCGACGCTTGCGACGCGCACAAAACCCGCAAGCAGCGGTTGAGCCAAGTTTTTGGGGCGCTGAGCCTCCTCCGGCACGGCGCGCAACATAATTAAAGGTGCAGCCCGGACCCGGCGAGAGCGCGCCCGACAGCATACGAAGCAGCCCCTGCGAACGCGCACCTGCGCCGCGCAGCCCGGGCACAGAAATGAGGATCCTCCTGGCGCTGCTCGCCTGCGCACGAGCGGAAATCGCCGTCGTCTGCGTCGGCGACTCGAACACGGTCGGGAAACGAGCCGCTTCTGGTCACGACTACCCCGCGCAATTATCTAGGTTGTTGGGCAGTGGGTACAGCGTCTACGCGAAGGGCGTCGGTGGTAGGACCATGCACTCCAAGGCCGACGAGCCCTACGAGGACGAAGAGGAGTACGACGACGCCCGAGAAATTGTCGAAGACGCCGACGTCGCGATAGTAGTCTCCATCTTTGGGACGAACGATGCTAAAGTCGTGAATTGGGATTCGGTGAAGGCCGACTGGGTCGAAGAATATAAAAAATTCATCGAGGTCTTCGAGGCGTTGGGTGCGACGGTCATTATTGGCATACCGGTACCGTACCTGGGCAATGACGTGCTGCTAGGCAACTACGTTGACATGTGGGCGGAACTTGATATTTGCCCGATCAACAACGTCATGCCCGAGATGATCCGGACGATTGCTGCCGATAAAGGTCTGGGGTTGGTCGACGCGCAACAAGCCTTCGTCGACGCGTACGGGGCGTCTTCGGTAAACGACTGGGTGACGTTCTGGAATTCCGGTCATTGGGCGGACCGGGTCCATCCCCTCGACCACGGGCTGGGCGTCATTGCCCAAGCGGTCCATGAAAAAGTACTTGAAGTAGGTGCTGGGTATGTTCCTACGTATGCGCCTACCTACAGACCTTCTTATACCCAACACCCTACTGCTGATACTCCCAGGCCGTCCGTAGCACCCGCGCCCTTCCCGACACCAGCTACTCCCGCACCCTTCGCTCTGGTCGAAGATCTGGAAAAGGACTGCCCCGTTCTCAGTGCCCTAGAACCCAATTTTTGCCCGTTGACCATGCTCGAGTTGGACATCCACAACTGCCAGACGCCCGGTTTGGTACCAGGAGACTTGTGCGAGGGCGACGGCGAGTGCGGCACGGACCCGGGACTAGATAACTGCGACGACGCGGACATGTACATCGTCCGCGACGCGGCGCCGTACATACCTTCTTCCGCACCGACGTTGAAGCGCATCGACGACGCCTGTCCTGTGCTACGACAGATGGAGCCGTCGGAGTGCCAGGGCTGGACGATGGCGCAACTCGACATTGACAACTGCGCGACACCAGGATTGGTCGAAGGCGATGCCTGTGAAGGCGACGGGGAATGTGGCACGGACCCCTCGCTGAACAACTGCCAGGCCGGCGACATGTACGTCGTGGTGACGGCCTTTTCGGGGGGCGTTGATGTGTCCACCATCCACGGTACCGCCACGGCTCGTAAATTAACTACTGGGACGTTGGAGCAGTCGGACATGTGCACCTACTTCTACGATAATTACGAGAGATTACACGTCGCCTGGGCGCACTTCATTGAGGGTCGGTTGGCGTCGGACTGCGACGTCGAGAAGGGCGTGACGGCCATATCGTGTTCCGGCGAAGTTTTGACGTTCACCGTACTCAGTGCGTCGTGCGCCGACGCCGTGAATGTCATTAATGAAGATTTACGAAGTAAAGACGAGGACCAGGTCGCGCGCGACTTTGCCAATAGCACAGACGTCTCGGAGGAGGTCCACGACGCCTTCGTCGAGTTTCTTGATTTGTACCCGTTGAAGGAGATGGATGCGGTGATTGTGACGAAGAAGAAGGACCGTGTAACGGATGCGGAGAAGGTGGAACGGTTAGCTAAAAGATATTGGTGGGCGATAGTTATACTGGGCATTACCACTGGTGTGTTCTGCAAGTTATACGTGATCTATCATTGCCGCCACCACCACACCAGAAAGAAATACAGACAGCTGAAGGTGAAGCACCGCCATTTGGAGTGGCAGCACGGGCGCCTGACGTTTGTGGATGATGCGCCTCAATCAGAAGAAACGACCCAAGAGCCCTTCATTGATCGGGACGCGGACGAGTCCGTAGCGAAGCAGGGCTGGGCCGCTATAAGACATGCCGTCAAGGGCACGAAGGCCCAGAAGCTGGGGGGCATTGTGCGCGAGGCGTCCAAGAGGGACGTCGAGAATCCGGTTCGACCCGAGCACCACATCTCCCAGGCCTTGACGGACGCGAAGCGCGAGCACGCGGCGCACCTCCTGAAGATTGCTGATTTGGAGGACGAGTTGCGCGTGTCTCGTCTGAACGTGACGCCCGAACGAGGGGACTCGGCGAGCGAGTCGGGCTTCGCGCCGCCGGCGCCGTCGCCGTCGCCGCGCGGGCCGCCGGCGCCACCCACACCGCCGCCTCCGGTCCACCGCACGCCGGGGTCGCCGGCGACGCCGCACGTCGACCTCGAGTGAGTGAGCGGTTCCCCCCTCGACCCTGCCTAATTCGTCTATTGCTGATCTCCTGTTTGAGGGAGAGTCGCTTCGCTTCTTGAGTGGTCCGTCTTGCAATTACCCCGCGTCGCCACGGCGTTGAGAAACCCGTTTTGTTTGGCACGGGTTTTCGCCATTTTTTAGCCTGCCCGCAGCGCGGGCGTTCGCCTGAAATAGCAGAAGCCTGACCCGCGAGCTATATTGCGCTACTCTTCTTCTCGCCCACATCATCGATTAACGAGCCTGATGCCCAGGAGGTCCAACAATAAACCCCCCAATAGCCTACACGCTCGTGCGCCCGGGGCCCTGCGTCGAGTGTCATAGAGTAGGCGGCTGCGACGCGGCCGGGCAGGGCTGCCGCACGAAGGCCCTCCTCCCTTATAGAGCAACCTGCCACGGGCTCGCCGCCGAGATTGATAATACTAGGTCTTAGGCGTACAGGTCAGCACGACGCTCTCGCCCTCTTCAATAAGATCGTAGGCCGCCCCCGTGAACCGCGAGGCGAAGTGCATCACGGTCTCCAGATGTCTACACGAAGGCTTCGGCAGCCGTAACCGAGACGGCCCCGAGGCAAACGCCATGCACAGCGCGAGCTGGTCCGCCGTCTGGTCGTCGACGCCGCCGCCGGCTTTCGTGTGTCGCTCTTTGAGCGCCGCCACGAGTTTCGTACACAGCGCGTCGACGTTCGGCCGCTTGGACCCGTCGAGAAAGTCCGCGCCGATCGTCGCGCCGCTCGACGTCGTCAACGCGAGCTGCGCCCCTAAAGTGCCTCTACTCTTCTTTATCGATGGGGCCCAGTCCACGCGCACGACGACGAGGCACCCGGGGAACGCTTCGCTGAGCTCTTTTGACAATGACGCGCGGAGTCGATTACCTGACTCCGCGTCGCCTCTTCCAAAGACGACGCCGTCGATGCGCTCCGGCGACGCCTCCGCACTATCCAGCACGATTGGTTTAATACCATCGGACGAGATCGTAGATTCAAGAGTCCCGCCGCCTTCCGGCATGAAGCCCCGCTTCACGCAGGTCACGTCCAAATTGACACCCATGAGCTTCAAATTCGGCGCCAGCACGAGCCGCGCGTGATCTAGGCCTGGCGAGAAAGGCACGTTCGTCCCGCCCTTCAGCCGGAGCTTCGTCGTCAACTTCGGCCGCCGCAACAAGCACACCGGCAGCGACGCCTGGAGCATCAGCGTCGTGCTTCCGGCCGTCCCCGCATCGGCCTCAAAAACGTCCTGTTCCTGATTCGCCGCTTGTGATCCACATACCGTGATCTCGACGGCGCCGACGCCGCCCGCGACGGAGACGCCGCCGACCGCCGCCGCCACCCGCAACGACGCGACGTGCTGCGGTCTTAATCCAGGCTTGCTCCGCGCCGCCCGTATGTTCTTGACTCGGACGTCTCTGCCCAAGCCGACGCCGAGCGCCACGGCCACTCTCAAAAGCTGGCCGCCGCCTTCTAGGGTTGCGCCGTCGACTTCCTCCACTGCTGCATTCTCGCTGGCTACCAGCTCTGCCATTTTCCTACCGGCTGGCGCGCAGTTTTTTGTAAGACGCGTCTCGGCTTGGACGTTTGGTTATAAATCCAATTGCGACGCGTGCCAGGTGCCGCCTGATCGATCGCTGCGGCACAAAAAAGGACGAGCACCCTGTTTCCTAGTGTCTTACTGGATGCTAGCTTCATTATTTTTTGAAGAGGTCTCTCAGCTTGGAAACTGCCGCACCGCTCGTCTTGTTGCGTTTTGAACGTGTAGACGTCGCGCAGCAGTCCTCAGCGTCCGCCGCTGCAGCCACCAGCCACCACTCCGCTGTCAAATTACCAGAGCTCCAGAGATCATCTCTGGCTCCAGAGATCATCTCTGAGAGATTTGAGAGATGACCATGGACACGCCGAGCCCCGCCCTCTCGGAGGGCGAGCAGTTCCTCCAGGACAACAAGTCCAAAGAGGGAGTCATCACGCTCCCGAGCGGGCTCCAGTACAAGGTCTTGGTCGAAGGCAGCGGCCTGAAGCGCCCGCTCGTCGACACGCCCTGCGACTGCCACTACCTGGGGACGCTGATCGACGGCACGCAGTTCGACAGCTCCTTCGACCGGGGCAAGCCGTCGACCTTCGCGCCGAACCAAGTGATTAAGGGCTGGACCGAGGCCATGCAATTGATGGTCGAGGGCGACAAGTGGGAGATGTACATCCCCTACCACCTGGCCTACGGCGAGCACGGCAAGCCGCCGAAGATCCCGGCCAAGGCGACCCTCATCTTTATCATGGAGCTCGTGAAGATCAAGGGCACTTCAGCACCGGTCGAGAACTTTCCGGACTGGTCTCCCGATGATCTCAAATTGTGGACATCAAAAGATCAGGCGGCCTGCGACGAGTGGACGGCGAAGAAAGTTAACGCATATGATTCGGGTGATGCTAAGTTAACGGCACGCTTCGCCGATAGAGCCGCGCTTGATGACTGGACTTCAACACAGTCCCAGAAGACGAAGAACCAGGCCCTCTGGAAACGAACTAGAGCCGCGCGGCGCAAGGCCAAGGCCGCGCAGTTCAATTCACAGAAAGTAGACTCGACAGTGACGCCGCCACCCGCACCGTCGCCAGCGAAGATGGACCCCAAGACGGCGCGCGCCATTTTAGACGCGGCCTTCGCGCAATTCAAGGCCAACAAGGACTCGCTCACCAAAACCATACAAGATATCGAAGACGCGCCGGGCGACGCGTCGTCCAAACAAATGCAGAAGATGATGCAACTGCTCCCGAAGGTCCAGCAGCTCATGGCGCCGGCCCTGACGGCGCACGGCTTCAAGGCTGATGAATTGATGAGCGTCGTCATGAGGATCCAGGCCTGCGCCGCCGACGACCCGACGATCGCGGCGGACACGATGAAGCTCATGAAGGCGGCGCAGGGGGACATCTCGGGGCTGGTCTAAGTTTTTTAACCCTAGCGGCCTGTAAGACACTAGCAAGCACTTTTGGTTGGTGTAGTTGCAAACGGCCCCGCGCTCCCCTCGCTACCCCTATTGACTCGCCAAAAGACAGGACATTTTCGATTGTTCGGCGCTGTGTGAATCAATCACTAATTTGGCCCCCGCGCTTCGCCCCAAACAATGGCTTACTGCTCCTTCAATGTTGCGCCCCTGCGGCGCCGTGCAAGTTGCAGACGTCGCCGACTGCCCGGCGCCCGCGCGGAAGCACCCCCGCCGCGACGACTGGCTCCGGGCGTTTTGACGCCGTAATACATCATATACTTAACCTAATCCCAGAAACCGCAGGAAACCCCCACCCGTTTCTTCAGGTGGCGGCGCGCACTCGTCGCCGACCTCTTGTGTGGAGCCGCAGACGGCTGGGGTTCGCACAATAGCTTGATAGACGCACGTCCGCGGCTCGTCGACGCTCACGAGCTCATTCGCGGCGCCGCACTCGAGGTTTACCAACAGAGACCGCGCGGGCCCGTTCCAGCAGTACTCGCCGCCGTCATACGTTAGAACGCTCCCGTCGGTCGACCGGTAGTCGCCGAGCCTCGTACTCCCTTGCCGGGCGTTCTTGTAGAAGCAGACCTCGTACACGTAGCCCTGCAGCGTTTTTTCCACACATATATCCCTAAGGGCCCAGCGCGCGCCGTCGTCACCGTAGTCGGCGTCGCCCAACGCAGCTTTACTCTCTCTCAGCTTGTCCTCGTTGTCGTCGCGCACTTTCTCAAGTTCATGGAGCGCATCTTCCAGCGCCTCCAGCTTTTTCCGTTTCGCGGAAGACAGGTAGCTTTCCTCACTACCACGGTACGTCTCCAGCGACAGGCGCGCATCGCCCTGGTCGTCATGGTAGTCGTAGTCGTCGTCATAACTTGGGGTAGGGGGATACTCTTCGGGAAAGACGTCGTCCGGGATGTCGCCGTACTCGTCGTCGGCGAAATTCTCGTCTTCCAGATCCGCGAAGGTGCCCTCCCTCTCGT
>JACLAA010004331.1_pt1 | contig 14317 bp, 8 predicted proteins | sample 8027891 | NCBI WGS metagenome assembly JACLAA01 (sample SAMN15724900, study PRJNA655200) | protist metagenome | isolation source: fluorescence activated cell sorting (FACS) single amplified genomes of... | place: Spain: Blaines Bay Microbial Observatory, Mediterranean Sea | collected 2016-01-19 | reverse complement strand
TGCTGGGGTCTTCCCGACGCTTTTTGACGTCTCCGGGACGCGCCAAGTAGGTGGACTCGGAGGAAGTATAAATTTAATAGCCTGAGAGCCCGCCGAAGCGGCCGGCTGGTACCCACCGTACGTAGGGATCCCCCCAATGCCAGTGACTCGGAGCGCTCGAAAGGGGGAACTGGTCCGGGTGACTTACGGAGAGGTCAGTTCGTGTAAACTTGAATGAGAGCCGGAACTAGCGGCAGTGCATGTTGCGAATAACGCACCGGGCTCGGGCCTTTGGGAGTGCATCGGCTGAGATAGTCCGCCGGGGAGCTAACTCAAAATACACTAACTAGTTTTTGCCAGTGGCTTGCGGTGTTTAATTACGCCGTTGCGTGTGTCACGGTGGCCCGGGTATGTCTGACTCTAAGTGTCCTCTAAGTGTACATAGAACGATATTGGATTTGGGGGGATATTCACCCTATTAATTGCATTCCCCCCTTTTGATAGGGGTGGGCGTTTGCTTCTTGGCCTTATGGAAACATTTGCCAGTGACCCGGACTATCATAAGCATCCCTCGGTTTCTGATGAATACTTCCTGTAGACTTTCTTCGGTTATCATTCTCATTATCGCTTGCTACAGCAGTACTTGCCAGTGGGGTTCCAGGTGTGCTATGACCTAAAGATAAATGCTATGTGGGACTGGTAATGTACACAGAAGTCAACGCACCTTTTTATACATCCAGCATTGTATACTAACCGCCGGAGGAATTGCGCTTACATAAAAAAGATACAGGAAATATCTGTTATGGGTGAGTTTCTTTAAAAAATTTGATATGACAAAAATATTTTCTTTTCGTTAGAAATTAAGTGGGTCATTGGATCCTCAGTCTGAGAGCAGGTGGGGCACGGGCACCAGCACTGAGTCTCATCTTGATTAAGAAACACAAATTTGTTTGGTCATGGACCAGCCCTACTATTTATGTGCATTTGTTGTCCATACTTGGAGCGAACCTGGAGTCGTAAGATAGTGCTGTACATCATGCAGCCTACATTCACATCACATGGATTTTTGCAGTATATGGACGCCAGTCGCCACGTGTCCATCAAGAAGCTCCGATGATCCATTGACGATATTGTTCTGTGACCCTTCTTCTCTAGAGTGTTGGTGTCTGCTTCAGTGTGCGTGCCATTTCCTTTTAGCCCAAGTTGCTCACAGTATGGACTTTTTTTTGTGCCATGGATCCTCCCCTTCCCCCCCCTTGCCAGTTCCGTAGGAAGTTGCATTGAGCGATAGCTTTTCACTAGATGCGTCAATGGGTGACCCACCTCGAGAGCGGTGCTGGCTTTAACTTCCCGAAAGAAAGCTTCCTCTGTGCTCAAGCAAACAGTCTTTTTGTCAATTACATAGCGTTATTTCGATCACTCACCTCGGTTTTCAATGAGCTCCCCAATTGACAATTCTGGGCTAGTAATTCTGGTTGGACCGCAGACTCTCAAACCACCGCTAGCCGCAGACGTGTGATATATAGGGGCTGGAAGTGATGGTGGGAAGTCATCTATTTGCTTCGAATACTTCTTTTTTGTTGATTGACAGCCACCAGCCTGCTCCAATCGAAAAGAAGACAAGAATGTTGGTTGCTCGGCAGGCAAATTGGACTTTGAGCTAATCTTTGTCAGTCTAGATGATCCAGGGGATGTGGTTAGCTCAGCATAAACCAAGAAGCAGGCTTCGCACACAGCCACTGTCTTGTATAAAAAAAGTGGATCTTGGCGATACTGATTGTAGAGTGCGCGTGTCAATTTGGGGTGCAACTTCTGGATAACAGGTGGGATCTGAGGATCAATGGAACCTTTTCCACTTTTGCTGCGATCATGATCAAATTTGGTTCCAAATCCAACTCCCCCGGCTGCTGTGATTATAATAGGATCGGGGGGCCATGTGATCCCACCTCCCTGATCTGACTTGAGAAGACTTTTTATGCGTTCAAAGTGCCGTATGACAATTCTATATTGTATGGGATGAAACTTGTCTAAAGTTCCATGATTTGTGCAACTGACACACTTGGAAGATGCCCTTATCTCTGCGTGTTTGTCAGAGCGAGTTGCCTTGTCTGCAAGCTTAATATGAGGAGGAAGCTGGATGATGGAGTCGATACTGCAAGCTTTGTCCAGTTCTATGGGGTTAACAAGTGGTTTCCTTGTGGAAAAACAAACTGGGTTCATATTTATGTTCTCTCTAGTGAGGCGTATCGAACTGCTCCAGAGGAACCACACACGATCTTTAGAATCAACCTTGAAGTTAGCCACCATTCGGCCAACCCGATACTTCTGAAATGACACCTCGGAAATGTGCATCACCAAATTCTCACAAATTCTTTGAATCTGGCTGGGCAATATGCTTCCTCGTAGCGGTACAGCCGTACTAAAATACTCCGGACCTTCATAAGTCACGGCTCGTTCGTATACACCATATCTCTGGTCATTCAGCTGCTTGATGTTCACCCGGCGTTCCAAAAGACAGACTTTCGGAGACCAAATTGCACGTATTACTGCATTACTGGACCCTTTTGGCTCGACAAATCGTTGTAACAAGCCATCGTTGTCTTTCCAACGAGTGTACAAGAATTCATGCAATTCTCTGCGATTGAAGTATTCTATATTGGTGGCTGAAACACACCCGTGCTCTTGCGCCACCTCGCTTATATAATACGCGACGATATCACAACCAGCACCACATCTGTTGAACGTCTCCTCGATCTGCACGTTGACTAACTTTTGCTTCGATTTCTTTTTTATCTTGTTGTCTATCTTGCTGGTGAAATACCAGTGGACTGGCTGGCCTAATTTGTATACAACGGTGTCCGGCAGACATATGGTAGGTCCGTAGCCCAACTCGTCCTTCACGTGTAGCCAATGAAGTAGAACCGCAGATATTCCGTCACCTTCGAGCGAGTCAAGCACCATTTCCCTATAGCGGCCGGATATATTCCAGGGATATATGCGTAAACATTATAATGATGCTTAGCTTAGCTGCCGAAGCTTACCGGGAGAGTGCGGCCGCTAGACACAGTATATACGAGCAGGACTCAACTCCACTCAGGCGGGTTTTATCTCGCATATCGCGCCGCAGCCGATCGTCGGATCTCGGCGCGACTCAGACTGAGGCTCGGACTCGGAGGTTCAAGCTGCCCGTACCGCACCAAACCTTGCACATTCCATTATTTATCACTCGGAACCTGCGCCTGAGCTAAAACTCCCCACCTCGGGCCGGCCCGGGCACGTGGCTGCACGCTCATTGCGCCAATAAAATCAAGGTTGGGAAATGAGCTGTTTGGATGGAGAGGCAACTAAGTTCTGCTCGATTCTTCGGCTAGGGTTATATTCCTTTGTGGCAACTTGGCGCACAAATTTCTCTTGTTGGATGTAGTACCGTGACCATTCTGATTGCCAGTGTTACTGGAGATAACTTGAAGGATGTGTTGTTGTCACTACCCGTACATAGGATTTTGCTCAAAGCACCCTAGGATCTACTTGTTCCTCGTCTGAAGTGGGTGTATATCCTTCATCTTCATCCGAGTCCGGTAAACTGTTAGCAAGAGCCTGAGCACTCAGGCTGATGGGGCGGTAGTTCTGTTGTCTTCGACAGTTTCTTCTGATTCCGACATTTTAAAGTCGGTGTAAGTCGCTTAAGGTGAGTGCCTGAGCGTTACTGGGAGAGTGCAGCAAGTTCAAGTTAGCGGATGCTACCTCAGGCTCTGACCCCCGGCGTGCTAAGGGGACCACGCAGTTACGTCAGAAAAGATTACCACGGAGAATCACGCCGGATCCGCTCTGCGTGTGAGTGAGTTTGGCGCTAGTGACTCCCCGTGTAATACCCGGGGCCAGCACTGGCACTATATGAATGAGACTATAGAGGAGAGTAAGAGGAAGACTAGTATAGGAATAGGGCCCGGAAAGCGGGGCCCGGGGTATATATACCCTTATGATGTTGCGACACGGTCGTGAACCACGGGCACGGACACCAACCCCCAAATTTGCAGTATCTCTATAACTAGACGTCTGGTGTTCCGGCGAATTGAGCCAGAGGGGCTTAGATACCCCTCTGGGACGTGACCGAAACGGGTAAGCGAAACGATTAGGTTTGGAAATTTTAGTGGCCTGCGAAGGTCGCGCCAGTGGCCCGGGCGTTTCGTGCCACATCAGGCGGCCTATACGCATCCGCCCCACGCCATAGGTACCCGATCCCTCCTGGGAGACCAAAATACCAGCATAGAAGCGAGTTTTGATTTTGCAGTCCCTGAAATACCCGCCCGTTAGGCTCCTGGCAGGGTACTAATACAGTATGGGGTGGCCACCCGGGCAGCTAGCAGGCTAGACTTTAGTCCGCTTTGGCGTCCGTGCGGCTGCCCATGCGGCTTCCAGTGGCAGTGCGCGGTGCAGTGAGCGTCCGAGCACCCAAGTGGCCCTCGGCAACTTTTTTTTGCGCGCAGGCGCAAAATTGGCTGTGAACGACGGCAAAAAGTTTAGAAATTTTAGTCGCCGCGCGAAAACCGAAGCCTCCACGCGACACGTCTCTTTCAGTGCTCTCTCTACCCCTCCCGCGGAACGGGTAAAAAAAAATTTACTTTATAAAAAGTACCGTATACGCGCGATGGTGTGCACACAGCCTTGACGCTGCCGTTGAGCGTCGTCGAGCCTCAGCTGCAGCGGCCATCGGGAAGCGGAGTTACCACGGCCACTCGCTCGACCGCCCAAAACAGCCGAGACATCCCCCATTATACTTAGTACCCCTTGCCTGATGGGCAACTTCGCGACCGCGTCGCGAAAGTGACCCCTTCCCCCCAACCCGGCCTCAGGGCGCACAACGGGACTCTTTGGGGCCCCGCAGCCAAAATCGCCGGCGCATCAGTGGCTGAATCTCAAATTCCCCCAGCATGTGACTCAGGGCCGCATTTGGGTATCCACCATAGGTATATAGTGCCCTCAGCAGACCAAATTGCCTGTATGAGGGCTGATTAAACGCCGTGATGGTCACAGGCAAAAAATGACAACATCATAGGGTCTACTCAATAGTCGTCGCCGCCACCATCACCGCCAAACATATCCATGCCGCCACCCATGTCAATCTCCTCCTCCTCCTCCTCCTCTTTTGGTTCTTCAGCCGTCGTTGTGTTTTTCGCACCGCCGCCGTCACTAGCAGATACGAAAGCTGATGGATCGGCGAGATAAGCTTTGAAGGGACCAGCCTTGTCAAAGGAATATCCCTCACACTCCACCACGATTGCTACCAGAGTTTTAAAGCTAGTTGCAACAGAGTGGGGCGCCGAACAAACGGACGGGTAGCTAGTTTGCAGACACACGGAGGATATGGCGTTAAGAGCGTTACCAAACTTAAGAAACAGGTCATCATCAGTAAGATCAAGGACTTTGACATCAAATATGGACCCATTGTCATAAACGTCTGTAATCACCAGGCCATAGTCAAAAGGATTTATGTGGAGCTTTTGCAGGAGAACGGCCTCTGAATTGCCCACCTTGTCACCGGCCTTGAGCAGATTGACCGGGGACGTGATTTCAATGCGTCCCTTCACAATTTTGGTTGCTATCTGTAGGGTCTGAAAGAAATTGGTTTGACCCGGATCACAATCCGTTGGACCCGGAGGGACCACAACGTCGATTGGTGCAATGGCACCGACACGTGCGGGGGCTGGCACGCGGTTGTCTTCGATTAGCTCGCGCACCTTACCGAGATCTCCATTCGTGAACACGAATCCAATATTGCCCATGATCTTCGGCAGTAGCATCTCATACGGGTGGCCTGGGTTTTTAGCAAGGTAGGCGCTGACGACCTTGCGCATCATGGTATTTTTGCCCATGAGCACAACAGCCTCCCCCCTAAGAGCCATGCGGATTTGCTGGAACTGCTTCGACCCAACGTTGTCACAAGACACGATGAAGATTCTAGAGTACGCATCAAGGAGGCCCTCCATCTTGCCAAAATACTCCTGCTTGCGCTCCCGTGAGAGACCCATGTCGCCGATTTCGAGCGACCAACACCTCACTAGGCCTAGTAAGTATCAGGACAGAAACCTAAAGCTGTCGACTTCGAAACTAAGACAAAGCTAAAGATAAATCACTGGCGATCGAACCCCGGGCCTCCTGAGCTCGCGGGTTTCTACGTCGACAGCGTTTGACTTCGAAACCCGCGAGCGTCTGAGGCCCGGGCTCTTCGCCAGTTGATTTATCCTAAGCCTTGTCGTGACTCTGCAGCCTTATGTGCCCATTCAGGCGGCCGGGCAGCTAAATAAACAGCTTCATCCTCGTATTTCGCCCACTGCTACGATACGCAACATGGTTTTCGTTTTGCTAGGTGATGCACAGCCGGCGCGAGGAAGAAGCGCACAGCAGAGTCGAGTCTCGGCATTGCATTGATGAAGAGAGATCCAGGGCACATTGATGTTGATTTCGACGCGGCACTCGATGGCCCAGGGCACATTGCGCTCACTCTGGACGTCCCCATCACTGGCAGAATCTCCGAACTTGAATTTCAGAAAAACCAGATACTCTAGTCGTCGCGTCCGCGATGAGGCTGCGATGAGGCGTATGTTCGCCATTGGCGCGGAGTATGCGGCTGCGACACCATGCTCTCCGGGCAGCAAAGCCGCCCTTACAAGTAGGTAGGCAACTCAGGCTTGAATTGATGCAAGGAAATTTAAAGAACGTGATGCGATCTTGAAGGGCAAAATCGGCAATACGGTCAATGGGGGTACTAATTGTGCTGGGCTTGCGTGCAGGTGTACTAATTGTGAACCCATACTAGTAACTTGAAGGGGTGACCCCAATTTTGCTAATTTCTTCCGCGGCCATAGCACCCCTTCGATTGCCCGGGCGCCTAACGGCAATTTACTGGCTTGATCGCTGGGCTTAAAGCAAGGCCCGTAAAATGTGCGCCACGGGACTGTGAGGCAAAAGGCGCGAAAAGCAAGTAGCTGGGTCTCTTGGGTGCCGCAGTGACACGGAGGTGCCAATAGGATCGAGTCTCAGGTGCCCCAGTGCCAATAGGATCGAGTCTCAGGTGCCGCAATGGCGAAGTTGGAATAGAAGGGATTACTAGCCTGAGTAAGCCTGAGAGAGGACTCTGACTCGGCGGCCCGGGAAGGGGTATCCTGGCGGGGATACCGTGACGAAACAGTCACGGTCACGCCGGTCGCTACTAGCAGGCACTGTTAGTGCCTGCCAGTGAGAATTTTCATGAACCTGGGACGTGACCGGGGGATCGTAGCACAGCTGTCATAGGTACCGCAGGTAACGTGCTACCAAGTACACGTAGTGACATATTATACATTAGGGCGAAGTCGCCCATGGCAGACGAGAGGCCGCCCTCGCGTGGGCCCAGCCAAAGCATCGACATGAATTCAGGGGTGACAACAGCTCAGACAACACGCTTCGGTCGTGGAGCAGCTGGTGAGCAAGGTGATACGGTTTTTCAACTGCGCGCATGTTTTTAAGCACTATCTACCTGATGGCGGGATTTTAGGCAGCACCTCGTGCTCTTAAAGCAGATGCGGCAGAGTTCGTGCCAGGTGGAATTGCATTTCTCGCGCCTCGTGCAATGCAAGCTCAGCCGCCATATCCCTATCCTCAGATGGCTTACCCCTACAGCACAGTTCCTTCAAATTTTATGGCGAGTTAACCCATTGCTGTCTCCTGAAGTCAATTTTAAATTTCTAGGCTAATTGGCCTCAACATGGAGGTAATTCGTGCACACAGCCTTATCTTGCTGCTGCACACGTGCCTCCACCACCCCCCCAAATGCATACGTGAGATAAATGAGTTGATCTCTGTAAAATCTAGCTTTAGGAGATCTGCGGTCGTGGGTGCTAGTGTTGATGGAACACCTGTAGGATATAAGCCCCAAACCAACGAAGAAGTTTAAAACTCTCGGGTGTCCTGTGTAACCAGGCTAAATCATTTATTAGTCTGTTTAGGCCCTGAGCAACGCAACGACTACAAATCAATTATTGGCCCCTGCAATGCCGTTGGAAGATGTTAATGCCACCAAGGCTCGTGTGGAAATAACCGTAGACACGAGTCAATCTGGTCACCCAGATCAAGGGGAAGCCACAAACGACAATAGAAACGAGTCCAACTCCATTATTTGCTCACCGATAGATGGCCAAACCAAGCCCAAACTTTCCTCTGCGAGCCCACATGATTCTGAATTAAAGGATGAGCTTTTGGGCGCTGCTGCAGGAGCTGCAAATTCTACCCATTCGTCGGAGGTCCTTGACTCGTGGGAGGACGTGAGTGCGCTAACAACACCAACGACTTCCATGCACTCTCAATCAAAACCAGCAATAATTAGGCCATTGTCAGAGCGGCGAATATACGTGAAAGCGCAGCTACTCGAGATACGTAGCTCCTGCCAGGGTAAATTGCCACCCTCTGAACTTCCCTGTTTTCTTGTTGAAAAGTCCTCTCCTGGCGAGCTCCGAGCAAGCCGGCGTCTTGGTCCCGGGGGGTCTCGTGGTGGCGGTGCTGGGGCTGGGGGTGGAGGGTCGGCTGGGGGTCGCCACTCATCGGTTGATACTTCGCGGCGTGATCAGCGTCATGGTCGCCACCGCAAGGCAGACTGCGGTGCAGCATCAAACAAATGGGATCGTGGACAGCGCGTCAAACAGAAAGATACTTTTCATGAGCATTGGGGGCCAGAACCCGTTGAGCCTCTCAAGACATCCGCACACCGCTGGAATAGAAAAGACAGGAGTTGTGATGCAATGGAAGTATCACTCAACAAAATCACATCGATTTTAAATAAAATGACACCCGAGAATTTCGAGAAGCTTTCTACCCAATGCTGTGAACTAGAGATGACATCTTCCGAGATGCTTCGGCGTGTTATTGGGGTCCTGTTTGACAAAGCTGTAGATGAGCCGCACTTTGCCGCTGTCTATGCAGCTTTATGTGCGCGCCTTGCTGAAGCTACTCGAGTTTGGCCATTTATTCGTTCGGTCAAGGACCTAGACTCGGGGAGTTGGTCTTGGGTTGCTGATCTTGATGTTGATACATCTAAGCTTATACCTCTAGAGGATCATGCTTCAGTTGAACTACATCTCAATACTGCTCAAGATCAGCTTCCAGAGCCAATCGGTGTCGGCCAGCTTCAGCTAAAACCCTCAGACTGCTTCTTGAAAAATAACACGCTATTTTGCTGCTACCAGGCTACTCAACGCCCAGGCGTAGTGAGACACGGGGTCCGCGCAGTGAGCTTACAAATTCTATTATGTGCAGGTTTTTGTGGTGCGAAAATATGCCTCCGAATTATTGCAAGATGAGAGAACCAAATTCTACACTGGCTTTGCATCTAAGGAGGATGCTCAACAAGATGCCATGAGAAAGGCATCATTCAAACGCTTACTGCTTAATCAGTGTCAAGAGGAGTTCGAGCGAAATGTTCGGAGGTCGAGTGGTGCAGCTGCTCTAGAGGCCGCAGCACGCGAAGCAAAAGAGAAAGCAAAGCAAGATGCGCTCGACGCTGCTCGTCTCGCGCTGGAACAGGGCGTACCTCCAAAGGAAGTACCTGAAGAGCTCGAACTTGAAGTTTGGGTGATGAAACTCAAACGGCGCATGCTGGGTAATATCAAATTTATTGGGGAGCTCTTCAAGCAACAACTTCTCAAAGAAAAAATTATGCATGAATGTGTCAAGCTTCTCTTAGGATCACTTGACACTCCACAGACTGTCCCTGATGACGAATCTATTGAAGCTGCGGCCAAGCTATTTTTTACCATTGGTAAGCAGTTAGAATCTCCTGCTTCATCGAAGGCTAAGCTAGATGCGTCTAATAAGCTCGGTGTTATTTGAATCTTTGCAACCGAGATTAAGTTTTGATTATGGTAGGTACTGCAAACGACTAAGTGCCCTCTCTCGCGACACCAAGAGGCTTGCTGCTAGGACACGTTTCATGCTACAAGATCTACTCGAATGCCGTAGAAACGGTTGGAAGGAACGACGCGCGAAGGATGGTCCACACAAAATAGGTCCTACAAAGTCAAACACGATGCAACAAAATATGCAACATCGGCGTGATCAGGAACGAAGCATGGCACGCGAACGACAGCGTCAGACTCTGTCGCAACAGCAGCAGCAGCAGCAGAAGCAGCATCGTAGCGTTTCTCAGGATGCGCGCCAGCAAAGGTACTCTAGTTCGGTCCGGATCCTCTCACGAGACAATGAGCCAAACAAAATGCCCACCAATATTTCCCAGGCCACGGCTAAGGCCCCACACGCCGCCGAACCAATTCCTTGGGATAGCGGCCGTGTTGCCAACCGTGTGCGTTCTGCTCTGGATGAATACGCGGAGCTTGGTGATTCCACAGAGTTACTAATGTCTCTAGATGAGATTCCACAAGTTAGTCGTGGCTATACACGAGCGTTTGAGTTGGCTCTTACACGGATCGTGGAAGGGAACAACGCTCAGCGAGAAAATGCGCTCGGAGCAATACGCATAATGATAGATAAGAAAAGCTTAAAATTTGACGTTTTTGCCGATGCCCTTCTCGAAACTCTAGAATGTCTTCCTGATCTTGCCATTGATTCACCCAAGGCCGTCGACCATGTAAGCATGATTATTGTGCCTCCCGGAATTATTAATCTGTAGGTGGCTGATCTGCTTTTACTTCTCCTAGAGCTTAAAATTATTGACCCAAAATGGCTCACCCATGATCTGGGCCACAAAATTGGTGACCCATCCAAAGAGCTAGTCCCAGAACGCGGATTTCTTTTCCGAGAACTCGTTGCTCGTCTTGCACCTGACTCGCACCTCGCTTTGCATTTTCGGGAATTGGCTTCTGGATAACTCGCTCTAATCATTGCTGCCAAAAATTTACCCACGGCCGCCCGTCAATCTCGGAAAGGAAACTCCATTCGGCGCAACAGTGATTCTGAGACAATAGGAAAACAAGTGCGTGAATACGAATTGGCTTCAAGAACAAAGCATGGGCGTTGCAAGGACGATGGCCTGGCCTGGCCTGGCCTGGCACTGCCATTTGCTTTTTTTAGCAGCAAAGCGAACGACGCTTCTTTATTCCGAGTTCGCGGTTCGCCTGGTAGTAACCGTGGCGGTAACTTGAAGGCGCCGGGCATTATCGGTATTCGCACCGTGAGAGGACTGCTGCAATTTGCCGTTATACTTCGAGCCCGAGTCACGGTTAAACTTGAAGCCTACGCCCCGAGCCTGAGGGGTTCAAGTTGGTCGCATCTACGCCCGTCGCATCCCTAAGTCAATTCGGGTATGGGGCCACAAGCCCAGGGGGAGCTATTCCCCGCGGGCGTGTACGTAAGCTGCTGCCGGTCGTAGAAGAGGTCTCTTTGAGGGAGCTGCTGCCGGTCGTAAACTTAAACTCGAGTAAAAGATACGAGCTTGTTAATAATATATAAAGGACTATTTTAACGGAGCAGCATGGCTTATATTTTGTTGGAAGTGAGCTGCCCTGTCATCCGGTTTGAGCCCAGTTTCCTCGAACAGGACGACAAAATTGTCCGCGTTTACGCACGGGCTTTCGAGGCTAGCAGTGGATCGGAGCCAAAGCCTTGGCACCCGAACGCCGATGCAAAGGACCATACAGCAATCGAGGCTTGTGAGGCCAGAGTGGCGGTCGTGAAAGATACGGACGATGCACTCGGGATCGCCACCGCGACGCTGACATCGTTCAATTTCAGAAGCGTTGGTGTTGAGCTCCCGAACGTTGATGAGTTGTCTGTATCGGCGTTGCTGAGCAAGACTGCGGTTGTGGAATTTCGGCTCATTGCTGGAGCTACCGCCGACATCGCGACTGACCCGTTTATCGGTTGTGCGAGGGTGCCCTTAAGAACAATACTTGAGACCGCCCACCTGAGTACAGACAAAACTGTCGAACTTAACAGCACACGGCCCACACACACCAGTGTGCCATCCCTCCTCAATAGTAGACAACCATCGACAGTAAATCTGCGTCTGGCTGCGTCAAATGAGCTATACGCATTCATGGCAGGTGGGACAGCGCTGACTCTAGGTAGTGGTATGGTCAAGGAGGCACCTGCTGCTTGGGCAGAAGCACAATCATCACCGACTGGAAATGAGAAGGCACCGTGGACTGCATCGTTTGGGTTTCGTCTAAGTCTGCAGCGACGGGCAGCAGATGGAATAGATGCAGCCGTTGCTGCAAATGCTGTAGCCATCACACTGATTCGTCCACAGCCTATAGCTCCAAGTCCTGCGTCGAAGCGCCCAAATAGCAAGGAGACCAAAGCAGCCATCAAATGGGTTGCAGACCCAGCAATGCCAATGACAATCTTCGTGGCCACCAAAAATATGGTTGACCTGGCTGAAAATCCAAGCGATTGGTTTTTTGTCCTGACACTGGAACAGTACTATGGTAGCAAGGAAGTGATCACAGCGCTGGCACCTATAGACACACTCCTGGGATTATCGAGGACTCTAAGTGGCATATGCGAAGAGAAATTCAGCCCGGGAAAGGCAACTGCGCAAAAGTCAATCTTGGAGACAAGCAAAGAAGGCAATGAGCAGAATCCTACGATTACCGTGGACGCTGTGCGCAGTGCTATAGGCCCTTCCTCCTTCTCCGGAATCACCTCTGATTCTTGGCCGGGATTATGTTCCAATAAGCAGCTGAAGCAGGGGTTTGCAATTCATGACTGTCTTCCACCAAAGCGGGCCCTGCAGAAGAATGCTCCACAACGCGTTGACACTAGTTTGCAATGTGAGCTCAATATGATATTGTCCGATCTATGCACAAAGCATAATGCCTTCCTCGCTGCAGAAACCCTCACCAAACGCGACTTGGATAAGCGGCGGCGCCAGCTAAAAGCAGACCTTGATCAGGAGACAACTTTCCATAGCTTCCGCCATCGACTAACGCCACAAATTCAGCGCGCGATCCGCATGTGGTGCCCAGTGCGACCATCAGATCTCGAAAAGGAGGAGTTACTTGTTGGAGAATGCAACATGAACACTATGGGTATGACAGATCTGCTTCCTGTTAGTGAAAAAATTAATCCCTGCGGGATTGCCGAGCGTCACACCAATGTCAGTATCGCGCTCAGCCGTACTCTCGCACGTGCGCGTGAGGCTGAAGCAAACTACCGGTGGCATATTGCCGCAGCGGAACAAAAGAATCGAATAAGCCTAATAATCTTCGAGCCTTCTTGCCCAACAACTCCATCAGAGGCATGGTTTGAGTTTGCTCGAACTATGCTACGGTCGCAAATTGCGACTTCAAATGACGCTGCCAAAACCACGCGAAGGGTACTCCAAATGGCCCGCTATGCTCTTGACGAATGTCTTGCCTGCGAGAATACATGTGTGGCTGATGCGGCTGCACGCCTTCGTGGCGCGGTTCTCCTCGAAGAAGGCAAGCTATGTCAGGCCGAGACATCAATTGTAGCCCAAGCTAAGATGCATACAGGCAACTGTATCGACGAAGCACTTCATTGCGTGATTGCAGACACATGCAGTGACGGCATCACTGCAAAAATAGCCGTCAGGAAGGCAAGGAATGAGATCTTCTTGGATGTGACCGACAAGTATCGTACGGTTTCTGCACTACAAAAGGCTGCAACTTACCTTATAGGCTTTGCTCTGACCAAATCCGCGGGTGCAGTGCTTAAAATTTCCGATTCCTTGCTCGCAGCGACGAATATGCAAGTGAAACCAGAGAGCATTGTTGAAGAACGGTGCTCTCTGCACGTATATCTGATTAGAGATTCCTTCCCTGTGACAGGACTAAACAACTGGTCTGTTGTAGGAGCTTGTGGTTCCACTGCAGCGTGGAAAACACTCGGTGACGCCCTTTGGAGCTCAAATCACATCACTGCAGCGATAGAGTCATATAAACGCGCACTCGCAAGAAGTTCCAAAGGATTACCAATCGACCTTAGTTTTAAGCACGCACAGTGTCTCCTTGATACCAATCGGAATTCTGCGGCACTGGATGCATATCTCGCAGCAGCGGAAGAGCTACAGGCTTCATCACTCTGGCTAGGTGCTGGCACCGCAGCGATTCGCCTCGGCAATATGGCAGCAGCATATTGCTATCTTCGCCGTGCAATAGTCCGTTCTCCAAATAATCCGCAGCCTTATGGCTTTCTCGCACTACTTGATTACTCTAGCGAACCCGTGGCCGCAGCGGCTTATGTAGGCCATGTTCTTGATATTTCTTTCAAATCAGGTCTTGACGACTCAATCCTCCTCCGCGAGCTAGGCAACATATGCTTTGAGCACGAGCAATATTCTGCATCCGAGGCCCTGCTTCGTCGTGCTATTGCCACTGAACGTAGAAAG
>JACLAA010007229.1_pt1 | contig 14325 bp, 16 predicted proteins | sample 8027891 | NCBI WGS metagenome assembly JACLAA01 (sample SAMN15724900, study PRJNA655200) | protist metagenome | isolation source: fluorescence activated cell sorting (FACS) single amplified genomes of... | place: Spain: Blaines Bay Microbial Observatory, Mediterranean Sea | collected 2016-01-19 | reverse complement strand
CCCATTTGTGCGTGGCAAGGCGTTTCCTGATTCTGTTGCACGAGGCGGAATCGCTGCCCGGCTCATGACGATGCCTGTTTCAGATATCATTTCGGCAACGCCGCCGTGAGCAGCGTGCTCATCACGTGATGTCAGCATCGCGACAGCTGCAGCGCCGGTGCCCGCGGCCGCCACTTGGGGCGCCGTTTCAGATGCGACGGGCCGCCCATGGTGCGCGCCCAAAATGAACTCAGACATGGCCTTGGCGCTGTGGGCCAGGCGCGCAACCTGCGGGACCGACATCGTGAATTCTCGCGGTAGTACGAGGGTACCACTGACGCACCTCGCGGCGCTCGGCCTCGGTGTCGTGGCTCTGCAGCCTCACTTGCAACCTTTGTGCAACGGTCGTCATTTGTGACGGCGCTGTGGGTGCTGCTGGCGTCAGCGGCTCGTGCAACCCTTCTGCCGCGTTATCACGATGCGCAGCTGCCAGCGAGGCAGGGGGCGCACTCGCGACGCCCAGTCGAGCCCACGCACGCGCGTCACGCCCGGTCGAAGCCGCGCCTGGAGGCAAGTCGCCCAGGGTGAGAGCCTTTGACGATGTCTGCGTCGAGTTGTCCTTTTCCGTTTCGTCGCCTGCGACAGCGCGCGGCTGAGTTTGCAGATGGGGCATTACGGCTGGGCGGCGCGCAAGAGCATCACCGTGGCTGGGCGGCGCTCCCTGCGAGAAGGGCGACGCGCACTCAGCCCTCAGCATGGGCCGGTGGCGCTACCGTCGGCGCGGCGGAGAAATGTTTACCTGCAGATCAGCGTCGTCTGCGCCATTTCGGCCGCGCCACTCCGCGCAGCTCTCGCGCGCTGCGTCGAGCAGACGATGTCCCCAGCGCAGGCGCTGCAGCAACCCATCGGACTGCTGTCGGCTCGCGCTGAAGAACTCCGCGTTGTTTGCCGCCATCAGCTGAATCGAACGAACAAGACGAGGGCTACGAGGACGAAGCTGCTCGAGCACGATGTTCGTCGCCTTGTGGATCGACGACACGGTTCGCGTCGCGCCGGACGTTTTCAACGAGCCGCTCGAGAGCATGCTGCGCGTGGAGCTCGAGGCGAAGTACGCGGGCAAGGTGCGGGGCTCGAACGGACCACAACGGCCACTCACACCGTTTCACAAGTCACTCCGCGCGCGCGCGCGGCAGGTCATGCTGGACATTGGTATGGTTATCGCGGTCCGATCGATCGCGCGCGTTGAGGACGCGATGATATACCCACTTGACGGAGCGGCGCATCACCGCGTGTCGTGCGAGCTCGTGGTGTTCCGCCCGTGCCTCGGCGAGCTGCTTATCGGGACCATCGTCGGCGCGAGCGCGGATGGCCTGCGTTTGTCTCTCGGATTCTTCGAGGATGTCGTGGTGCCGTCATACTTATTGCAAGCCACGTCCAAGTGGGACGCGCGCCGCCGCACGTGGATATGGGAATATTCAGACGACTCCGACGACTTTGTTTACACACAGCACGCGCAGGCGAGTGCGGCCGAAGCAACTGTAACCCGGCAGGCATCCTGAAAGCTGCGTGTGGGGCGTGCGCGCGCGGCGAATGGGCGTGCGCGCGACCGCGGCGGGCGGGCGCGCGGGGTTGGGGGGGTGGATGGCAACAGGTACGCTTCCGCGTGCGATCCCTGCATTTCACACGCGTGCTTTCGACTGCGAAGGGCCTGCAGGCCATGACGACCGTGACGGCGATGTCAGCGGGCGGTGGTGGTACGGGGGAGGTATCAACCGGCGCACGCGCACGAGCTCTCTCGGTCGACGCAACAGCCGGGAACCCAGACGGTAGCGCGAACGGCGTGACAGCAGGCATTCCGCGCATGCCGTCAACAGTCCGCACGCGATCGTCGAGCTTTGACGTGCCCAACGAGGACAACGTGCCATGCGCGATGCAATTGGTCGGGGCCGTCAATGAGGACGGCCTCGGCCTGCTCTCGTGGTGGGAGGAGGGCGATGACGAAACGTCGCTTGGCTTGCCCGTCGCCGACGGAGTTGAGTGAGCTCAAGACCTAGTCCTGCAGGCCTGTAGGTAGTGTGAGGCCTGTAGGGCCGGCCTGGGGCACACTGAAGGTCTGAACATATAAGTCCAGCGACACTTAACTTCGCCGCAGGCCGCGGGACCTCGCAAGCCGCGAGGTCGGACTCGACATTTAAATTGCCTGCTCGAGGCCGGACCCGGGCTGGCGCACGCGAGCCCCATGGCAAGCATTCCCACTCGCCTCTGTGAGTCCGCGACCCGAAGTGTCACTGTCACGACGAGCTATGACTCACCGTGACGGTGAAGCATGCAGTAAAGAGCGACTCTAATTCCTCGCACGTGCGTTGGCAACCACTACCTACATTATAACATCCGCACTGGTCCCCGAGCTGTGCACGTGCTGGAGCAGCGGGGCAGTTCGGGACCTCGTGCGCACCACCTACTCAGATGGTAGTCAAGTTTAGACTCAGTCTGAGTCTCAGAGGCTCTGTACACCTCTGGCACAGTCACACTGACAGAGCCAGCGCCAGTGATTGAGTGTCACGACTCACGCTGCAATCGACCGCAATAACCCACATGTCATGTGCATCGACTGCAATAAGCAAGTGGCTCATGGAATCAAGCGCCACGGCCCACGGCCAGAATTCCAGTGGTTCTTGGTGTTCTCTAACATCAGTTGTGGGTTCACGGCCCACGCTTGGCCCAGGTTTGAAGAAGAACTGCCATTTGCACATTCTATGCTTGCGTCGGCATCACCTGCGGGGGCAACCCTCTGGCGTTTAAGATGTCGTCTTACGCGGCCGACTTTACTGAAGGTAGGTCTGCGGACGCGTTGCAGATCCAGCAATGCCTCTCTCACAATGGCTTCAAAGTTGACGCGTGAGTAGATCGAATACTTGCTGTTGAGGTCATTTGTTTTGTGAAACCCAAACTGCGTGGGGTTCGCTCGCGTAAGACGAAGTAGGCGCAAGAATAACAGGCGTGATGCGGGTGGATTCATACATTGTTCAGCTGTCGTTGGAAGGAGGTGAATTTCCCGTGTCGGAAGTAATTCGGAAGCACGAGCTCGAGCTTCGCGGGATCGGGCATGATGATCGAGCCTGTGAGCGCCAGAGGAGTACATCTCAGCATCGTATGTTATCGCTGGATGGCCTCGCACCGTCGCTCCACGTGATGACGTGGTCGGGCTCGTCCTGCGGAATGGAGCGATTGATTGCGCGTTCGTGCGTGGGAGGAGGCGAGCGCGATTCATTGGTCGAGTCAATACGCTGTACACACACTGTGTTATCACCAGCAGCATACGATAGAGCTTGGTGATAAACTCAGGAGGGCGGTCGTCGCCGTCCGCGGCGGCCACGCCGCCACGCTCGGCGCACATGGGCAAACTCGAGGGAAGTCCCTATGGTGGACCCTTGTGACGTGCTGTCCGTTATTTTTTCTGCAGAAGAAAGGGTGGGTGCGTATCCCATTTGGCGTGACGAGATGCGGCGTCTCGCGCGCTTGGCGCTGCTCGCCGGGTGCGTGCTGCCATGCGCGACCGAACGGCGGCCAAACATATTGCTGGCCGTGGTCGATGACCTGGGCTACGCAGACATCGGATACAATGCCGAGGGCAAAGCCACGGCGCTTGCTCGCGCGTCGCCCAACCTCGACGCGATGGCTGCTGAGGGAGTGAAGCTTCGCAGCTTCTACGCTTCACCCGAGTGCACGCCGACCCGCGCGATGCTGCTTACGGGACGGCACACCGTCCACACTGGCTTGCAGGACTCGGTCATTCACGGCACTGAACCCCGTGGAGTGCCGCTGGAGGAGGAGACGCTTGCGACGCGGCTGCGGCGAAGGGGCTACACCACCTCGTGCGTCGGTAAATGGCACCTCGGCTTCCATCAGCCGCAGTACCTGCCGCGCGCACGCGGCTTCGACCGTTTCTTCGGGATTCTGAACGGCGGAGGCAATCACTACTCGCACGTGACGACCGAGGCGTTCACGACGCGAGGCAACGCCTCGGCGACGCACACCGTCACCGGTCGCAATCTTTGGCGGGACGATGCGCCCCTGGACGAAGCAAGCGCTGCAGCCCTTGAGAATACGCACACGACAGCTCTCTACACGCGCGAAGCCTTGCGTCAGCTCGAGGGCGGATTGGCGGTCGGCGGCGCGCTTCAGGAGCGGCCGATATTCATGTATCTCGCCTATCAGGTTCGGTTCGGAGCCTTGTCTTGTATTTTTTCCTCCTCGCTAACCCGCGTGTGACGCGACGCAGGCGGTGCACGGGCCGGTTCAGGCCGATCCCGCCTTCTACAATGGCGCCATCGACAACGGATGCGCTGACATCTCAACGAGCACGCCCAGTGCTCTCGACCCGGACGTCAGCTGGGGCACTCGGCAGCGCATGTGCGCGATGGTCTCCATGGTGGATCACGGAATGGGTCAGGTGGCCGGGGCGCTTCGCTCGTCCAAATACGACACGGATGGTAGCGCTGCGTGGGACAGCACGGTGCTGTTCTTCATGAGTGATAACGGCGGTGTGAAGCGGCATGGCTCGTCCAACGCGCCCTTCCGCGGTGAAAAGGGCGTCTACTTTGAAGGTGCGCGTGCTTGTCGCTCAACGCGCCCTGCTATACCCGTGCGCCCCCTTGAGCGCCGCGGCCGTAGGTGGCGTGCGCGTCGTTGCATTTGTCGGCGGCGGATTCATGACTCGTGCGCTTGCGGCGCGTGGGCTGAGCAACGGGTTGTCGAGCGACATCCTGAGCCACGTCACGGACATCCACGCGACCGTGCTCGCTCTCACCGCCGATGATGGCTCTGAGGATGACGACACGACCCAAGTTGAGGCCGTGCTGGACGGCAGCGCGGGCGAGACGGCTGGCGATGGCGTCGATCTATGGGCTGCCCTGACGCGCGGTGCGAGCGCGCCGCGTACCGAGGTCCTGATCAACCGTAACTCGGCAACGTGGGGCGGAGGCGGGGCGTTGCGGCGCGGTCGATGGAAGCTCATCGTCGAGGTTCGTTGGAGCTGCTTACTCCCCACACGTTCGCGAATGGGCTGGGGCCGATGTGACTTGCTCTCCTCTGCGCGTTCCCCCCGCATTGCAGAACTCGGTCGGCGATTCAGTGCTCTACCGAGCCGGTCAGGCGTACATGGCGCGTCGCGACTACACGCCGACGGCTCTGCTGGATCAACTCGACACGCGCCGTGCGGACGTGTTTCCTGAGCCCAACTACTATCTCTTTGATTTGCGGGTGCGGCATCGTAAGCCCACGATCACCATTCACGCTCGTCTATTCTCACCTGCGAACTGCTTTTTTTTGCGTTTGCGCGCAGGCGAACCCATCAGAAGACGACGCGGGTGCTTGCGTTGACCACGCGACGGTCGACAACGCGGAGGCGGCCGCATCTTGCACGAATCTGTGGACACTCGCAACAGCAGCGGTTGCGTCGCCGCAATCGGTTCGCAACACCTCTTACGCGGCTCTTGCCGCGACGGCCCGCACTGAGCTGCTTCAGTCATGGGAGAGGTACGACGCGCATCCAAAACCGCGGCGATCCCGCGACGAGATGGACTGACGCGCGCGCTGAAACAGGTATGCCGACGACATGGCGCTCTCGAACGAAGAGTGGGTCGACGACGGACCTCTCGCCGATCCGGCCTTGCTGAACGGCGTCTGGGGACCTTGGCGCGATGAGTACGGCATGCCCTACGCCACTTACGGCCTGTTGAGCGAAGTGCGCTCGGCGTCGGAGTAAGGGACGGCGACGGCGCATCCGCGCGGACCGCGGCGGGCGCGCCGCGCCGCGGCTTTCGGCTTATAATTCACTTGAGGTCGCCTGTCGGCCCGCGCCGATGGCCGATACCACGCACATTGCGCCGGCGGCGCGCGCGCGGCGCCCCGCCTGCGCACACGTGGCCTGCCTCAAGAAGGGGTATGCGCACGATCATGATGATTGGCGAGTGTGCCGCCGAGGATTCGCACGCCGTAAATGGTACTGCGCCAGTTACTCTTGGATAGCGCTCGGCGCGATGAACGTATTCGCTCTCTCGTCGGCATGGGCGTCCGCTCAGCTGCTTGCGCCAACGCGACGCATCTCAGGCAAGGATCTCGTCGCCACGAAGAAGCCGGCGAAAGAGGAGGAGGATGGGTTTGAGTCGCTTTTCATGATTGGCTCGCTGCTCGACGCCGCCCGTGAGGTGCGCGCCAGCGACGTCGACGATCTGCTCGTCCACCTTTCTACGTGTCCGAACATGGTCCGCGACGCGATCGAGCCGAAGACGGGGTTCGGTCCTTTGCATTATGCGGCAAACGCTGGGAGCAGTCGGATTGTGACGTCCCTCCTGCGCGCTGGCGCAAACCCGGTCGCATCAGACAAGTACGGCAAGACACCTCTACATCTCGCGGCGAAGCGAGGGCACTCCGATGTTGTCGAGTTGCTTCTGGCATGCGATGCCTCAAAGCCGTGGGCACTGCCTGCGGGGCCGCCGTCGCCAACGCGCGTGGAGCTGACCGATATTGGCGGCGGCGGGGGCGGCAGCGTAAAGACGGATCGTACGGTGGCGACGGAGACCCCGCTGCAGCTCGCGGCACGGTATGCGCACGTCGACGTGATCAACATATTACTTGCTGCTGGGTTCCTCGTGGATGAGCGCAACGCGCTGGCTGAAACAGCGCTGCATGTCGCGGCCACTCATGGTCACGCAGGTGTGTGTTCGGCCGGATGGGGTGTGAGAGCTTGCGCGCTGAATGCGTCCTTGAACCCTGAACGCCGCACGTTCGCAAGATGCGTGCGCAGCTTTGCTCGACGGCGGCTCTGATGTACACGCCCGCACGGCGGAGCAGGGTCAAACAGCTTTGCACTTCGCCGTCATGCATGGCCATCGTGATGCTGCTCTTATGTTAATCGGACGCGGCGGAGATGCGCATGCGCCGAACGATACACCGCTGCGACGAACGCCGATCGAATTGGCGACGTGGTGCGTGACGTGGCGTGCACACACATCATCGACCGTGTCGTCTGTAATCCGCCCCCCCTACCGTGCGCGCGTGCGCGTCGTGCCTTCAGTCATGGTCAGTTGTTTGTGATCGAGCTCATGGCAGCAGCGGCCGCCCGCCGGCGGGTTGGTGCCAAGATGACGCACTCCACTTCACGCGTCGAACATGCGCAAGAGCGCGAGCTGACCGCGTTGCTCTCGACCCGGCGCAAACTTCAGACAGATTTGACTGCACGCCGCGCCGAGCTTCGACAGCAACAGGAAAATCACAGCCTTTGGCAGGCTCACCGCGCAAACCAGAGACAACTAGCCAGACAGGCGAAATCTCGGACCGCGCAACAACCAACAACGGAGGCCGCAGATCGCCCGACTCAACTACCGCTGCTACAGGTTCGGGGGGACGCGCAGAGCCACAGGGTGGCGGAACCCGGGTTCCTCTAGAGAGTCGATCTCGGGAAGTCCCCCTGGGGGTAAATAATCGCAGTATAGTAGCGTCCGCAGGTGCTATCCCGCATGGCCAATTGACTTTAAAGGCGGCCGCGACCATTTGCCCCGGGCCAGGCGCGGTCACGGTGACGTGTGAGATGCGACGGCGGCGCATCTGACGCCGCACGGAATGCGAAGAGCACCATCATGCCCAAAGCAGCGTCACTCGAGGTCAACCACGGCACCAACACCGCCGAGCTTCTCCTTCAGCGCGTCGGCGTCATCTTTCGCGACGTCTTTCTTGATGACCTTGGGCGCGCCCTCCACAAGCTGCGCCAGATAGATGCGCGCGCGCGCGCGCGCGCTCAACGCGTCGACCTGGGCGAGAGGAAAGGGTCGAGAGAGAACGCGCGGCTCGGTCTCGCCTCTTTGCTCTCTTTCAGGCCCAGCCCTGTGATGGCGCGCACTTCCTTGATCACCTACGCAAGGCGACGCGTGGGCGCGCAGATGAAGCAATGGGCCTGACGAGAAGAAGAGACCGCGAAGTGCCCATTTCGCGGCGAGCGCTTGCCTTAATCTTGGACTTCTCATCGAAAGAAACGAGCTTGATGTCGAACGCCGTTTTCTCTTCCACCGTGGACGCGGCATCGGCCTCGGCAGGTGTCGCTGCAGCCGCAGCTGGCGCAGCGTGCCCAACACCCCCCATCATCGGTGGCATCATCATCCCGCCACCGCCGCCAGACAGCTCGGCATCGCTGAGGCCGAGTCTTCGCTGAAAAAGCTTGGACAACTACCGGCGCGCACGATCGTCACGACGCAGCTCTTGGACCGCACACCCCACCCCCCACCGCGGCGTTTGACTACCAACCTGCGAGAGCTCGAGCACGTTCAACTCGCATAACTGATCACAACTGCGGACAAGGGGAGCAAGCGCCTCAGCTGAGCTCGCGTTTTTGTACCCGGTGGCGCGCGCTCCTCACAGGCCGAGCAGCTTCGGCGGAAAGTCAACCTGGGGTGGACGCACGCGTTAGCTGCGTCGTCGTCCAGCGCGGCACGAGCACGGCGCGACAAATCACCTCCTCCGGCGTGCCCTGCGCCTCTAGGTCCGGTGCCACGTCGGCGAACCCGCGAGCCGCGCGGATCGCGAACTGCGCGTGAACACAAGCCGGCGTTGTCGCTGGAGCCGCGACACGAAACAGTGACCGGCTCCACGGAGCAACGGGACGACGGCCGACGACTCGGAGCGCGCAACCAATCATCTTGCTGCGAGCCCTTAGCTGACTGACAGCGACGCAACGTGGGCCAGCCAGGGGGGGCGTACAAATTCCGAGGGTTTGCAGCAAAGATTTCTTAGGGTATGCAGCGCATGTGAGCGACAAAAGATGACGCTGAGATCAGGCTACACGCTGTGTCTGTGGGCGGCGCTCGTGGCGCAGAGCGCTGGGGTCGAGCCCGGATACGGCACGAAGCTGATGTAAGAGGCTCGCGCTTTCGGTCCGCAATCATGCGATGACTTCTCTGATGCTCCGCGCAGGTTCCACTCATTCGAGCCACCCTTCGACCAGATCAATCCCAACTCTGGCGACCGGACCCTCTCCGACGCGTGGAAGACGTCGGGCTCGACCGAAGTGAACCGGAACTTTGCGCGCGTGACCCCGGACCGTCAGTCCAAGTCCGGAGGCATCTGGTCGAAGCAGCAGCTCAAGACCAACACGATGTCCGCGACATTCAAGTTCCGCATTTCGGGCCAGGGGGAGAAGTTCTTCGGTGATGGCATAGCTATCTGGTGCGCGACGGCGTGAAAGCGATCGCGCGCCGAGTGCGATGATGGGCCCCCGTCCGGTTGCAGGTTCACGCACACGCGCTCGCATCGTACGGGTTCGCTGTACGGATTCGCAGAGCAATTTGTAGGTTTTGGAATCGTCTTCGACACGTTCAAGAATAGCGAGATGCTCCACGTGCACAAGGCAAGAGATCGCACGATGCGGTCAAACCGCTGGCCGCGCTCTGCTGAGATGCGCGCGCGACGCAGGATGTCATGCTCGTGTATAACACGGGCAAACAAACATCCGACACAATGTTCGCGACGAATCGTATTCAGGTGCCGGAAGGAGAGATGTCGGCAGCGCGCGTCTCTCCCGACGTCACGTTTCGCGCGCACGTCCGGTCCAGGGGTGCGACGGCGATTTCCGGTTTCACAATCAGGCGCGCGCAACGCGCTGAAAGCTTGTGGAGGAACGCGCCTCAAAAGTTGACTGAGAGATCTCGGACTCCAGCGCGCAGACTTCTCGGTGGACTCCGCGACCCGCGCGCGCATCCTGATAGAGGATGGCAAGCGTGCCACTGTCCACATGGACTGGCACAACACGAACGAATGGAATGAATGCGCGTCGATCGACCTTTCCGAGGCGCGTAGCGAGCGCTCTTTCTTCGGACGCGTTCATATCGCCGCGCACAATTGAGACGGCGCCGGATACGACAGCTTTACGAGGGCTGGATGAAAGATGCGCACATTGGAATCACCGCCGCGACAGGGCAGCTCGCGGATAATCATGATGTCAGTGTGTTTCGTGTGCGCAGACCATTCCTACACTGAAAGTCTCGTCGCGCGAGCAGGTGCTCTCGCTCACGACTTACATCGACGCAGCTCATCACGAACAAGCAGAGCAAGCTCTCGCCGCGCAGTCCGAAGCAAACGAGCACTTCGCGCGCGGCTCTGAGCTGGGAGCTGCGTCGGAACAGCGCGTCGCGCGTATCGAAGGTATTGCGTCGCGTGCTCCCGAATCCCGCCCCCATGGCATCACACGATTACGATGCGCTTTGCTGCGACAGGGGCACTCGATTCTCTGCTGCGCCAGGTGCGAGAGTTGCTCTCCCGGCCTCGCCGTCGTGCACGATAGCGGGGACGTGTTTAAACGGCTCTGGCCCTTGCGCAGCTCGAAGACCTTGACCATACGATAGAACACGGTGTTGTGGCCGTCGAGGATTTCATTCGCGAGACCGCGAGCAAGACTCGGCAGCGGGAGGAACTGAACGATCGGCGCATTGACGAGATCACGAACGCTGTATCGGGCAAGGTCGCCGGCTCGCTCGAGTCACGACTCGAGCACTTGGAGCGCACGCTCGACGCGAACCTGGGCCAGGTACGCCGATCGCTCTTGAGGGCACGACCCGCCGAGCCCGCGCACGGCAGTGAATGTTGTGTGGTCTCCGGTCCCGACTCGCCCTCTCACTGGTGTTCTCCTGATGTGCTCTCAGCGCGTGGATGCCGTGGAAGCTGTCGTTGGCGAGCGCCTCGCGGGCGCGCTCGACGGTGCGACCAAAGGCTACGGCGCTTCCTGGCAACGGCCATTCTATTTCCTGGTCCTCGTCGATCTCGTCGCCCTCGTGTTTGTCGGTGAGTTTGGTGCGCGCGCCTCGCTGACTTCCCGCGTTGTGCATCACCCGCGGCATCTCCCCTCTCCCGGACACCCCGCCTCTCAGGCGCCTGGGTTTCCAAGTTCCGCAAGGCGGCCCTGCTGTGAGCCCTACCGATACACCCGCAACTAAACGGAGGATGGGGCGCCGCGCTAGAAGTTAAGCGGGGGCGCAAGCCCCGGAACTCCCCGGTCCACGACAGCCTAAGGATTCGCATGCGTGCTCGCAACCACGAACGGGAGCGCGCGCTGACGATATAGCGAAGTGGTCTCTCGATGGACCCTGCGCTATGAGTGAATTGGAATCTGGCTCGCTGGTTGTGCAGCGATGCCTCTGATGTTTGCTGGGAATGTGTGTGTGTTCTTACTTTGATGAACACTATTCGAGACTGTTGAGAGCTCGCAGCGTAACTTGCTCGAGTGAGAGGTTTGCTGGCTGGAGAGCCAGTGGGGGTTTGCTGGTCTTTCTCTGATAATCAAAAATAAATCAATATTCCTCCTTTTTCGCCCCTCTTCGAGTAGCTCAGCGCTCGAGTGCTCATGCTGCCTGAGGCAGTATCTCCAACCTCAGCAGCGCCTCCTGATCTCGCTCACCTCCACCTCCTGGCCCACCTCGCTGGTGTGCCTACTGAAGCTTCACTGAGCTACAAATCCCTCCCTGCTTGGATTGTTGGCCGGCCTCGGACAACGTGAAGCTGGTCGGGCATCGGTACTCGATCACCGATGATGTTCAGTATCGTTGCGCCCAGCTGCCCCAATTGGACATCGCATGGGACACCATGTTGTGCGCCTGTTCATCACTGGCGCGATCCTTTGCATCATCTGTTTGGTATTGAATGTTTGGCACGGCGGTCTCGGTGCACTGGTATGCCGACGTCGTCGTGCCGTTTGCTGGTCCGCGTCGCTTGATGTGGTTCTCAGCTTTGGTGTTTTGCAACACCAACACTTGGTGCAGGAGCAGCATGCGCTTGGTGATTGCAGCTCGCGCCCGCGTGTCGGTCTTGCTCACCGCTTCCAGCCATCGGTTGACCTTCTCCACGTCGGGCTGCGCAGGTTTGCCGCCTGAGTGGATGGTGAATGATGGCAAGATGAAGTCGATGTCTTGGATGGTATAGTTGTGCTGCCTTGGCGCCCACTCGCGCTGCTGATCTGGTTTGGGCTTGATGCGAGTGCGCCCGCGGTGGTCCGACCATTCAGGCGTCAGCCGCCTCTCACCGAATGGCCATCCACCTTTTGGTATATGTAACCTCCAACTCCCTTCTTCGACCCGTCGGTGCAGACGAAGATCGGTAGGTCGTAGTTGATGTGGTACAGCCCCTTTGAGTACACGACGAAGTATTTGAGAGCATCCCAGCACAGGGCGCACATTTTGTCCCATGGTGCTGCATCGATTTGAGTTCGCTCATTCAGAGGTGCGCACAGCCATGCGCACTTGGGAATGTGCCTGCGACAGAACTTGAATAATCCCACTCCCGAGCGCAGCCGCGTGACGTCCACTGTGCCGTCGTCGTTGAGCGGATACGGCATTTCGGTCACCGCTGTCTTGTGCCTGGGAGTGATTTTGAATCCCTCCTCTGTTGAGATGTGTCCCAGGTATTCCACTTCCTCCTGTAGGAACTTCATCTTCTTAGGTTTGATTGAATGTCCTCGACTCGCCAGCTTGGCGAAACATTCCTCAAGATGAGTCAGGTGCTGTGTCTCGTCAACGGGGGTCGCTCCGCGGAAGTACTCGAGTTTGAGCACAAGGAATGTTACTGCGAACACTCCCATGTCATTCAGGCCTTCAGACAGCTCCTTGCGCTTGGTGGTCTGTGAATCGTCCTCCTCCTCCTCGTACAGGCTGGAGACCGACCGAATTGCCGCCGTCGTTTGGGCTTGATCGGCCGAGAAGAACCGGTCGCGCATGGCATATGCGATGAGGTACTGCCCACTGGTGGTGTTGACAGCGATCTTGGTGACCTTCTCCTTCAGGTCATTCACCTTCTCGAGGTCGAACACCTTGCTGTATTCGGGCGGCTCGTCCTCCGCCACATTCCTCTTCGGTCCTGTGAACTCGATGATGTGTTCTCTGTATTTGAGATGCTTGTGGAACTCCTCGATCTTTTCGCCGCGGGTCTCCATGGTAGGCATGTTGCTTGTTGGTTTGATTTCTTCTGTTTTTGCTTTGAACGCGTCGAACGATATGTCGGCGTCGATGGGTTACTTCACGGTACTTCTTGTACCGAATCCACACCAATCCAATCTATAGCGAAGTGGTCTCTCGATGGACCCTGCGCTATGAGTGAATTGGAATCTGGCTCGCTGGTTGTGCAGCGATGCCTCTGATGTTTGCTGGGAATGTGTGTGTGTTCTTACTTTGATGAACACTATTCGAGACTGTTGAGAGCTCGCAGCGTAACTTGCTCGAGTGAGAGGTTTGCTGGCTGGAGAGCCAGTGGGGGTTTGCTGGTCTTTCTCTGATAATCAAAAATAAATCAATATTCCTCCTTTTTCGCCCCTCTTCGAGTAGCTCAGCGCTCGAGTGCTCATGCTGCCTGAGGCAGTATCTCCAACCTCAGCAGCGCCTCCTGATCTCGCTCACCTCCACCTCCTGGCCCACCTCGCTGGTGTGCCTACTGAAGCTTCACTGAGCTACAACGACTCACCGATAACGGAAGCGGTGGAACAGGAGGTTGGCGACGTTGCCGGCAGCGACTATCAACACCAACGCAGACATTTTTCCGGGGTCGGCGTTGGCGGCCGCGTGCGCCCAGCATCGCGAGTTGCTCAGGCTTGCCAGTGCTTTGCAACAAGAATGCCAGTTCCCGTGGCTGTTCGGCAGTTTGAATGTCTAGTTTTTTAATTCGATTGAAACTGCCGCAGCCGCGGTGCAGCAGGTTGGAACGCTGAGGACGCTCAGCACGAGGAGGGACGCGGAGCAACACACGTACGATGAAGCCCGCCGTCGTAGCTCCTGACGAGGTGAAAGACCATAACCCACCTCAGCGGTCGAACACGATCATACTGGACTCCGACACCAATCGCGGGGCGAGTGACAAGGAGGACGGGCGCGCGCGCTACACCGCGGCGGACTTCTTTCTCGGCTCGGGCGGCGGTCAGGTCATCGCACTCTCGCTCTCCGGGGCTCTTTTCATCTTGCTCGGAGGAGGATTGTTCCAGTTGATCCGCTCGAAAGACGACGAATCGGAGCTGGCGGACGAGCCCCGGCGACGCGGATCGTATGCCTCGACTGTTTGGGACGCGTACACGTACTTCGTCGACCCGGGGACCCAGACCGGCTTGATTGTCGGAGAAAACAGCAACAACGAGATCAGCGCGGCCTTTGTCATTTCGCTGTTCGGGCTGCTCTTCATGCTGTGCGTGACGGGTATCGTCGTCGACCTCATCCGAAAGGAGTTGGAGGCGTGGCGCGCGCGGCATGCGCGGCTGGTGAAGAACGAACACACGCTGCTGATCGGATGGACGGATAAGACGCTATACCTCCTCAACGAGATCGC
>JACLAA010007125.1_pt1 | contig 14327 bp, 10 predicted proteins | sample 8027891 | NCBI WGS metagenome assembly JACLAA01 (sample SAMN15724900, study PRJNA655200) | protist metagenome | isolation source: fluorescence activated cell sorting (FACS) single amplified genomes of... | place: Spain: Blaines Bay Microbial Observatory, Mediterranean Sea | collected 2016-01-19 | reverse complement strand
TTTTTTGTGTATGCGACGATCCGGCTGAGATAGCGGGCTGCCAATTGCGTCGCTTTGTTTAGCTAAATTTAGCAAGCGTTTCGTCCGGGTACTAGTAAGAGGTTATGGAGGATTCAGGTGAAGTCACGGTGATGCTGGTGCCTCAGGATAGGCTCGACTTCCTCGACGGGTATACGGGAAGCAAGAAGCGTAAAACTCGAGGAAGTGGTAAGCCGAAAAAAACACAATGTGTGGTTTGCATGGATGCCGATGCCAACATGTCGTTTGTCCACGGGAACACGGCTCACTTGGCGTGCTGCGAGGCATGTGCGCCAAAATTCAACTGTCGTCCTGCTACTAACGCCGATATATTTGGAGAGAGTGACATAACTGACGACAAGAGCCCACCGTGACCCTCCCAGCCCATTCTCCCGAAGCCCCGTATGCCGCCGAGGTATCGACCTCATCGTCAAGCAGTTCTCTAGGAACTTGGGAAGAAAGGGGGATGGTAAGAAAGGGGTGTCCGACGAAATCCCGTAATAAATTATTTAACGCATTTTGGTAATTTCGGGGGAACGGGAAACTAGGGGGAAAGGGATGGATTTTCAGTCTCCCAGCCCCGGGGCCCGGGGTGCTCTGTTTTGATGCGACTCAGGTCGACTGACCTGGGAGTGACAAAACCGACACCCCTTACTCTCTGGTCCGCGGCGCGAATATCAAGCTCAGCCAGGACTCATTGTGACACATCGATGGCCCGGGCAGCAAAATCCGGCGGATCTGCTTACCAAGCCATCAACAAGTCTAACATTTCAAGATTACTGCCGTGCTCAGGCTATTGGTATTGGTTTCGATAAATCTGAGCTAGCCACCCAAAACTATTTGAAAGCGCCGGTCTTCTGGCCGTAATCTTGACCCAAGTGAATGGCTGGAACGTCGATAACCACACCATGAGCCTTCGAGTTCAAGTTCTCGCAATCGATTCAATATTCCCAATGTTCAGTGGGAGAGAGCAGTCAAGCCGTCCCGGACGACGAAATGGTGCATGCAGGAGAATCGCTCCAAGGGAAGACCCTAAGAACGCCACCCAGACACACCATCCGCCGCGCGGGGAGGCTCGCCGGGGGAGGGAAGGGATTCGACTGCGCAGTACTTCGGTGGGGCGAAACTTTGTTATGACTAATTCAAACATACTGTGGGCTCTGGCGCAGCGTCAGACTCGGGGGCAATGCTCACCGATCTTGGTATGAACATACCAGCTAATGGTCCATTCGTGATCTCACAATCCTGAACAAAGGGAAAAAATCCAAAAGCAAGCAAGGCATACTGGAGATTCGCGCCACGTTTGGGTCGGCGTGTAGCGCAGGGTATGCTCTCGCTGGGGCATGCTGCGCGCCGTCGCAGGACCTCCGGCGGGCCGCAAGTCCCGCAGTGGCAGGATTCAGACTCTCATGAGAGGCTACCACAACTAGGCATCCCCCTACTGTACTACCTATTTAATACTAGATGATTCGACAGCCTTATTAGGGAAAAAGAAGGGGAACTCGACTGTCGGTCCCAAATACTGGCACATGCAGTGGCTTTACGCCTGCTTTATATGGTGCAGGGGGTATAGGATAGTGCGCCATTATTAGCCTGCGAGCCTGCTTCCAACCTTTAGAGAGAGGAGGGCCACGCATCTGCCGGGCCAACCGCAGGTCAATCACATGCCCTGGTCTCAAATTGGGGGGTAGTGTATGGTATGATTCTTGGCGCTTCAAGCTGAGTTAAAGGTCCTGGACTGCGGTACCATCGGCATTGTTGTCGTGATTGTTATCAGCGTTGTCGGAGGTCCAGAGGGTAAGATTGTCGCGAAGGAGCTGCATTATGAGGGTAGAGTCTTTGTATGATTCTTCAGAAAGAGTATCCAGCTCGGCAATGGCGTCGTCAAAGGCCTGTTTAGCAATGTGGCAAGCACGGTCTGGCGAATTGAGAATCTCGTAATAGAAGACAGAGAAATTGAGTGCGAGACCAAGGCGGATAGGGTGCGTGGGCGGAAGGTCCTTATTGGCAATCTGCGATGCTTGCTGGTATGACTCCAGCGCGCTGGAGGAGGACTCCTTACGCTTGTCTGCGCTCTGGAACTCCGCCAGGTACCGGTGATAGTCGCCTTTCATCTTGTAGTAGAAGACTTTACCTTCATCCCCGGCAGAATTCGGGATTAGCGTTTTCTCTATAATTCCAAGGATGTCCTCACAAATGGTCTCTAGTTCAGTCTCTATCTTCTTCTTGTAATTAGTGATCAGTGCCGTTTTTTCCGAGTCAGACTTTTGCTCGATAGAGGAAATTACGCGCCACGATGCACGGCGTGACCCGATGACATTTTTGTATGCAACAGAAAGAAGATTCCGCTCCTCGACAGACAGCTCCTCTGAGTAATTCGCGACAGATTTCATATGGTCGACCTAAAAAAATTCTAGTAGACACCCCGAGGCGCGCCTAGAACAAATTTGCCACGAATTTTGAAGAATTGCGCGGGCCCGTTGATCGGCGAATTCCGCGAGCTTCTAAATTTGGTCGAGTCTCAACGCGGGCCGGAACCATTTCGTCGAAACGCTCAGCTTGCTCTGCAAGTTTTGCGAGATAAACGAGATTCTCACGAGTGTTATTCATTGTCATGAAACAAGGGAGAGTAGCTAAGTTTCAGCGGTATACGTTCGACGGATTAGTAGACAGTAGTAGCCTAGAGTAGAGGATATACACAACTAGGGAGGCGGCACGCAGCTCCCTGGCGAGTACTCGGTAAGTGCTCCGGTCCCATTCTAAATATTCGGCCTGAATACTTGCTCGAAATTTTAAGTGCTCGGGCCATTTCAGAAGGGTTCTAGTATAAAGCTCAGCGGTTCGGGTACCGTATACCGTATACCGTACGTCCACAGTTCCTGTATCTTTCTGGTCAACGAGCGCGGCCCGGCATGCAGCAATTGCGATGCTGCGCGCACAGGTATGTGATTGAACTAAAAAATACGCCCGCTAATCTTTGGTTTCACAGATGATTTCGTGGCTTCAAGGGCACATCCAGCTTCCGGGATACGATGTAGGTTTGTGGTCAGTCGAGCACGAAGAAAAAGCCGCAGCGTTCCTGAATAATCCACGACTATGTCAGCTTTTGTGCTACATCTCGAACGGCAAGCTGCACTTCTCAGCGACTCTTGACACAGAAGCAACATCTTGCGAGAAGCTTTACTACTTCATTCGCTCCGAGGAAATAAGATTGAACAATATCGACATGTCAATCCATCATGGAATGTTGTCGCGCGGGACGGCTATGCAGTCGCTACTTGAGGCAATGGGACAAGTCTTTGGCCCACAATTATTTGAATCCAGCACCTGGCCCGACAGTGTAAAAAGGGATCTATCTGGTCATTTGCACAGGTTCATGGGTTCACTTACCGAATCTACTTTTGCAGCCTCCAGAAAAACGGTTCTTTACTTGCCATCTGGAAAGTTTCTTCCAAGTGTACCTACTGCTGCAAAAAACAAGGAGTTAGTGCAACAATTGGAATCCATTGTAATCAATTGGACTCGTCAAATCAAAGGGGTGGTGAATAGCCAGGATAGTCATTATCATACTGAGGTGTCGGGTCCACTCGAAGAAATTGAATTCTGGTGCACACGCAAGGAAGATCTCTGTGGAATATTACAGCAACTTCAAAGAGCAGATGTCTGCCGTGTTGTTTGCGTTCTTGAGGCGTCAAAGTCGTCATACCTGGCGCGTTTCCTATCCCTCGCTAGGAGGATCCATGAGAACTCCGTCGAAGCAAATGATAATGTAAACTTTCTCAAGAACCTTGTCACGTCTTGCAAGATCCTTGCAGGCGCTGATCCCGCTCGTAAGTGGCGAGCCTTCTTGTCGTTTGGGCGATCTTTTTGTTAGGCATATGCTGCATTCTTCCTGAGCTTCTTGGGCACATTCGCATGATATGGACCTTGTCTGGTATCTACCTCTCTGTCAACTGCTTTACATATTAAAACCTAAGTTCCTCATTTATTGATGCTGATAGGTTATTATAACAACAAGTATCCTGAGCGTCTTGCCAGTTTGCTACGCAAAATTTCACATGAAATAATTTCCCGTTGCCGCACACGAGTATCACTGAGTGATATCTTGTATGCGGACAGCATTAACATTAAGGCTTCTATGGTTCTACTGACGGTGTCCCTCCGACCATTGCATGATTACATCACGATGCTGTCCTCAGGTTGCGCTAAAAGAGTCGATTCAGTGTGGTGTTCTGTGGAAATGCCTGTACTATCGCACCGCCGCCGCCATTCGTCTTGCCTATCCAAGCTCGCCAGAGCTGCACTGGACATTTGATGCAACGTCTATTTTTGCACAAACTGATGCCTTTGTCCAGAGATGCCGTGACCTTTTAGAAGTCTGTGAGGGTCAGATTCAGTTTCGGCGCAAGTCAAACACCACGGCGGGGGATAACTCTGTTTCGTTTTTTAAGGGCTTGCGTGGTCAGGAAGTTACTAAGTCGCTCGTCGCAATTCAGAACCAATTTGATAATCAGATAAGCCGTTTATGTGGCCTCAAGTACCAGATTCTTGACGTAAGACTAAGCCATTGGCACGAAGACTTTAACATCTTCAAGAACTCGGTCAAGGACCTTGAAGTCATGTACACGAATATGATAAGCGCGTCATTTGAAGGAGTCAATTGTGTGGCTGAGGCAGTTGGAGTACTCCAAATTTTCCAATCACTTGCCAAGCGAGATGCAATTAAGCGCTGCGTGGAAAAAAAAAACAGCGATTTGTATCTTCTTTTTATTCATGATGTAGAAGAGGTTCGCCGTGAATTTGATGAAAATCGCAGAGCACCACCTCTGCGCAACGATGAGCCGCGCTGGGCAGGATCTGCTCTATGGGCTACGGCTCTGGGACAAAACGTAGAACACTCGTGGTCTCTCCTCCAAGCCGCAACGTGCTGCCTGTGACTTTTATAGCGCCCAGTTATATTTGAAATTTGGCTTTCTCAGGTATTTCATGCCTACAAGTGAAACTAAAGAAGCAGAAATCGCCTACAAGGCATTGATGGGCGTAGTGGACGAGTATAGGGCTGGTTGTTACAAGAACTGGGTTGGTTCTATGGGGGCACTGGACTCTTCAACATTGCAAGCAAAACTTGACAAGCCCCTGATGAAAAGAACTAACCACACGGGCACCACAGAAAGAGAATTTCTCGCAGTCTCTACTTTTAATGTCAAAGGAGTCTTTCTACAGTGCAACTTTGACCAAGATTTGCTTGCTCTGTTCACGGAGGTGCAATACTGGGAAAAGTTTCACAGTGAGTTTTCAATTCCATACCACGCCCATGATCTCTATAATCAAAAAGCAAAGTTTTATGCAATGCGTGAACATGTTATGCGGATTGTAGATGCTTATAACAAGATCCTGTGTGATCTAAGTGCTGTAGAACGTCGCTTGTTTTCAGATCACATCCGCAAACTCGATAAACGCATTAATCAGGGGCTACAGAAATTGACTTGGGTGAGCAAGGGTATTATTGAGCACTATGTCAACGATTGTTGTGCTCATTGCGCTGAAATATATGCAATCGTGCGTCGTTTTAAGGAAGGAAAGCAAAGAATATCGCATCAGTGCCGGCTTGCATCCTCCATGCTCCTTTTGCAAATAGACAAGAATGTTACTTATGCTCATGACATTTTTGAGGCAACGCAAGCAGCTCGCAGGACCGAAATGAAACGACGCTTGCAACAAAGTCATGAGATTACCCAATTAGAACTGCGTGCAATATTCACGAATTTCTGTGATGGCACCTCGGAAGTGCTACGTGAGTGGCGCGAGTTTGTCAAGGAAATAGACAGCCAGGTCGAAGCAGCCTTGAGACAGGCGGTCAAGAGGAGTCTTCAAGCGCTCAGTCGTGCTATCAATGGTGATGCCATGTCAGAACCGCAGACTCTATTTTGTCTCAAATTAGTGCTCGAAAATGGTCGCATTGACTACAAACCAACCATGATAAGCTTGACCCATCTTGTTAACATAGTCGCCAAAGAGCTCATTTCTACTGTTGCTGTAGTTCCGCGGCTTTGCGACATCCTTTCGCCTGATACAGTGAAGCAGTCTTCTGGTTCGATTGCTAATGACAGAAGTGACTGTAGTGCTCTGACCAAACGCCATCGGTCGTTTTACTCTACCATTTCAAATGATGAAGACATGCTTAAAATAGTTGTTCAAATCATGAATGGAATGTCCTTGGCTGCCACTGAACTTCAAAGGCACCTAGGGTCTTATATCCGGTGTCGATCAATACTAATAGCTTCACCTTGAGCGATAATTTGTTATTGTATGTGACTCAATTTTCCGTCGCAGCTACTGGGAAAGGTACAAAACACTGTGGGAAATGGACAAAGAGGCATACATTCGTCGCTATGCGAAGGCAAACAGGAGTCTAAAACACTATGACGATGATGTCACCAAATACAGAAACCAGCAAACCAAGATTGAACACGAAGATATATCCCACGTAGTGAACTTCGTACAACTTGACTGTGCCCTTTTGAAGGAACAATTGATCTCACACTGTCAGCAATGGCGAAGGAATCTGCTTGGATTGCTCAACAAAAATGCCTCTCAAGGGCTCGAGTATCTCCATAACCTTTTTGCTGACAACACGCGCACCCTGTGCGCAACACCGTCTGATCTGAACGAGCTTTCTGATAAGCTAAGGATCCTGCTGGATTTTCGCAGCAATAGCCAAGTGATTGAGACAAAACTCCTTCCGATTGAAGAAATGTAGCTGCTTTCTATCTTCCTTGAAGATGGTAAGGTAATCCATTTTTCGAATCCCAAAGGTGATGATTAAACACGGTGGGGGGAGATTGACATAGACATCAGTGCTTACAAGGAGGAGTACTTCAAGATTCGTAGCACTGATGATCTATTCCAAGTATTGGAAGATGATGCCGTCGCCCTGTCTACGATGAAAGCGTCAAAATTTTATGGATCATTCAAGTCCCGGATCGACAAATGGGAAGGGGCGCTTGCGCTCGTGTCTGAGGTTATAGAATTGATTCTCACTGTTCAACGAAAATGGATATATCTCGAGTCAATTTTCATGGCCTCCGAAGACATCTGCAAACAACTACCAAAAGAATCATCATTGTTCATCGAGGTTAACACGACGTTTGGTCACGTAATGTCAAATGCAGCTGAACAGCCTAATGCTGTCATTCAATGCACTGCCACCGGCATGCTCGAGACGGTCACTTGCATGGATGATAAGCTTGAAACCATCCAAAAGTCGCTTGACTCGTTCCCTACTTACCCTTTTCTCACCCAAGGGAACTGAGTCCTTTACTCATCAGATGAGTAGCCGATTCTCGATGCTTATTGCAACATAGGTACCTCGAGACAAAAAGGGACGTATTCCCAAGGTCGCGTGGCAGTGTTGGAAACATGGCGGAGCTCGCCCGAGAGTGGGCCTTTCGTCCTGTCAAGTATACTGTAACATGCGGGTTCGATTTTTAGGTTTTATTTTGCACGTCCACCTAGTCTTGATCATTCAAGTATTATTAAACTCTGCCAATTCAGCAAATTTTGCAGGTTTCAGATGACGACCTCTTGGAAATCCTCGGCCAAAGCCGTGAGCCACTTCTGGTCCAGAAACATATCAAAAAATGCTTTGAAGGCTTCAAGGTGATGGACATCATCCCCCCTGGAAAGCAGCTCAATCGCAACTTTGAAGTAAGCCTTTTTTATTAGGTTTTATAGGTACGCAGCAAGTTTGTCTTTAGGCGACTGGGATGCGAGAAACGTCAACGGGGGAAACCGCAGCGTTTGTCTCGAATGTCGTTTTAGACGGCGCGGTCGAAAATTGGCTCGTCGAACTTGAGCATGCAATGAAAAAGTCAATGCAACAGCTATTGGCTGTTTCAATCCAAGCTCACCGTGGCAAAGACAAGGAAAAATGGATCACGGACGTGCAAGGGCAGTTGCTCATAACCACGGGCTCGATTCAGTGGACCAATGATTGTTCAAAGGCACTGGGCAGCATCTCGAATGGAAAAAAAAACGCACTGAGACAACTCAAGAAAAAGCAGGTAGCCTATTTGACCCGACTTACCGACATGATTCGCGGCCAACTCCCGAGGTTGGTCCGTACTAAGCTTGTTGCACTTATTACCATGGAAATTCACAATCGCGATGTCATGGAGCGTATGATTAAGGCTGGATGCTCATCAGTCACTGACTTTGACTGGCTATGTCAGCTTCGATTTCTGTTCAACAAGGAAGAAGGCCAGTTTGGCGGTATCTGTACTGTGCGCCAGACAAACTGTAATCTGGATTATGGCTACGAGTATCAAGGAAACAATGGTCGTCTGGTTGTCACTCCGCTCACAGACCGATGTGTCCTGACCCTACTCACAGCCAAATTTCTGAATCGAGGAGGCAACCCTCTCGGTCCCGCGGGCACAGGGAAGACGGAGACCGTAAAGGATCTAAGCAAGAACCTCGCCATGTATTGTGTTGTAATCAATTGCAGCGACGGCAGGGAGCCAGAGTCAATACAAAAGGCGTATTGGGGCTCAAATAATGACGTGTTTGTATATACTTGCCTTACTTACACGCAGGCATGGACTTTAAGTCGGTCGGTCGTATATTTTCTGGCTTATGCCAGGCTGGGGCGTGGGGGTGCTTCGACGAGTCAGCCGCGAGTAGAAAGAATAGTTCAAGGTGCCTTTAATATATATCTTTGTGGTTTTACTCATCTTTCAGTTTGGCCTTTTGGTCAACGTGTTTTACAGAGAGGGGAGGGGGGGGGTTCGTCGAGACGCAGTCGCAGCCTCAATGGGGTATTCATCAGGTTCAACAGAATAAAAATTGAGGTGATTTCGGTTGTCGCGATGCAAGTACTTTCGATCGTAGACGCATTGTCCCGAGACGCAGAGACATTTGATTTTATGGGATCGACTATCCGCTGCGATGGAAATTGTGGCCTCTTTATAACCATGAATCCGGGATACGCAGGACGCACCGAGCTACCTGATAATCTGAAAGCGTTGATGCGCCCGGTGGCAATGATGGTACCAGACTTAGCAATGATAGCGGAGGTGATGCTGAGTGCAGAAGGCTTCACAGATGCCCGCAATCTATCAAAAAAAACGATAACGCTCTATTCTCTCATGCAACAGCAGCTCAGCAAACAGGACCACTATGACTACGGATTGAGGAACCTCAAAGCCGTGTTGAACATGGCGGGTTCTATCAAGCGCGCAGATCCATCGACAAATGAGGAGGCAATTCTCATGCGCGCTTTGCGCGACATGAACCTGCCAAAATTTATCAAGGACGATGAACGTCTCTTTCGCTTACTGCTCGGCGATCTTTTCCCTTCCCTTGAACTGCCGGTCACAGAGATTGGAAACCTCAACGCTGCACTCGAGTCAGAATTAAAATCCGCTGGTTTGCAGATGCACCCTTTCCTTGTATTCAAAATTGGGCAACTTTACGACTCGAAGCTTACGAGACACTGTAACATGCTTGTTGGTGCGACACTCTCAGGGAAAAGTACCGCTTGGAAAACATTGGCAAAAGCCAAGACGGCGCTTGCCAAGGAAAACGTCACGGGCTATTTGCCGGTAACTTCCTTTGTCATAAATCCTAAAGCAATAACACTTACGGAACTGTATGGAGCATATGACCTCACCACTTTTGAGTGGGCTGATGGAATATTATCTACTATATTCAAGTCGTGCGCGGAGTCAGATAAAAATGACGAGAAATGGGTAATGTTTGGTAAGTTTTTTCTTTTTTGCTTTTGCTAATTGGCGTCATAGATGGGCCAGTCGATGCCATGTGGATTGAATCAATGAACAGTGTCATGGACGACAATAAGATCCTGACCCTGATCAATGGGGACAGAATTCCTCTCACTTCGTCGATGAGTTTGTTATTCGAGGTTGAAGATCTAAGGGTCGCATCTCCAGCCACTGTCTCGCGTGCTGGCATGATATTTCTGGATCAAAGCGAAATGGGCTTTAAACCATTCCTCGAGTCGTGGCTTGAACGTCTTTTTGGGACAACCCGAGGTGCAAAAGCTGCACCAAAATCTTCTTGGAAAATATGTTTCCAAAATTCTCGAATACAAGGCGTCGAGTTGCGTTGAGCCCGTCCCCATTTCTGATTTCAATGCTATTCTCTCTTTCACCCAGCTTTACGAAGCATTGCACACCAAAGAGAACGGGCTAGATGCGTCTGCAGACATACAAGCGTACGGTCAAATGGCGGAGAGGTGGTTTCTTTTTGCGCTCACGTGGTCTATTACGGCCGCAGTGGACGAGACGGGACGCAAGAAGCTCGATATATACCTCCGCGATCTTGAAGCACAATTTCCGCCTTCCCGTACCATATATGATTATTTCTGTGATCCCCAAAAAAAGGATTTTGAGCAATGGGAAAGTGGGTTGACAACCTGGCGTCCACGCAAAGGGGATTCTTTTTTTAAAATGATAGTGCCAACGTCAGATAGCCTGCGAAACTCATTCATCTTCAGGACCATTGTTTCATCCAAACACAATTTGCTTGTTGTGGGCAATACTGGCGTGGGTAAAACAGTTCAGGTGATGGGCCTCATGACGAATTTGCCCGCAAAAAATAGTAAGCTTGTAATAAACTTTTCTGCTACAACTAAATCAAGTGCTCTCCAAGATATTGTAGAAAGTGTCATGGAGAAACGCTCCAAAGACAAGCTCGGGCCATTGGGTGGCAAGGAGTTACTCATTTTTGTGCGAGACAGTGCCAACTCGTCACAGACAGAAATTGTTTAGTATTTATCAAACTTACACATGTTCTGGGGGGCACGTGTCCGTCTTGGGGGACTTTCTGTTGCTAATAGGTCGACGACTTCAATATGCCGCAGAAAACCTCAGCCGAGTCTCCGTTCCAACCACCCCTCGAGTTGCTGCGGCTCTGGATGGACTATGGCGGCTGGTACGACCGCTCTAAATGTGCCTGGAAATACATTCTAGACAGTCAGCTAGTAGCAGCTATGGCGCCACCATCTGGGGGACGAGCGGTCATCTGCAATCGTACACAAGCACGTTTCCATCTTGTAAACATCACAACACCTGAAGACTCACAGCTCACGCGGATATTTGAATCTATCATGATGCCAAAGCTTCAGGAGTTTGACAATGAAATCAAGCCAATGAGTCGGTCTCTAGCTCGAGCAACCATTGGGCTGTACCGCAACGTCACCGAACGATTCCTTCCAACTCCGGACAAGAGCCACTATTTGTGACTTCGCAGTGTTGCGCTTACTAGATGAAAATTTGATTTTTGCATATCATAGGTTCAATTTGCGTGATGTAGTCTCTGTCCAAAAAAAACGCCAGTCGGGCAACAAACTTCATTTTTGATACCTTAGGCGACGTCGCAAAGGTCATTCAGGGAACACTCCAAGCCGAAAGACAGTACTTTGATACTTCAAAGTCCATGATACGATTGTGGACTCACGAGTGCATGCGTGTTTTCGCTGATAGATTTCTCAAAGATTCAGCAGACGACATTGGAAAGTTCATCGAAGCCATGAGCCAGGTGATGCGGGACCACTTTGAGGGTGCCGAATGGGCTGAAGTTATGGAGAATATCGATGACGAACGCTATGGTCCGATTTTTTGCAGTTTTATGAGCGAGACAACGGAAATTCTGGCTTATGAAGAAGTCGCCAATTATTCGCAACTCAAGCAATGCTGCGAAGACAAACTGGAGGATTATAATCTTGAGCCAAAACTGATAAACATGAATCTCGTGCTTTTCAAAGACGCTATTCGACACATTTGCAGAATTCACCGTGTTGAAGGCGATGCCTCGACGGCACAGCGGCGTCATTATATGGCCAAAATTTATTCACGACGTCGCCTTTCTTTACCACAGTCTCGGTGTCGCAGGTATCCTAATGATGCCTAGGGGCAACGCAATGTTGGTTGGTGTCGGGGGATCTGGACGCCAATCATTGGCTCGTCTCGCATCTCATATTGCTGGAATTGGCGTTTTTGTGATCGAGATTACGAAACAGTATCGCTTGATTGAGTGGCGTGATGACATGAAACGCCTTTTTGAAATTACTGGCGTATCAAACACGCCCACTGCCTTTCTCTTCAACGACACCCAGTTGAAAGAGCAAGCATTTTTGGAGGATATCAACAATATTCTTAGTTCGGGCGAAATACCTAGCCTGTATGGTAAGGATGAGTTACCAGCCATTTACGATGGCGTACGAAAACGAGCAGCTGATGCAGAGTCGGGCGGAACTGCGGAAGAACTTTGGGCCTTCTTCGTTGACTCAATTCGCTCGAATTTACATGTAATCCTAGCCATGTCCCCACCCCTGCGCCCGTAGTGAAACTAGACTCTGACGACTCATACTGTGTCGTGTCCACAGGTCCCCAGTTGGATCCGCATTTCACACTCGATGTCGCTTTTATCCAGGCCTAATTAACAGCACTACCATCGATTGGTTTCATCGCTGGCCCGCAGACGCACTCACTGCGGTTGGCTCGGCGTTTCTTGACAACTTGACTCTTGACTCTGATGACACTCGGGCAAAAATTTCCAGTGTATTCTCTGTAATTCACTTGAGTGCACAAGACTTTTCTGACAAAATGCTTCAGCAACTCAAGCGTCATAACTACATTACCCCAACACATTTCCTTGAGCTTTCAAAGGGCTATCGCGTAATCCTGACAGAGAAACGCACAGAACTCGGCAATGGTAGAGATAAATTGGCCAACGGCCTGGCCAAATTAGTTGAGGCACGCGATGGCGTTGAAGTCATGTCGGTGGAATTGGAGAAAAAAAAAGTTGTGTGTGCCCAGTCACAAAAAGACTGCGAGAATCTCCTAGTCGAGATTGTGTCGGAGCGCCGCGTTGCTGACGAGCAGCGCAAGCAAGTGGAAGGAGACTCCGAGCGAATAGGCTTCTCGACAGTGTCCAGAGTATACTTTGGTGCTCTGCCCAATGGCACTAGTGCAGATGGTCAAATTTACAGGTAAGGAGGAAATTGAGTGTAAGGCAATAGCGGATGATGCTGAGGCCGAACTAAATGTCGCTTTGCCAGCGCTACAAAAGGCCATGGCTGAAGTTGAGAAGCTTGATAAAAGCGCCATTTCTGAGATTAAAGCATACAAGAGCCCGCCAAAACAAGTGGAGACGGTGCTTGCGGCAGTGATGATACTCTTCGGAAATAAGACTGATTGGACCACTGCCAAGAAAGTCCTTGGTGAAGCCAATTTCCTGCAGAGCATTAAAGGCTACGACAAGGACAATGTTAGTGCAACAATCATGAAAAAAATTAAGGGGTATGTTTCTCATGCGGACTTTAAGCCAGAAGCAGTGGGTGCAGTTTCCAAGGCTGCGGGGGCTCTTTGCACTTGGGTACACGCAATCTACATCTACGCCAGTGTTGCAAAAGAGGTCGCTCCAAAAAGGGCAAGATTAAAAGGTGCTCAAGAATCCCTGGCGGTAAAGCAAGCTTCGTTGCAAAAAGCACAGGAGGAGCTCGCGGAAGTCACCACTAAAGTCAATCGACTGAAGCAGAAATATGATGACTCAGTGGGTGAAAAAAACCGTCTTCGCGCCGAAGCAGATCAGATGGAATTGTTACTAGATCGTGCTGATAAGCTCGTGAAAGGCTTGGCAGGCGAAAACGAGAGGTGGCGAGCCAGCATTGGTCAGCTCCAAAATGAAATTGGTCGGTCTCTCGGGGATGCGCTCGTTGCCGCAGCATTTCTGTCCTACGCCGGCCCCTTTGACACCCAATACCGCTCCAACCTTGTTCAACGCAATCCTTCCTGGGGCTCGAGTGTCTTGTTACAATTTGGCTGCATTTTTAAGTGCAACAATTAGGTTGGTGGCTGGCTTTCGGCTGTAAGGGAACAACAACTACCATCTACGGAGAATTTTACTTTTGCATCGTTTTGTGCCCTACCAACGGATGTTCGACAATGGAACATTCAGGGGCTTCCAGCAGACAACTTCAGCACCGAAAATGGAGCCATATCTGTTCGTTGTTCGAGGTGGCCGTTGATGATTGATCCGTAATTTTGGCAGTGTCCCTTCGTTGCTGGTGCCACATTGACACCCTAAACCATAGGCAAAACCAGGCAAATAAATGGGTGCGTAAAATGGAGGAATCGCAGTTGCACATAGTGGATCTCAAGTCCAAAGATATGCTACGCAAAATAGAGAACGGAATTGTCTATGGACTACCGGTTCTGCTCCAGGACGTATTAGAGGAGCTCGATCCAGCTTTAGAACCTGTCCTCGCCAAGGCATTGATCAAGGTC
>JACLAA010000187.1_pt1 | contig 14356 bp, 12 predicted proteins | sample 8027891 | NCBI WGS metagenome assembly JACLAA01 (sample SAMN15724900, study PRJNA655200) | protist metagenome | isolation source: fluorescence activated cell sorting (FACS) single amplified genomes of... | place: Spain: Blaines Bay Microbial Observatory, Mediterranean Sea | collected 2016-01-19 | reverse complement strand
AGCCTCGCCGTTTTCATCGATTTCGGGGTCGTGTGTTTGAGGGAAGTCACGAAGAAACTTGCGATAGGCTCTATACCGTTCCTTCATGTGGAGGTCTAAGGGACAGTCCTCAGTCTGCGTCCAGTCTGTCTGAGCCAGGAGTTCGTCTCTGTGCGAACGATACGAGTTTATGACGGCTCGTTTGTTCTTCTCCACCGAATCGCTCAAGTCACCCTTGAGAACAAAAGCACCCTCGACCACCTTGTACTTGTAGATACCACGACCGATATCTCCAAGCTCATCTGGGACTTTGTGTAGCACGATATCTTCTATCGCTTTTAGCAGTTCTTCAGCACTTTTGTCGTCATACCTGGCTACAACAAGACCATCATCACTGACACCGACATACATGTTTTACAATACGCTTAGACAATAGTTCCAAAGACGGTGACTCGATAATATTGGTAAGAAGACATATTTCGACCGTGAAACTCCAGATATCCACCATTCCACCTGTAATTGATGTATTTACCACCATCGTAATAGTTGCCCATACGACGGGTCACCGTGATGCTACCACTCACAGCGTTCGAGTTTTCTGCGACATGAAACACGGCACCACCGTGATCGTTGCTTACTGAACTGAAGACAATCATACCAGAGAAGCGTGAACCTACAAATCTTCTCCAGACAGTATTCAGCATCCCAGAGTAGTAAAACTTAGCATAGGCATACCCACCAGCGATAACAGTATTAAAGTCTGCGTCGTTTCCCGTGATACGACCAGATGCCTTGATGTTTCCCGTCACATCAAGCTTTTCTGATGGATTATCATTATTAATACCCACATCTCCAGTTGGTTGAAGAATAATATCATCGTCGCCGTCGTTTGAAGTCCCTATCCTCAGTCTCGCCCGTTCACCACCAGAGTAATTACTATCACTGTAGCTGATGTATCCATAATCACTACCCCTATTCACAGCACTCGGGAACACGATACTGGATGTCCCTCCGCTGTTCCCGTGTTCAAGTACCAAAGTCCCAACTGTGGTTGATGGCGAACTTCCTGTACCTTCGTACAGACGGGTTTTTCCATGAACATCAAGCTTTTGCGAGGGAGTGGTAGTCCCAAGCCCGAGTGATCCATCCTGTTTCATAATCCCATTCAATCCATTCGCTCCATTACAAAAGTATATATCTTGCCCAGCGTAGTAGTTCATGTATATATGCTTCTCTACCCCTGCGTCCAGGTGAAGGTTTCCGTTCGTTGATAAGACTTGAGCCAGGTCGCCTCGAGTACCGATCTGGTTTGAACCCGACCCAGCCAGGAGATACGAACTCCATGTGCTATTCGGTCCGTAGTATGTGTAGGAACTGTCTCCATTCGCAACCGTAGTGTTTTTCGATGTGATTATCCCAACACTCGCATCGATGTCCCCACCGAAAACGGCTGCGTTCGTGTCGGTTTGGAGATACAAAGGCCACCTGCTATTCTGTGTTTGCCCCCAAACTTCGCTATCGTTGCCTCCCGACAAAAATTACATACGACTATCGTTCATGTGTACCATCCCTGAACGATGGCTATTGTCGGTGTCTCTCAAGTACAGGGTTGGGCTTGTACCACGAATGATGCTCTTATTACTATCCGTGTAGAACTCACCTGTCGAATACACTCGCCCCGTGAAAGACGGATTTGCTGACGAGACACCCCCACTCACCCCAGCCACAGCCGTATCGACATAGCTCTCTGTGGCGAGGTCAGCCACAGCCGTCTGGACATATCCCTGTGTGGCGAAGTTGTATCCCGACAAACCCGAAGCCGTCACATACCCAGCGTTTTCCACCGTGACGAGCCGAGTGTCTATATTGTTTACCGTCGTGTTTGTCGTGCCGAGCGAAGACGCTGTGGCGTATGTACTAAGAGTGCTATTGAAGGTTGTTGAAGTCACATATCCAGCATTCTCGAGTGTCGAGATACGAGTGCCGTGTCCAGTCGTGAGCGTGACGAGCTGTGAAGCAGTTTGGTCTACAGGGGCTACCTGATCCGTGACTTCTTGTATAGTTGCGACTTCTTCATCATCTATGAAAAGCCCACCAGGCTTCTTTATATTTATGTCCCCGTCAACCTTGAACTCCATCACATTACCGTCGTACAGACTACCGAGCGTGGGATGCGTCCCTTTGCGATATACATCAAAGTTCCCTGAACTGTCTGTGGTCAAACGCCAATCTGGTGCTTCGTCCGTACCGAAAGCTTCACTCACCGTTGTGCGAAGAAACTCTATCTTCTGCGTACCTATCCGGTCTCCACCGAAATTCACACTCGCATCTCGAACTTTCAGGTATGAGTTCTCATCATTAGTGCCGTATCCTCTCCCCTCCTTCAGCCTGTCCGGCCACTGCGTCGGTCCATCAACTGGAGACGAAGTAGGATTGTCATGGACTTCCATGAATAGGCCATCGACACCGACAGCTGCGCAAGCTCGTGCAACGCAGGGTATCATTTCGCGAAGCCCACCACTGGCAACACCTCCTGATACCAAAGTGCGACCGGCAGGCTGTTGTAGAGAGTGCGTGATGTCAGCGACGACAGGGCAATCACAGTCTCTCATCCACATCAAGTTCCGTGTGTCAACGATAAGATCGCTGTAGCCGAACATGGTACCACGCTCACATACCATGACATTCGGATTACCAACACAGCGAACTTTTTCCGCAGAGTTTCTCATCACGGAAGCAGAGCAGAATTGCCCCTTCTTGATATTGACAACCTTTCCTGTTTTTCCTGCAGCAAGAAGAAGGTCCGTCTGCCGACAAAGGAAAGCGGGAATCTGTAGAATGTCTGCGACCGAACTGACAGGCTCAGCTTGCGTGGCATCATGAATATCAGTAACAATTGGTACGTCGAACACTGTTTTTGCTGCTTGAAGTATTTTGAGGCCTTCGTCAACACCAGGGCCACGAAATGACTTGACACTCGTACGATTTGCCTTATCAAAACTAGATTTGAACACCAGACGAACCCCGCATTCTTCGGTGATGTGCTTCAAATGGCGGCACATCGTAAAAATGTGCTCTTCTGATTCTATCACATTCGGACCGGCCATTAGGAAAAAAGGTTCAGCTGCCTGTTGATGGCAAGACAGAGGTCGTGAGTTACAGAGAAGTGTTGAGGAAGCGACATTTGAGATCGTACCTTGAGCTCGTCATATAATTTACAATCCATCATCGATGTACTTCTAGGAGTTGTCTCGACTCTTGCCACGGATCTGACGGAAGCGGCGAGTGGTACCAACGACTCCGGGGGGAACAAACTATCTCGTTTACGTATCCTATTTTGCTATATGTATCACTACCGCGAAAATTGTTTTCTAAAACCCTTCGAAAATACGCACGTGCCGTATCGTACTACGTAGTATTTATTATTATCTTACTTGCGTCGATCTGTTTTCGAACACCCAGGCAATATCTAGTAGATAGCTAAATAGCTATCTATCGAAAATATATGTATGACCAAGCAACAAGCAAGTACCCTCAAAGATAAGCAAGAAACTTTACAATCCACCATTCTTGAGTTAATTATTGATTGCCGATTTTTCTTTTAAGTGTTTTCCTTAGGAAAATCATTTCACATATTCTAGAGCTATATATGCCTCGAAGTGGTCAATCTTCTTATCCCGTCTGTGTGCATGCTCAGAAGGCCTAAGCCTCCAATAAGCTGTCGTTTTCGCCCGACCATATTCATTCACGCAACACGTCCTCCAGCAGATCTGGCTATAAGCTAGCTAGTGGCTAGCTAGACCGTCAAGGCGATATTTAAACTAACGTGATGCATATTGCCAGTTTTCATCTCATCTCTTATCGAATCGCCGCATAATACACTAAGATGAAAGTGGATCCTCGCATCTTTATACATCCGAAGCGGCAGTGAGGTATATTTCTGGAAAATCATGCTCGCCTGGTGCCTCCACGTGCTTGCGCTGATGGCATCGACATGGATCGCGTCGACCACTCTGGCAGCTTCAACCCCAAAATTTGGTATCCACCAACTTACCGGCGCAAACACGCTGCTGTCAGAGCCCAACCCCGCGATTGAGCCAGCGCTCGCGCCTGTTCTAGAAGCAGAAGCGAGACGCTTGCTCGAGAGGACCCTGCCGCGCGCCAAGACAGCCGAGTGCCGAGAAAAGATAAAGGAAACAGCCGCACACATTCGCGAGCGCTTCGACCGACATTTTCCGCGGCATCCCTTCGCCGAGTTGCACTGCTCTATCGCATCGCTTGCGCCGACGGAATCGTATTCCCAGTCAGAATCTATGCTGCCCAATGAGGAGCCGCCACCGGCGCTTCTTAATCGCAGCGGTGCAAAGCGATGCAGGGCAACCATCGCGTTCATGTTTCAGCTACACCAGAGGACAAATGTCACGCTGCTGAGTCGACTGCTGCAAAAAGTCCTTCGCCCGCACCACCTGTACCACTTCAGTTTTGACGCGTGGCCAAACCAATATATGATAGACCCAGACATGGGGAAGCAGACTACAGGGATGGATCTCCTCAGGAAACGAATCCGCGCAATAGTTGCACGACATGGCCCAGTAAAACACCTGGAAATCAGACGGTCAAACGTTGACGTGCTATATACCGGACAGAGTCTTCCTTCATTCACACATCCTGGCCTTGCGAGACCTCCTCCAACCTCACATTCCGCCATGGGACTTTGTCATCAATCTTTCAGCTTCAGATTACCCAATCAAGAGTGTGGAATTCACCGAGCGTCTACTGGCAGCGAGGGGTGTGCAGTCGTGGACGGAGAGTTTTTTGCAAGTGCCGGTATATGCTAATGGGCGACAGCTGTATGCGGTTTGCTTCTTCAGAACCCGCCGGCGTGCCGTCGCGCGATGGAGAAGGGCGGACTGGACGTGCTCATCTCGCTGATGGACACAGAGGACGCCGCGTGCCAGTCGGCTGCGTCCTCCGCGCTGAGTGCGCTCGCAGACTCCGACTCGGACATTCTGCAGAAACTGGGCGTCGAGCGGCTGGTGTCATGGCGGTGCGCGCTTAGACGCCTCCGATGCGCGCGGCGACCATTACGTTTGTCTCGAAGCTGGCGCGCGACAGCAACACGCACGAGCAGATCATCGAGGTGGGCGGCCTGGAGCTCCTGCTGGGGATGATCCTGCGTCTGAACAAGGAGGCGGTGTGGGGCTTGGCGTCGATGGCGTTCGTGGAGGACAACTGGGACGCCATCGAGGAGGTTTTCGACGACGAGGGCGTGGAAAACGTGTGCGACTTGCTCGAGATGGCGGGTGACTACGGCAAGGAGGGCGCAGCGTGGGCGGTGTGCTACATGTCCGGCCACCCCTCGCTGTAGGTGAAGCTCGAGTACCTGAAGTTGAAGCGCGCGCAGCCGAAGGTGAAGATGGACGGTGACGAGACGAGCGCGGAGCGTGTTTGATGAGCTGAACGGAGTCTCCGTCGTGTGACTGTAGAACAGCGAGACGATTAGCATAGATACATAGAGCATAGATAGCGAGACGCACGGCACGATAGTCTACGTGTAATAAAACGATCAGCATTGATGCACTGCTACACGTGTCCGCGGCGCGCCTCGTCGCCGCGCAACGAGAAGGATGGTGACGAGGTGAACAAGCAGAGCGTGTGAACTTTCTGAGGTGAACTTTCCGCGCTCATCGCCGCGCCCTCGGCACCCTCCATCGCAGACGCACCCCGATTTTCGCGTGAGCCACGTCGGAAGACGCGCGGCGGGAGGGAAGCCCTCAGCGAGGGCCCACGAGCGTGCGAGAGCGAGAGGACCTGACCCGCTCGTGTCCCCACTGATTCCTCGGTTGGTGAAGATTGCCACGATCACCGATTTTGTGATGATGGGGCGCGGTCGACGAGCTGGGACGAGCCGCGAGGGCACACACGTGGTCGCCGCGAGCGCGCGGCGTTAGATCATGAGCCCACGAAAGCGCGCGAGGACGCGCGCGCACTTTCGTGGCGTGTGCACGTTGCCGCGCGCGCGGGGAAGTCATCGAGTTACATCGAGTTAAAATCGATTTACCCAATGCATTTTAATGTTCAGAGGCACTACAGTACGTATCCGTAGTGGAAAACCCTGATTTTTTTTGTACAATCTTGTACTACTGAAACCCAAACTTCTTGTTGGAAACAAAACACTACCTCGTCCACTCTCACTGCTCTCCCCCCCTATTGTTCACGCGGACGAGCACTATTGATACACCTCACTGCCCACTTGACCCTTGTAGTCTGGATCGTCGCAATGCGGAATGTTAAACAACCTGCACTTTCGCTGCTAGTAGTAGTAATACTAATACTGTTCCTCCTATTCAATAATCTAAAGTACTACGCATTCATGTTGGCGCCGAAATGCTTCACATCCACTCCATCACAACAACATTCTCCGTTAGACGAAGATGCGCGTCTGGGAAGAACAGCAGCTTGTGCCGATGATATTTTTTCGCGAGTGAACTTCAGCTCGCCGATATACTCGCGCCTGAGAGCCGAGATTGTCCGACTGAAAGTGGAAGACAAGCCCCTTCTAGTCAAAATCAATTCTCATCCTTGTGCTGGAAAGTCATATTTCATTGAAAGCAATAATCGCACATATCGTGGGCTCCATTTAATCGATTTTGACTGGCACTTGCACGGGGGGGCAAACCGGACTTCTGAATTGCTTTTGAACTTTCAATTCAGCGCTGCTCTCTTTGGCACAGCTATTCAAGAAGACGTTTTTGAGCTTGATGGGGGAAATGAAAAGACAAGGTTTGGGGACGTCATTTATCTTCATGTTCTTCCACCAAAAAACGTTTTGGAAGAACGCATCCAGAAACGACTTGAGGAACATGATGGAAACGCAGTAGGTTGGGCTAATCCAGAAGCAATCTATGAAGCACGATCAAAGGCACTGTCGCATGTTTGTGAAGGAAAACATCAGTTTGAACCTTTGTTTCCAACGTTTGAGGAAGCACTACAGTTCTGTGTGGACACATACAATGGAATCGAGGCAGTGAATGACAGTTAGGCGCCGTTACACACTACCGCTTAACAAGGTTAACAGGGACCCGAGTTCGTTGCGCAGGCGGTGATCAAAGCGGGTGTGGATGTCGACAAGATGGTTATCGGCGGTGTCCCACCCGCACGGGGTTGGTTTGAGATCTCGCTACTGTGGCAGGGTGGGTGTCAGAAGATGCATCACGGAGCTCTGATGTTGACTGGGTCCGGTTGTAACCCACACCGGAGAAGCGTATGCGCCCGGAGGTGCGAATGGTGAGACGGTCCTGAACTTGGCCAAGGCGGAGCACGACCATTTGTAAGAGGAGGCTGACGCGACGCGAGAGAAGTAACACGCTAAGGGGATCAAAACAAGGGCAATCGAGGACCAGCGGAGAGATGCGTACGAGGCGCCGTGAGAAGAACGACGTCGATAGGGTGAAGTCCAGAGATTTCGTCTATTGCCGCGAACTCCCGACACTCAAGCAGATCTTAGAGCACGCGTGGGAGCAGCAGATCCCGTCTAAGAAGGTCCCACAAATCATGAGAAAGGATGACGTGATTCACGAGATTCAGAAGCTTTAGGGGCACATGCGGGATCTGGATCTGCTGGAGGGGATGCTCGACGGAAGGGCGCGCTCCCCTGTTCGACACCTTCGGCATACCGAAGGCGATTCCGAGCGCCGCGGCGCTCGTGGGTCACTCCGGTGCCTCAGGCCTCCACACAGGCGCACGTTCGTCACCACTATCAATGGACATGGACTATCGAAGCCGCAAATGAAATTAGAGTAGCGTAGAACGATGTAGCGAGATGTCGGGTCGAGGGAAGTCGAGGACTAGCTCGTGAGCTTTTGTGAAAAATGTCTCATCGACAAGCTCAAATTAATAAAATACGTACTTTTTGGTAATCGCCTTCCCGCCGACCGCTTGTGGTCGTCTGTGCCCCCTACACGCCACCGCGCATCTCGCCTACGGTCAGGGGAGTGCGATCGTCGCCGAGGGTCGTGCTTTGGACGCCGCGTTTGCGCCCGTAAGCGCGACTGGGCCCGAATACCTGCAGAGGGCCCGGGAAAAGCAAGACCGCCTGGAAGCGGAGGCGGTTCAACACGTCGCTCCAATAGTGCCTGTCGGGATCGCTCTATATAGAAAGATGAACATCTTGAGAAATCTCAAAGGTGACCACTCTGGAAACATGAACTTCTAGAGGCTGAAATTCTATTTGAAGCTCTTGAAATCGAGTTCGGGACGAAGCCGTTATGACGGAAAATCAACTTAAGCACACAGTGATACACGCATGCAGGCTGACTCAGGTTTTCAGCGGTCATGGACCCATGAATGCAAACCAAAGAAAGCTTTATACCTCGTCAGCTGTCTCCACATACACTAAACAAAAAAATGTTTGATTAGTAAGACGGAGGAGTGCACTCAGATTCCGTTCTGATGGCGTCTTCCAGAAGGTCTGTCACTTTTATTACCTTCCTCGCGGTCAAAGTTCCAACATCCGCGTGTGCGGAAGCCAAAAACCGACCGTTCAGACTAAATGCTCTATGGAACGGTCCGTTTCGATTATTCAAACCGCCGCGGCACTGCGCACCGCGCGAACGCGCCGGGTGACCCCCACGGGGCCTGAACATCGCGCGAGCCGGTCGGCGTCGCCATCCGACGTCGTGTTTGCTAAAGCCTGCGACCTCTCGTGGGGCAGGGAGCAGGGTGCCGACCAAGAAAGCGAGGAGGTGCCGACTTTCACTCTCGCGGACTCGTCCGATGATGTCGAGCCCGACGACGCGCTGCACCCCGCCGGCCGCGCCGCAAGCAGTCGGAGGTGCACGGCACTGTCACGACGCGTTCTTCGGCGCGTCAGGCGTCTTCCGCGGCTCCTGCGCCCGGGTACATGTCCGACATCGCCCGTGAGAACGCGGGCATGCCGTGATGGTGAGGACGGACAAGCGCGACCTCCGTGGATGAGCGTTACCAGTTCGTCTCCGCGGTCGAGAAGGGAATCGCCGAGGGAAGGAAGATCGCGGACGTCGCGAAGGAATGGGGCGTCGGTATCAACATGTACGCGAGGATGAAGAAGCAGTTGAAGGAGGTTGGCCATCTGCAGAACTCAAGAAGGGGAGGGTGGGCGCGAAGCGGAAAGTTACGGGTGACCTGTACGAGCAGTTCAAAGAGATCAATCGCAAGACCAAAGGCGACAACACCTACCGCGAGCTCGCCGTCCTCCTCAAGCGTCACACCGGGATAAAGGCTGGACATGCCACACTCGCGCGGACCGCGAAGTACTCTGGTTGGCGACTCTGCGCGAAGTACACGTCCCCGCACCTGAGCCCCGAGCAACGCGCCGAGCGCAAGGCGTGGGCGGAGCAGCACGTCAACGACGACTGGCACGCCCACGTGGACATCGACGAGAAGTGGTTCTACACCCTCACCCGGAAGCAGAAGCGCAAGGTCGACCCCGAATGGGCGGAGGAAGGAGGCCCTGGTCGCACCCCGATCCCGTCCAAGTCGCACATCCCGAAGGTCATGTTTTTGTCTGCCATCAGCCGCCCATGCGCCGCGCGCAACTTCGACGGGCGCGTCGGCATCTGGCGGTGCTCGGTCCCGGACGTCACGAAGCGCAAATCGAAGAACCGCCCCGCGGGTGTCCCGATCGAGCGAGACGTCGTCATTACCGCGGAGTTCTTCGAGAGCCAGATTAAGACGCACGTCGTGCCGGCGTGCCTGGAGAAGATGAGCTGGGCGAAGCAGATCACCATCCAGATGGACGCCAGGCCGCACGTGGGCGGTGGGCTCTTCGAGAGGCTCAACACGTGGGGTGCGACGCTCAAGCCCAGGGTGGCCTTCATCATGCAGCCCGCGAACTCGCCGGACACGAACCTCAACGACCTGTGCTTCTTCAACAGCCTCGCCTCCGCGGTGTCCAAGACGCTCACCCCGGACAGGGATGCGCTGGCGAAGGTCGTCGAGAAGACCTACGCCTCATGGCACACCGCCAAGAAATTATTATTATTATTATTATTATTAGGTAAAATATATGAACGACTTTCAATCAACCCAGAAGGCAGGTAAATAAACACCCCAAATTTCCGTCGTCTCGTAGTATGAGATGCCTTAACCCGCTTCCCACATTCTAACCGCGCACACGCTGAGTAATCGCCGAAGGAGTTCGTGCGTTAGTCGAACATGGCTTTAGGTTCAAGAATCAATGGAGCAAGGCGTGTTAATCATTTCGCACATCACCCTTGTGTGCTTCTATCGGTCATAATTTTAAATCTTTTCGCCTTTTACAGTGTTCTTTATTTACCTATTCGTGCACATGGTTCGAAAAGCAGAAATCCATCAAACGTTGTAAATTCTGTACATGATCCTGATATCGACGGGATTTTTCCACGCGTTATCGTGGCATCTCCAAAGAGTAGTGGTGATAACCTTTTCCGAAAGTTGTTTGAGCTGGCAACGGGCCTAGCAAAAGAGACTGCACTTGTCAAAACTCATTTTCCATTCTTGGGTAGTACTAGTACTTTCGAAAGTACTACTTTGTCTTCTGAGTTCTCAGTCTCCTCAATAATAATGATCTTGCGGCATCCTCTTGACATCTTCTTGACACCCTCGTACGGTGTTTGTCGTCCGGGATCTGAGTATCCAACCTTTCTGAATGCATGGATTAATAGCTGTAACTACTGGCAAAATGTAACTTTGTCAAACGACTCATACATTCAAATTCTCAGATTCGAAGATTTGTGTGCTGATCCTATTTTTGAAATTCGGCGTGTGGTTACGAATTTGGGGATCCAAATTTTTGACCTCGACGAATTGCAAGAGACTTTTGTATCAATTGCAAGAGACTTTTGTATCACAAGGCGGACGCAATCGTCATGTCCAAAGCCTGGAAAACTGATGCTCGGCAAAGAGCAACAACGTGCTCTCAAATCACTTGGATATGGGGTAGACCGAGCGAAAACCAACATTTTACCTCTTGAAACCCAGATGTGTCGTGGCGCCCTTGATGTTAATATGTCTTGGTTCCACCGCCACGGAGTTCCTCGAACGTTTGAAGATACGATACATACGCAAACGGGACCCATCAAGCACCACAGCAACCTGCTTCGCATCAATTCGTCCGACGCTTCCGTAGTGTATGTCGACGTTCCAAAATCAGCCTCTACTTTGGTAAGGGAAACTTTTCCGACTTTTTTACCTTGGTCAATAACTCCTTATGAAGATGATTACGGGCCAGCATTTAGTCTGGTGCGCCACCCAATATCTCGACTAATATCTGCATACGGAACGATTAATGCCAGGTGTATAGCGGATATACTAAGTTTGCATCCTAATATGAGTCAAAGCAGTGTAACGGACTTCCTGCGCTACGTCCGAGACTCAGAGCTATACGGCACACAGCAAGTGTCATCGATGTATAACAGCACACACGGGAATATACATGACCATCTGGTCGCGCTACATCTTCCATTCTTTAGGATTGGATCTGAGCCTGCGAGATTTCATCAGTTTGTGCGTGACATCAAGAATTACGGCGTTTTCAATTGGCATCTGCACTCACAAACCTACCAGTTACTTTCTACGGCCAAATCGGGGGAGCCAATTCAAATAGAAGGCATAATCCATCTCGAAAATTTAGCTGAAGACACTCTATCACTTCTGAAATCACTTTCATTCGCTGCGAGCCATACCTTGTTACAACTACTCTGGCAAGACCACAAATCATTCTCACGGAAGTTGGCCAGTAAAAAGTCATCAAACAACATTGACGAACTCTACCATACACTAAGCGAATCCGAACTTGGTAAGAAATTATTACTGCAGGTATTCCGCTACGACAAATCTAGGAAATTTCTTTCGATGGATGTCATTGAATCGGCGTGTGCTGCACTCGTCGAAACGATGTATAAACAAGATTACGACTGTTTCGGTTATTCCCGACGAGTCACCGCGCCATCTCTTTTTCGTGTGTCTAATTTGTCATCGTCTCATCACCGCTCTCGATTGTCGATCGTGTCACCTTCAAAGAAGTCGTGGGAACGTTGCGAGACCTGCGTTGAAGAGTTTGGGACTGCTGTAACGACATGCACTGCGTCAAACAACGGAACACTGGAGATTGTCCCGCGTTATTCCGCAGGAACTGAAAACACTTGCGTCGATGCGTGTGCCACTTGCGGGGACTGCGAAGCGTGTGGGGTGGTCGCCGACGTGTTTCACGCGCAAATACCGGGCAACAGTAATTATTTGTTGCTTAGTTTAACAGACACTCGTGCCAAAAGATTTCTCGCTAAAGTTGGTATCAATAGAGTAAAAGAAGGTGATCACTTATCAAATCTCCGCTCTGTTCGTAAGTTGGTCAGTTTTTGTGGCTTCTCCGATATCTTCCCCGAAGAATGGCGAGGGCCGCTACGATCACGAGTTCGCGTTGTCAATACTACTACTACTTATGAAGATTTGAAGAACGAATACGTGGCAACAAACATAATATTTTCTGAATATTTTGAGGGTTCGCAACTTTCTTTGTTTGCAGAAGATCCCAAGTTGACTTTAAATAGCACACAAGTTGTCATGGCAACTGTTTCCGACTTCCTTCTGGCTTACAGTAACCGGGCGGGAAATAATGTTTTGCGGTTGTTGAATGGTAACCTGAAGTTAATCGATAATCAAGATCGAGTACTAGGCAAGGATGTTGATTCAGCTTTCATTCCTGGCACCAACAAATACTTGAGACACATGGATTATCGTTGTCACGCCTCGGGTCATTCCATCGGTCACAACATTCCGTCGAGCGTTCGGACTTGTCTTGCCACGCTTAATAGCTCATCCGCCTCAGATATCCAGATGATGTTCAACTTGAACAACATAGAGAGTGCCCTGTTGCTTCGCAAGAGAGCTTCATATTTGAATTTGTTTGGATTCGAAGATGCGCTGGTAAAGTACGCTCCCCACATCCAACCAAGTCCTCTACGATGTGAGACATATTGAACCGAAATTAGGCTGTTGTGACCATTATGTTTATCCATCTCGGGGACAGCCGTTTCGTTGCCCTTTGTCTGTGGTCGTAAGCTCGGCATTAACATGACCTCGTGCTACACGGGTGCGAGTTTAGCGAAGAAGATCATCTTTACGAAACATTATAAACAGTTGAAGTATCCAATTTACACGCTCGCCCCCTCGATCGATAAGTTCATTCGCGACTTCTATCGTGGCGGTCGTGTCGAGATTTTTCACATGGGTCGTGTGCATCGTGATAAGCTGTACTACCTCGACTTCACCAGTTTGTATCCCTGGGCTGGAACCAAGTCTTTACCGTATGGCGAACCTGTGTGGGTCGAAAAGGTTGATCCAAAAAACTTTTACGGTTTCGTTTCCGTCGAAGTCAAAAGTCGTCCGAGCATGGTGGGTGAAAAGAAGCCCCTTCATGGCTTGATGGTGGATGGTAAGTTCCAGTTCGGTCACTACAAGGAGTTCACTCCTATGAATCTGTTTAGCGAGGAGCTGAAGCTGGGTATCCAGAGTGGTATGTACGAGTATAAGATAGGTGGTGGTTGGTCGTTTCAATCGGCGCCTTGGATGAAACGTTTTTTCGAGGAAGCGTTCAAGCGCAAAGCCGAGGCTAAAAAGGCTGGGAACAAGGCTCTGGCGCAGGTTTGGAAAATCATCATCAACTCAGCCTACGGGTTCTGGGGTATTCGGGTCGAGGACAAGGATAGTGTGCTTATTCAGGAAAAGGGGGCTTGTGATATCCACGACTACATCAACAGGGGTAAGTTTTTGAACTATACCGAAATTGGTAAGTATGGTATCGCTTGAGTGTTGAAAGACCTCCCAATCAAGGACTTTAACGTTGGTGTCGCTTCAGCCATCTCGTCGTATTCGAGGTGTCGGCTGTGGTCGCTCATCGACGGCGTCGAGTCCAAGGGTAAGCGGGTATTCATGTGCGATACGGACTCGGTCATCACCGATGCGAAGTTGAATGACTATCCCGATTTGATGGAGGAGTTCATGTGGGATGGTTGTGGTGATGCCCTCGGGTCTCTAAAGAATGAAGCCGACGACCACCTTAAGGATTGTGGGTGGGGCAAGGACGACATGAAGAGGCTTAAAGAAGAGGAGGGCGGGATGCTCCATTTCGATGCGCTCATCTTGGGTGGTTGTAAGTTCTATTGCCTCAGGAAAGAGGGGTGTGAGGATATCACAAAATGTAAAGGATACAAAAAAAGTAAAGGTGAGGAACTCTCCTTCGAAGACTTCGAGACGATGGCTCGTGGAGGCGAAAAAACGCAGAAGCAGGTTCAATTTCTCTGCCCCAAAATGAACCACCTATCTGTGGATGAAAAGTTCTCCATGCGCACTCCCAAGGTCA
>JACLAA010005772.1_pt1 | contig 14363 bp, 8 predicted proteins | sample 8027891 | NCBI WGS metagenome assembly JACLAA01 (sample SAMN15724900, study PRJNA655200) | protist metagenome | isolation source: fluorescence activated cell sorting (FACS) single amplified genomes of... | place: Spain: Blaines Bay Microbial Observatory, Mediterranean Sea | collected 2016-01-19 | reverse complement strand
CGGCTGCTGGCCCGGCGCCGGGCCCCCAGGCGCCTGGCCGGGCACGACGCCGCCCGGCCGCTGCCCCGGCACGGGGCCCACAAAGCCGGGGCCGCCGCCGCCGGCGAAGGGGTGGCCGCCCTGCGGTGGCACGTACGCGCCGCCTCCCCCGCCGTACGCCGGGGGCATGCGCGGCCCCCGCGGCCCGGCGAAGACGGGCAGCGGCCCCCACTGCCCGCGGATCACGGTACTGCCGCCGCGCGGGCCCACTAGTATCAAGCCCGTGTGCGGCGGCTGCGGGTACGTCGGCGTCGTAGCATTCGTACCCCAGCGGATCTCGAAGCCCGGGCCCACGGCCTTGGCGCCGCCGTGCGGAGCCGCGGCGACGGCCGACGCGATGAGCGCGTTCTGCGCCGGCGTGAGCGGCTGGAAAGCGCCAGAAGCCGTCTTCTGCGCGTAGGCCGGCGCCGTGCCCAGCGCGACCCTTACAATGCGGCACGCTCCACTATTGTTGTTCACCTGGAGCAGGCCCGAGTCCGGCGGCACGGGCATGCCTTGGGCGGTCGCGTTCGCTCCGCATCTTACCGAAAAGGGCAGGCCCGGGAGCTGGATGACCGCGTCGGGGTTGCCCGCGAGCGCAGTGGCGATGAGGCACGACTGTTCGGGCGAGTAGCGCGTCCACTGCCCCATGCGTTCATGTAAATGCTCAAAGCAGGCGGACGCGCCCTGGCCCTGGGCGTTGACCTGGTACCGCAGCGCCGCGAGCGTGCGCCGCAGTTGGACTGCTTCCTGTTTTGCGGTGTTGAAATCTCTGAGATCGGAACCGTCCGCGGGCTTGGCCGCCGCCGCGTCTAGCGCGGGGCCGAACTGGGCCGAGGCGCCGGCTCCCATCCTTCCACTGCTTCTATCGCGTGGAGGCTGTTACTCGGGTTTCCACTGCTTCTACTGGACCCGAGTAACAACTACTACTACTGGATCCAGCTGGACCAGGGTGCCAGGCGCTTCTTGCTGGTCCGCCGTGTAGCTGCCGGGCCACAAAGCACAAAAACGCGTTGGGGCAGCCGCCGGGCGGGCGTACGAGTCGCTACTACGTCGTAAAGCCTCTGCCCACTCCTCCCAAAGCGCTGCATGGCTCGAGTCTCGCACGATAAATTAAGGGCCTCGGAGGCGTCGGGTCGCGTCTATATGCGTCCCCGAAGCCTTGACGAGGAGCAGGAAAAACAAAGGGCGTTTGCTAGTGTCTTACACACCGCTAGCTACTTCACTACTCGACTAGCAGCGGCTTGGCGGTGCCAAGCGCTACCGCACGCGCAGCGGCATCATTCTACATCGCAGCGCTGCCGCGTGCAGCGTCTCATCACTGGCGCTGTCATCTCCGGCGTCGCCAAGCAGCAAGCAGCCAAGTAGCAGTCAGAGCGATGCGCGCCCTCGCCCTCGTCGCCGTCTCGACCCTGCGCGCGCCGTCCCGAGTAGTAAGACATGCGGACGACATCCCGACCGTCGAAGAGGCGCTCGCGAGCGCCGACAAATATGAGGGTAACGCGATCGTCGACCCTTATTATGCGCACCCCGATACCTTACCGATGATGCACGAGTGGACGGCCGAGACGTTCGACGCCGATTTGGAGGCGGGGGGCCACGCGGAATGGGATATACCAGCAGAGGCGTTCGTGTTTGTGCGGACCGTGGCGGATCCGGCACTTCGAAGAAGGAAGCACGAGGACCATTTAGTCTGGGCGCGCGAGTCCAACCTAAAAGCCGATAAGGATGAATCGAAGCCGCGCGTCTACGCTAGTCAGCTGTTACGGAACGACGCGGGCACGGAGGTGGCCGGGTCATTACTCGCGGTTATTGGTGGTAGTGAACAATCAGCGCGGGCATTGGTGGAGACGGATCCTTTGAGCCGAAGCTTGGAGGACGATATGCAAGCGTACCACTGGACGATTGCTGGAGATCCTTACTTACAACTCGAAGTTTGGCCCGAGGGGTCGGCGCCCTTCGCGATGCTGCGGTTGGACGACGCTCAAGGTACACAAAACCGGGGCGCGACGCGGGAGAAGCACCTGTCGTTTCTGCGCAAAACGAAGCGATGTTTGAGAGCCGGGCCGCTCCGGCCCCTTGATAACTCAGCAACGCCTGTCAGTGAGAGGCCGCCGTGCGGCTCTTTAGTGTACAGCTTCCACGAGGACGAAGCCCAATGCCTGACCTGGGCTTCGCGCGATCCGTATGTGGAAGCCGGTGTCTTTACGGAGCCTCCGCTCTTACTCGCGTCGTATTGCGACCTGGACTGCAGCGGCAAGCAGGTCACGCGGCCGGCGCCCTTCAACGAGCTCCCCGACCCCGTGCTTGCGAGACTCGTGTCTGCGGGTTTGGAAGAACTCCCCGAACGCGTCGTGCAGAGAATAGAGCGGGACCCCCAAACCGGCAAGTACGAGCGCTACAACATCACTACATTAGATCCTCGCCTAGAATCGAACGTGCGCATCGACGACGAGCTCATGGCGAAGATGGCCTCGACGCCCAAAGCCAAACGCGCCAAACGCGCACGGGACAAAAAAGCGAAAGAAGAGGCGGAAGAAGAGGAGTTCTTCGCCGAGGACTTCTAAGCTACTAGTATTATTCAATCTCCCTGACGCCCATGAGCCCCGCGTGGCGGTATCTATTGAGTTGGGTGGCGACGCCCGCGTTGCCGCCGCAGTGCACGTAGCACTGGGGCCGGTCGTCCATCGTTTGTAGGAGTGTCTCAAAGGCCGCCGGCGCGTAGACCAAGTCGACGTGGAGTCCTGACGCTGCCAGCTCGCGCCACATTGCCAGAGGACGTTCATCTGGTGCGCCGAAGCGGTAGGGCGGCGCCCCAAGAATGGTGGGAAACGCGCCTATTGCACCGGAGGCGTCGTCCAACAAAGTCATCTGGCGCTTCAATTCCACAGCACTCGTCGCGCAGGGCGCCGCGCAGACCTCGACGTCCGCGTGACCTGTGTGGAAAGCAAAGTTCGGACCCGAGGGTGCCTCCATTCCTGCGTCTGCTCGATGGCGTTCAGGTTGACTGGTTGCTTTCCACACCGCGCGCGACGGAGGTGCCGCGCCAGAAACAGGGCCGTCGTGCCCGTGCCGGCCGGGACGACGACGCGCGCGTTTGGATACGCTTTCAAATCATCAACAAGCTCGGCGGCGAGCATGGCGACGCCCGCTTCCGCGTCGCGCGACGCCGCGCCCTGGGGCACCCACGCAACTTCCGAAACGCCCGCGACGTCCTTCAATAAACTGGAACGCCATGTTTCATCGGCGACGCACCGCCGGTAATCACCAGGTTTCAAAGGAACGAGCTCGGCCCCCAGCGCCAATGCCCTAGCGTAGTTCCCCGCCGGGTTCGAGCGGAGCCACCGCGGCACCGGCTTGCACACAAAATAAAACGGTAAATCAAAGGCCCGACACAACGCCGCAATACAAGGAAACGCGTTCGACTGGTGGCCTCCGATCGAGGCCACGGCCTCCGCATCCCCAAAACCGCGCTTGTACAGCCCGTACAGCTTCCGCGCCTTGTTGCCGGCGACGCCTGATAAAACTCCAGGCAGCGCGTAGCGGTCGTCGCGCTTGACTAAAACAGAGCGGCCGCGCACGGTGAAGGGCTGGAGCGGCGACGCCGGCGGCGCTTTTATGGGTGCGGCGGCGCGCGCGGCCGTCGCGAGGGCTGCGAGGGCCATGCGCATGGCTATCCACCGCCGCGTCGTGTTCAGTCGTGTTGAGGCATAATAGTGCGGCAAGGCCCGCTCGCCGCGCTGGCTGTCTTGAGGAGGCTGGCTGCCAGGTGCAGCGGTGCGCACGCGTGCCAGGCGCTGCAAACAAGCGAGCAGCGCTGGTTCCTGTGTCCGGTTCTGCACGTAGACGACTGCTAAGAGTCTGTCTAGCTCTTCGCCGCGAGCGAGCCCGTGTTTGCTAAGCTGCTGCTGCAGCTGGCAGAGGGTGCAGTCGCGGTCTGGGCGCGCCGACTAATCGTCGAGCATCAGCGAGAGCTGGCGCGTCGCTCGTAAAGGTCACGAAACGAGCGCCGAAGCAACTATATAGCGAGTGCAGCCGCGGTGCACAAACTGAGCCACTGCTGCTTGCACTCTGCAGGAGAGTTGCCAGGCGCTACGAGTCATAGACGTGGCTGTCGAGAGGTGCATCTCCAGAGTGTAACGAAAATGCTGCGCTGGCTCGCGATCGGCGCCGCCGCCGCCTTCGCCCCGCCGATGCGCCCGCCGCCGCGACAGTCGGCGCTGCATGCTGAAACGCAAGCCCCGTCGTGGAAGGCGCTGCGGCCGCGGCCGGGCGACGTTGTATTAATAGACGGCGACAACTGCCGCGGCAAGAGCAAGTGGCGGCTGTCGGCCGCCGCGGTCGACGCGGCGGCGGCGGGCGCGCACGCGCGCGGCCTCCTGGGTCAAGAAACAATCCTGATGCTGGACCACGGCGAGCGGCGGGACTGCTTCGTCCATCAGCAGGGCGCCTACGCGACGGCCTTCGCCGGGCGCCGCGGCACGGCGGACGACGCCATCGTCGACTGCGTCGAGCATTTTCTGGAAAATAACCGGACGCTGACGGTCGTGACGTCGGACTTCGGGCTGCGCGCGCGGGCGTCGTACGTCGCGGCGCGCGCCATCCGCGGCGCGCCCGAGGGTGGAAGAAGGCGCGCGCCCGAGACGCTCGTGCGCTTCGCGCGGTCCGAGGCTTTTGCGGACGCGGCCCTCGCCGACGCGACGATCAAACCGGGCGCGCACGCCGCCGCCTTTGATGAGGCCGTCGACCGGCTCGCGAAGCACGTGCTGACGGCGCCTTCATCAATGCGCGCGCGGATGCGGCGCCGCGCGCGGCCGCCCCTGGTGGAGGGCTCGCCGCTCGGCAACGAGCAGACGTGGATGCGCGTCGTCCTCGCTGAAAGATTGAGGTGGCTCCTGGCGCAGGACGCGGCGGCGCCGCGCGGGCCGCTGGCGGATTTTGCAAACTGGTTCGCCGAGGAGGCGGACCCCGACGACGCGCCGCGGGTCCTCACGCACCGCCTCACGGACCGCAAGCACCGCCACGAGCTGCTGCGCTTCGCGGACGCGCTGCGGCGGCCGCCGCCGCCCGACGTCGTCGAAGAAGAGGCCGAGGAGGAGGAGGACAGGGGGGAGAAGGAGGCGCGCGCCGCGGTCATGGTCGCGGGCAACCGCCGCCTGCGGCGCAAGCGCCGCAAGCGCGAGCGCGCCCGGAAGCTCGAGGGCGTCGAGCGGGGCGCGGGCGCGTCGGCGCGCGCGTCGGCCAAGAAGCTCCTGGCCGAGTCCGATGAGTTGGAGGCGGCGCTGCGCGGCTGGTTGCGGGACGCGCCAGGCGCCGGACGCTCCGACGACGCGTTCGTCGAGAACCCGTTCCACGCGAAGCCGGGCTTCGGCGGGTCCGACGCGTTGCGGTGCATCTGCCAGAACCCGGACGAGCCGTTCTGGCCGGAGGGGCACGCAGACGACGACGTAGAATTCTAAGTATTATACCTTCGCCTCGATTGCTGCCTGAAGCTTCGCCGTCTCCCCAATAAATGCGTTGATGCCCTCGGCGAGCTTTGTGGTCGCGGCGACGTCCGCGTTCATCGCCAGCCGGAAGCTCGACTCGTCGTAGACGAGCTCGGCGTCGGCGCAGGCCGCGGCCGCGCGGGCCGGCTCCAGTTTTCGCGGCACCGGTTCCTCGGAACCCGCGAGGAGCTCGAGCAGCGGCGGCGGGATCGTCATGCGGTCCGTGCCCGCTAAAGCTAAAATTTCGTCGACGGCGTACGCCGGGTCCGACGTGCCGCGCGACGGCCGCCACGACGCCGGCATGCAGATCGTGCCGTGGCCGTGCTTCTTGTAGTACTCGTAGATGCGCCGTACCACCACAACACCGGGGTCCTCGTCGGGCTCGTACGTCGGCGCGCCGCCGTTCGCCAAGAACCAGTCCTTGACGCGGCCGGGGAAGGGCGAGATGAGCCGCGCGCCGGCCTGCGCCGCGGCGACGCCCTGCGCGAAGCCGAAAATCAGCGTGATGTTGCAGGTGATGCCGTCCTTCGCGAGGACGCGCGCGGCCTGGATGCCCTCCCACGTGCCCGCGAGCTTGACCAATACTCTAGATCTATCCACGCCCTCGGCCTCGTACATGGCGATGATCCGCCGCGCGCGCCGGACGGACTCCTCCGTGTCGAAGGACGCGCGGATGTCCACCTCGGTGGACACGTAGCCCGGCACGAGCTTCACTATTTCTAAACCGAGCTCGACGGCCAGCCGGTCCATCGCCAACGACACGACGTCGTCGCCGCCGCTGTTCGCCTTCGCGTAGGCGATGGCCTTATCCACGAAAGCGACGTAGCGCGCGTCGCCCGACGTGCCGGCCTGCGCCACGAAGAGCGGGTTCGTCGTGGCGTCGGCGATGAGATTGGTTTTCGCGTACTGTTCTATGATATCGAGGTCACCCGTGTCTATGCTTAATACGGTTTGTTCGGCGAGTTGCTCGAGCTGTGTGGCCTGGAGCAGTGAGGGCCGCCTGAGCGTGCGCGTCGGCGCTCGCAGCGCCTTCGCGCCGATTAAGAGGCATAGTACTGATTTTTTCCAGCTCGGCGTCATCGCTGCGGCTCCTGATGCCTCGCTACAGCCTCACAATTGCCGGAGAGCCTCAGCTCCTCTGCTGGACCTGCGGCAAATCTCCACACGCGTTGGACCTACCGTGAGCGTTTGAGGCGTGCAGAACCTACCAAAGGGATCCACGACGCATTTATTAATCGCGTTGCGGCACGAGAAGCGCTCTCTTTGAGCGCATCTGTGGTGGTGTGCCAGCACACGTGCTGCCGGCAACGCCGTCGCCGCGACGGGCGAAGAAGCAGCTCGCAGAAACAGCCCACAGAAGCGCCTGCGAAAGCCCGTGTGAGACGAGGCTGGGTCCCACCTTTGCCATCAGTCTCTATTAACGCGCGGCGTTGCGACGGCGGAGTGCCATGCGCGTAGCAATGCCATGGCCAGCCATCCTGCTGCTGCTCTGCCAGCCCACCCGCGGTCTCGCCCCCCAAGCGAGGCGCACGCCCCACGCGGGCTACCACGGCCAGGGCCAGACAGAATTTTTTGAAGGGTGGTACAGCCGCGTCACGCTACCCGAGAACGACCAGTCGTTCGCGTTCATCTACGCGATCTTCGACCCGGGCCGGCGGACGGCGCGGTCGGGCGTCGACGCGCAAGTCCTCGCCTCCACGGCGGACGCCACAAAAGCGATCTGCGCGTCTTCCACAGATTGCTCGCCCTTCGCCGCGGCGCCGCACGACATGTCGCTGCGCTACGCCGGCGATACCTTCTCCTTCGCGATGACGTCGCTGCGGCACCAAAGGCGCGTCGGCGCGGCGGCGTGGGACTTCCGCGTCCGCCCGGACGTCGGGTGGGGCGGGCGCTTCGGCGCGGCGTGGCAGTACTCGACGGCGGGCTGGCTCGCGGCGCTCGGGCCGCTCCTGAGCCCGCACTACCAGGTCCTCATGTCGCTGGGCCACGCGACGGGCTGGGTCGAGATTGAGGGGCAACGGACGGCGTTCCGCGACGCGCCGTTCTACGCCGAGAAGAACTGGGGCCGCGGCTTCCCGCGCAAGTGGTGGTGGATGCAGTGCAACGCGTTCGATGACGTGGAGCCGGCCTCAGAACTGACGCTCACGGCGACGGGCGCGCGCCGGAGCCTGCTGGCCGGCGGGGCGCTCGAGCGCGAGGAGGACGTCGGGCTGGTGGGCATTCATTTTGATGGGGAGTTCTGGCCCTTTCCCGAGGTCGAGTGGGCCGTGGCGCCGTGGGGCGCGTGGCGCGTCACCGCGTCCTACGCCGACCGGGGCACGTCCTGCACGATCGAGGCATCGACGGACGACGAGGGTTGCACTGTCCGCGTGCCCTCGAAAAATGGTATGATCGACGGCGCGCGGGAGACGTACCGCGGTACTTTGCGCGTGACGATGTTTGACAACGGCCGCGAGGTCGTGTCCGCCACGACGAGGCACGCCTGCTTGGAAACGGGCGGCGAGTTCGACGCGGAGTGGGCGGCGGCCTCGGCGATGACGGAGCCGCTCAAGTCAGTCGCGTACAACGTCGATCTGGAGAGGGCTATATCCTCGCGGCTCGACGAGGCGCGGCGGCGCGGGGTTATCGACGTGCCTGGGTTGTGAGAGATGTTGCGTCGATGGCGTGGGGGGACGTGGACATTGACTGGCTAGAAGTAAGTATACTGTTGTTACACGAGGGGAATTTCGGGAATTTCCGTCCACAGGATGAACCATCTCCGCGTCCCAATCAATATATTTCATTTGGCTTGCTTTTGCCAGGTCAAAAGCCTTCTTCGAGGACACATCACCCAACCGGTTTCTTCTGAAACCACCCACCCACAATAGTACTGAGGTATCTCCTATTCTACTTTCCAACAGGCATACTTGATTTGTAGACGCCGCTCGCGCACGCGTGACGTCGCCGCCCGCGCCGGGGCCCGTGCCGAAGCGCAAATTGACCCTCCACTTTTGGTAGACTCCATTGTCAACGAAGCGCCCTGCAAATAGCTGGTGAACGCACCACTGTCGTCGATGCCTTCGCCATCCAGGATCGAAAACAAAGTTGCAAGCCTGCAAGTGCCTGTGCACCCAAGTTTCTTGATGCATTTGAATTATGCGAATGTGTCAAGTGAGTTGAGGAGCATACGATGGATAAAATATGCGTAAACCCGCGAGCATAATGCTAGCGTCCAGTGAGACACTAGCAAATCCGGCTCCACAGCCTTTTTTGTCTGCTCTACAGTCGCACGAGCATTCTCTGGCCGCACCAGTCAGCCAGCAGGTCCACCAAGAGACTTACCACCGCGGGGAGTTCAGCGAGCGGCGCTCCCACAGGGCAATCCAAGCCTAGCCATGGGAGGCCGCTTCTCCCGCAAGCAGGTCGCCGACGGCGCGCCAGCCCCTGGCAGCGGAGTAGTCATCGAGGCCGGCCTAGCCGAGGCCCTCGCCTCGCAAAGGAATCGTCGCGACGCGGCGCAGCGCGCGGCCGACGCCGTGGGCAACCCGGACGCGGCCGCCGACGCGACGGTCCGGAAACTCGCCGCGGACTTCGAGGCCGAGCGGCGCGCCTTCCAGGAGAGCCGGGCGGCGGAGCTCAGCTCGCTGGAAGCCGATCGATTAGACGACGTCAAGCGGCAGGTGGCGCTCTTACACAGCAAATACGACTTCGTCCGCAAGGAGGCGGCGCCGCGGTGCGTCGCGGAGGAGAAGGACGTCCTCGACTGCTACGCGTCGAAGAGCGGCGCGGGGGTCCTCCAGTGCGCGGCCGTCGTCGACGCCTACGCCGCGTGCGCGCGCGGCGTGTCGGACGACCTCGCGCGGAGCCTCGCCGCCGCGAAGGGGGACTAGCCTGTAATTTATTTAATCCGAGTCCGACCGGGACGAGTCGCGCCGCCGCCGCCTGTCGCTACCGCTATCACTATCGCTATCGCGGCCACGACGCCGCCTTCGCCGCTCATTTCTCTTCTTCTCCTCTTTCCTTCTACGCCGCGCGTCGGCTTGCTCCGTCTGCGCGGCCTTTTCCTTGCGGCGCATCTCCTCCTCGATCCGCCGCTCCTCCTTGACCTTGGCTTTCCGGGACGCGCGCGCCTTTTCGCGTTCTTCCCGGATGTCCTCCAGCGCGTGGTCCAATTCGTCGATCTCGTCCTTAATATCTGCTAACGACCCGTCGTCGTCGTAGTCCTCGTCGCGCTCCTTCCGCCGCTCGATCGCGGCGGCCCTTCTTTCAGCCTTCTCCACTCGTTTTTTCATTTGATCTTCCTGCCTCGCTAAAACTTTGTCTCTCAATTCTTCGGCGTGCTCGCGCTTCTTCTCCAAACGCTCACGTCGCATTTCCAGCGCCTTCTGCCGCCTTTCTCTAGCTTGAATCTCCTTCTCCTTGCCCTCCTTCCTTCTGGTAATCTCGAGCTCGTACGTCGTCAGCGTCTTCTCGCGCAGCGCGAGCGAGTCGCGCGTCGTCCGCCGCTCGATGGCCTCCTCGCGTCGCCCCAAAAACTCGGCCCATTCCGACGGGCGGCTCTTGGCCCTGTGCTTGACCGGGCTTGCCGCCTCCCGCGCCTCCCGTTCGTCCTCCTCCGCGTTTATCCTTTCCTCTTCTACCTTCTCACGCTCCTCCTTGAGATCATCCAAGGCATTTTCCAGCGTCTCGATCTCCTGCTCGATCGCATCCAGTGAAGCGCCGTCGTCCTCGTCGCCGGCCGCGCGCAGGAAGGCCTCGCGCCTCCTCTCGCGCGCCTCCTTCGCGCGCTCGGCCCGTTCTTCCCGCTTCTCCTTGTTCCGCTCGTGGATCTCCAGCAACCGCTCCTTGCGCTCCTCCTCCTTCTCTAAGCGTTCTTCCCTCCGCTCCCGTCGCTCGTCCTCGAGTTCCTGGCGGCGCTCCCGCTCCTTAACCTCGTTGCGCCGTTGCGTCGTCCGCTTCTTCATCTCCTTTTCTCGCCTCACGAGCGCCGTCTCCCTTAGCTTCAAAGTCTGGGCAGTAGTAGCTCTTTCCACAACTTCGGTCTGCCGCGACATGAAGTTCAGGTAGCCCGATTGGGGCGGGTCCACGTAGGCCTTCTTGTTGGGGTTGTAGAGGGGCACGTCCTTGATGCGGCCGTCGACGAAGGCCTTCTTCGTCGGCGCCTTGGGCTTCGACTTTTGTTCTTTCTCGGCCTCGAGCTCGGCGAGCTCCTCCTTGCGCGCCTCGATGTCGGCCAGGCGCTGCTCGATGTCCGGGAGCTTGTCGGCCAGCGCGTCCTCGACGGCCGCCGCCAAATCATCTTCATCTTCTTCTTCCTCCTCCTCGGCGTCGCTCCCCGCCGCGGCTTTGGCCTCCTCGCGCTCGCGCTTGCGCTCCGCTCTTAATTTGCGGGCCGTGCGTTTCCGGAGGTCCGCCTCGAATCTACGAAGAGACTGCTCCCGCAGCTCCAGCGCGGCGAGCGTCTCGCCCTTTAATAAAGTTGCCTCACGTCTTTCAATGAAATTATCAAAAGCACCTTCATCAGCGTTGAACAGGGGCTCCTCCGTCGTCTCGCCCGTCTCCGCATCATACACCTTCTTCGTCGGTTCTTTGACATAGGTCTTGTATCTTTTTTCTAGCCGCTGCTGCACGTCGCCTCGCCTACTCTCGATCTCGCCCTGCACACCCTTGATCTTCTCCCTTAATTCTTCCATGTGTTGATCGAGCTTCTCGAGCTCATCTTCCACGCGCTGCGCGACGAGTGGGTCCACGTCCTCCTCGTCGTCAGATTTGCCTTCACTTTTCTGCCGTAGGGCCTTCTGCGTGAGGACCTTCTTGCGCTTCATCTGCCCTTCCATCTCCCTCCGATACTGCTCGATGGCCCGCAGCTTCCTATCTAGTAGTTCTGGTGTCTCGGTCTCGTCGAGGGTTCTCTGGTACCGCTCCCTAAATGTGCCCAATCCTTTCTCCCTGAGTTTGTCCATCAGCGGGTCCTCCTTCTTCTCCTCCTCCTCATGAAGCGGCTCATCCGGCTTTTCTGATAATTTAGCCCGCCACCGCCGACACTTATCTAAGCAAGCCTGGTTGTAGTCCAGTCGCTCTTTAAGGGAAGGCACGGCGTGCTTGAACGCCGCGTTTCTCGTTGCTCGCGTCTCTTCCACCTTGGCCTCGAGCGCCTCGCGCCGCTTCGGGTCCGACTCGTAGACCGACGCCGCCTTGGCAGCTTTACGTTCGTCGTCCAAAGCTTTGACGATGGCCCGTTCGTCCGCGTCGATCGCGTCTTTCACCTTGGTGCCGGCCGCTCTTCGAGCCGCCGCTCTTTCCAACTTGCGCCTCCGCTTCAGCTTGCGCAGCTCCACCGTCAAAAAGCCCGCCTCGGCCTGTAATATGGACCGCTCCCTGAGTAACAAAGCGTCGATGGTCATCTGCGCGCGCTCGTCCGCCCGCAACCGCCCGAGCAGCGTCCGCGGGCCCTTGTTGCGCTTCGCTCGCTTCGTTTTCTTCTTCTTCTTCTTCTTCTTCTTGTCCTTCTTCTTGCTCTTCACCGAACCGTCCTCATCTTTGGCCTCGGAGCCATCATCTCCAGAATCGGCCTTGGCCTCGTCGTCACCAGAGCCCTTCTTGGCCTCCTGGTCCTCGTCACTTGAATACTCGTCGTCGCTACCCTTCTTCTTCTTCTTGGACTTCTTCTCCTCGACGAGCTGCAACTCGTCGAAGTAGAACTCGTCCTCGCCCGCCTCGGCGGGGTCTCCCCCATTCTTGCCCTTGCGGCCCATGAGCGGCCACTGCTCCCGGACCCACGCCTCGGCGTCGCCCTTGCCATCCGAAGCGTCATCGTCCTCGTCCTCGCCGCTCGAGGACGAGCGAGCCCGCTGCCTTCGCTTCGACTTGGACGGGCTCTTCACTCCTGACAAATGGCCCTCGTCCTTCGCCTCGGAGCCGTCGTCATTATCAGACCCCTTGGCCTCCGATTCGTCGTCGGAACCCTTCTTCTTCTTGCCATCGTCCTCCTTCGCCTCAGCAGAATCTTCCTCTGTATCCAGGACGACATAACAAAGATCGCCCTCGACCCGAGATATTTTACCGACTTTGCCCGACGGCGTCTTCACCTTCTTGCCGACGTGCTGGTCCAAATCCTCATCTTCCTTCTCTGACTTATCTGATTCCTCCTCCTCCTCCTCATCATCATTACCCATCACTAACTCCTCGTAGACAATAGCGCACACAGCACAAGTATCACGAGTATCCAACAACTCCTCGAGCGTCTGGCGCGCACCGCATTTGCCACACGTCTCCGCATCGTTAGCACCTAACAACTCCCGTTCCCGAGCCATTTTGATCGCCGACGCAGACTTGTACGCAACGGCGCACTCCGGACATCTGTCTCTTTTATTGACGATCTCGTCGTACTTCTGCACAGCCCCACACGACGGGCACATCTTCTTGTCGATGACACAGGCGTACTCCTTCTCACCCTGCCTGTGTTCTCTATCTTGCCTTACCTTTCTTCCCCACGCGTCCTGCCTTTGTATGAAATTGTTAGGATTATCTTCATCTTCCTTCTGATCTTCACCTAAAGGATCGCCCTTGCCTAATCTAGGGCGAAACGTGCAATTGAGCGCATCGTCGCGAGACGCGAACTTGAACAATCGCTTCTGGGCGGCATTCGACACGTCCTTGATAGTTCGCCCGTAGACATCGGTCGAACGATCAATGGGGTTGGACAACCGATGCGCGGAAATCGTCGCGAACTTCGGGCCTAATTTTTTCGGTTTTGCACTGAAATCGACGCTCCGCGCTAACAGCACTCTTTGTTGTCTTGATATCGCGTCCGGGGCCCTTGATCTTTTTAGTGAACGCTCCGCAAGCAAAGCGACCTCCGGCCTGTTTCCTGTCGGTATATCTGACGTATCCCAGGGTAAAGCAGCCTGTAATTCGGGAGTAGCCTTCGCCTCTAAACCGGACCAGGTTCTCGCTTCTACTTTCTCCGGGAGGCGGTCTCGAGACGACATCCAGTCTGTGGAGCTCCGGCGCGCCTCCTTTGATGAAGCCTGGAGGTCAGCAACGGAAGAAGAAAGCTTGTCCCCGTCGACCTTTTTAGCAGCCTCTTTTATAGCCTCAGGGGCTTTCTCCTGTTCCCGGCGAGCCTGCTTCTCCAGTGCACGCTGCGCTTCTATCTTCTTCCGCTCTTGCAATTCGTCCGAAGCCTGGCGCAGGCCCTTTGACACTTCCAAAGTTTGCGACGAGTCCAATTCCCGGGCAGCACTCTGCAAATTGCGCTTTGCCTCCTTAGCGTCGGCCCGCTCCTTGTCCTCGACCTCGGACGCGGCGCGCTTCAACTTCTGCGTCGACTTTGACGACTCCTCGGTGTCCTGTCTCGTCAGAGGCGTCTTCGGCGGTTGTTTCACGCGCACGAACTCGGCGATGACATTCGTTTCTCTGTCGCCGTCCGCGTAGTCGATGTCATAGGAACCGTCGCCATGGACGGTCTTGATCGTGCCGGGGAACCACTCACTTTCACCGCCGAACCTCGCTTCGACCTCCTGGCCCTCTTTGAGTTGAGGCGCCTTGGCCGGCGTGCGCCCGCCTGGAAAGGTGTCGCCGCTCACGCTAAAGTCCAGCGAGCCGTCCATGGCACCGTGTCCTGTCGTGTGCGCTGTGCAGCTGCCACGGTATGCTATAACGTCGCCGCTGCCCGCGGTTTGAACAAGCGCAGTTTACGAGCGGTGCGGTCGCTACGCGCAGCCGGAGGCAGCGGTGCGCCTCGTACTGGTCGCGCGACGCTGCCCAACTCGCACCGTTGGCTGGCCATGCGATGAAAAATACCCCCCCGTCGATCCCGGCGCGCAGGGACCATCGGGCAGCCCTCGAGCCCCCCGCACGCCATCGCTGCGCCGGGCG
>JACLAA010004264.1_pt1 | contig 14367 bp, 8 predicted proteins | sample 8027891 | NCBI WGS metagenome assembly JACLAA01 (sample SAMN15724900, study PRJNA655200) | protist metagenome | isolation source: fluorescence activated cell sorting (FACS) single amplified genomes of... | place: Spain: Blaines Bay Microbial Observatory, Mediterranean Sea | collected 2016-01-19 | reverse complement strand
AGACTCGATGTGTCGATGCGTCGCAGAGTCGCAGGCCAGGTACGGTGTATAACGCGCAGCACCCTCAAGAGGCGCCCTGCCCTTATTACGCGCTCTCGTCCCTCGCCTTGGGTGTCCTGTCTCGGTCGCCCTCGTACCCACTCTCCTCCACCTCCACCTTGATCTCCTCCAGCGAGCGCGCGGCGCCGCCCGCGAGCGCCCGCATGATCCCCCCCGCGCCGCCGCTCGCCGCCGCCCCGCCGCCGGCGGCGGCTTCTTCGTCGCCGCGTCTTCCCATCTCGACGTCGCCCGCGCTCCCGACGCGCTTCGCCCTCGCCTCGTCGCCCGCCTCCGCGCGCCGCCGCGCCGCCTCCCGCTCCGCGCGCTCGACCCGGCGCTTCGCCTTCTTCGCCGCCTCGCGCGCCTCCTCCTCCGCGAGGTCCCGGTCGGGCGGCTGCCGCGACGGCGGGCGGCGGAAATCGAACCGGCTCGCCGGCGACGGCGCGCAAAACGCTTCCCAGCAGTTCCCGACGAGCCCTTTGTTGTGCGGGTTCTCGCGCCAGGAGTACCCGTCCCGGAAGTTCTCGTACGTCGTCTGGTTCGTGCACACCAGGTACGCGTGGAAACCAGACAGAACCGCGACGAACCAGAACCCGAGGAACGCGAGAATGGCAATCACGAGCGCGGCGGGCGCGTCGCCGATGGCTTGTAACGCGCGTCGTTTCGTGTCCGGCCTCGCGTCGTGTTTCAGCTTGATTTGCCACGCGCACACGCAAACGACGTACGCGCACAGAAGCGTCGTGCCAAAAACGAAAAACAGAAACGTGCGGTAGTTCCTCCGTCCGATCGTCGTCCCGACCCACGGACAGTGGTGATCGAACTTATCCACGCAATCGTCGTTCGCGGAGCAGTGGTGCGCGCGAACCGGCTGGTACGCGTTTATCGTGTCGTTCCACTTCACCGTCACGGTTTTCCCGTTTTCGAGCGTCTCCGTCTTGTATCGCGCGCGCGCGCGGCCGTCCGGGCTCGGCGGCGGCGGCCCTCGCCGCCGCACGATGCCCGGATCTGTGGTACCAGTGGCGAGAAGGTTGCCGAGGCACCACACCGGCCACGCGATGCCGACCGCGAGGACCGCCACGTGCGTGGCGTTCGCGACGTCGGGCACGACGAGCGCGTTAAACACCGCGCTGGGCACCGATACGATGAGGAACGTCCCGAGCAAGTTTCGCGGGCTCGGGCCGGTCATGCACCGCCCCGCGCAGTAGAACCGGTCGTTGCCCTCCCACGTTCTCCACAGCGGGAGCTCGGGCTCGCCGGGGGGGGTCACGCCCACGGACTCGGGCGTGGTCGGACGCATGGGCATGGACGCGGTGACGAGCGACGACGATCAAATTCGACGGTGGTTCACGCCGAACGCGGTCAGGTCAAATCGCCGCGTCGCTCGGATCGGGTTCGAACCAAGCGCGGATCGAGCGCGCGCGTGCGCGATCGGGACCGCCGCGCGTGCCGGTCGACGGGACGCCGGTCGATCGCGCGGGCGGCGTCCTCGCCGGCGCGCGCGCGAAAGCCGTCCGCGGGCGGGACCGCCGCGTGAAGTGACAGCGTGAGCGACACTCGTCGTGGAAGCAGTGCTCTTCAGTTAAAATACTAAAATCGCTGGCGCGAGGCACGTGGCATGTCGTGTCTGTCAAAGTACGACGTCGCACCTCGTCGGATGGAAAGAAAGTGCCTCGTTGTGCCGAGGAACCCACAGTCCCCGCCGCGCGTCCGGCGCATGCTCGCCGCCCGGGCCTTGGCTCGCCCCGCGCACCGCGCGCGCCTCGCCGCGGGTCTCCTCCGCTCCCGCTCGGGTCGCGCGAGCGCGATGGCCGCGCAGAAACGACCGAGGACCACCGCGGGCGCCCAAGCCGACGCCGACGACCCGATCGAGGGCGCGTCCGATGTCGGGTTCAGGTACGAGGTGTGCCGCACGGCGTCCTTCGACACGCGCGGCGAAGCCTTCCGCGTAGACTCCCGAACGGACGAACAGGGGGTTCACCTCGAGCGGGTTCCCCGCGCGTCGTTCGTGCCTTCGCTGACGCGCGACGCGCGTGACGCGACGAAAGGTAACGCCGGCCGAGTCGCCGTCGTCGGCGGGTGCGCGGAGTACGCGGGCGCGCCTTTCTTCGCCGCCATCTCGGCGCTGAGGACCGGCTGCGACGTCGCGCACGTCTTCTGCACCGAGAGCGCCGCGCCGGTGATTCGGTCGTTTTCGCCGGAGATCATCGCGCACCCGTACGTCTTCGAAACGTCGCAAGCGTCGCGCGGCGGCGCCGAGACTGGACTTATGATTACGCCGGCGACGACGTTTACGCGCGACGGCGCGCTAAACGGCGCGCTCGACGCTTTGAGCGCTTTGAGCGATGACGAACGTTTGAGTTTCGACGACGGCGTGCGGAAAACAAAGAGGTGGCTGAAAAACATGGACGCGCTCGTGATCGGGCCCGGGCTCGGTCGAGACCCGATCGCGTTGGCGTTCGTTCGGGACATTTTACTATTCGCGCGCGAGACGAACGTTCCGACGGTGATCGACGCGGACGGTTTGTTTTTAGTGAGCCTCGACCCGACGATCGCGCGCGGGAACGCCAACGTCGTCCTCACCCCCAACGCCGCCGAGCTCAGCAGGCTGGCGCGCGCGATCCTGGGCGAAAGCGCGGAGCGGAAGCTGGAGAACGTCGTCTACGACGAGAACGAATCGAACGAGGACGGCGCGTTTGCTGAGGACGACCCGCGAGGCGCGACGAAGAAGTCGTCGCCGCGCGAGCGCGTTTTACGCGCGCTGAGCGACGATCTGCGAGGACCGGCGATCCTCAGCAAGGGCGGCGTCGACTTGGGGGTGTGCGCGGGTCCCGTCGGCGATCTGGACGGCGAAGCGCCGGTTCGGATCGGCGGGGAGGAAGAGGCGGACCGACCGACAATTGCGCGAACGGCGAAGCGCGCGAACACTAAATACTCATACGTCGTCGCGTGGTGCGCGGTTCGCGAGGGCGGCTCGCCGCGGCGGTGCGGCGGGCAGGGCGACGTGCTGGCGGGCTCGCTGGCGACGTTCCTGGCGTGGGCGTCCGCGGGCGTCAGCGTCCGTCGCGCGCGCGGTTTAAGGATTCCGCGTTCGCACACGCTCAGCGCGGCCGAGAAAGTCTCCGCGGCGGCGCACGCGGCGCGCGTGACTCGCGACGCGGCGCGAATCGCGTTTGGAAAAAAGAAACGCGCGACGACGGCGTCGGACGTCGCGGAGGCGCTCGGCGAGGCGTTTGAGGCGCGCTTCCCCGCCGACCGCGCGTCGTACGCCTCGAGCGAGGAGAGGGCGACCTCTCCGAAAGACGAGAAGCGCGCGTAGAGACGCGCGTGACCACGACGGCGCATTCGGTCGTGCGCGCGTTCGCGCGCGAAGCGGCGGGACGCGAGACACGAGAGACGAGAGCGTATAGCGAGCTCGACATCCTTTCGTGTCCCTGTCGGGTTACGACCTTGGACAAATGTGCGTATCTATCCGAGACTGCTGTGATGAACACCCTCAACACCCCGAAAAACGCACGCCGCGGCGGCAGAGCGCGATGCGCGACGGGGACGCGCACGCCGGCGAGCGCGCGTCGCTCCTGTTCGCGCGCGCCGACGAGGATGTCGAGGCGCGCGCGCCCCTCGCGCGCGGCGAGCGCGCGTCCTCGAGGCCGAGCCGCGCGCAGTGCGCGGCCGCGGCGGTCGTGGCGATCCTGGGCGCGAGCGCCGTGACCGGCGCGTCGCGGAGCCATCTGCCTCGCCTGGGCTCGCGCAACGCCGTGCGTCGCGTCGCGGACGCGCGCGCGGGGTCAGACGCGGCGGCCACCTCAGTGACTGACGCCGCGACAGCGTCCCCCCGCGCGCCGTCCGCGTCCTCCGCCGACCGCGCGTCGGCGTCCCTCGGAGCCGTCTCGGCCTCCGAGGCGGACGTGGGGAGCCCCACGGATCTCGCGTCCGCGACGCGCGCCCGCGCCGCGGAGACCGGGTTCGCGCTGGAGGTGTCGGAGGACGCGAAGGAGCGGTACGCGGACTGGATCGGCGCGGTGGTGACGGGAAACGAGATGAACGACGACGACGGCGGTTCGCGCACAGAGCCGAGAATCGATCGATTCTTTGAAAACGTCGTCGCGCGCGGCGCCGACGCGCTGCCGGACGTCGCGCCCGGCGTCCCGTTCGACGCGTTCGACGACGCGTACGACGCGGTCGGCTGGGCGCACGCGCCAGCCAGGCTCGATTTCGAAAGCGCGACGCTCGGCGTATCGGATGAAGAGCGCTTCGCTCCTGAAGGAAGCCTCTCCGCCGCCGCGAGCGCGGAGAGGGAGAGGCTCGGAAAAGAAAAACTTAAAAACTTGAGAACGCGAAGAAACGCGTTTTCGGTGTGCGTGGACCGCGCGCGCGATTGGGACGTCGCGTTTCCGGAGGGGTGGTTCCAGACCTTCGCGAGCGGAACCCTCGCGCCCGGGTACTGCGTGTCCGAGGTGATCCTGGACGAGTCCGCGGACGAATCGTCGTGGCCGTGCGCGGACGCGGACGTCGTGCTGTTCAACGAGGGCGCGTTCATCTGGCAAGGCGCGCACCGAACGTCCGTCGTCGGAGATGACGGCGAGACGCGGGAAGAATACGTCGTGCCCGTGAAGCGATCGCCGGACCAGGTGTACGTGTACTTCGCGCACGAGTCACCCGCTTTGTTCGGGAGCGAGTTGCTCGATCGCCGGTTCACGGACCAGTTCGATTACCTCGCGTCTCCCAACAAACGCGGCGCCAGCGCGTGGTGGAGCTTCGCGCCCAGCGCCAGGCACGTCGTCCAGGATTTCGTGGCGTTTTCGCGGCCGTTCGCGAACCGAGCGCCGGCGCTCGCCTGGCTCTCGATCGACTGCGGGCACGAGCGACAAGGAATTTTGGGAGAAATCTCGAAGCATTACCCGGTGTGGTCACTGGGGGCGTGCCAGAACAACAAAGCCGCCTCGGAAGACCTCCCCGGCCGAGACGCGCGGAGCGACGAGCAGAGACGGCGCATGCAGCTCGCGCTCTCGTCGCACCTCTTCTACTTCTCCGCCGAAAACTCGGCGTGCCCGGGGTACACCACGGAGAAGATGTGGATGGCGCTCACGCGCGGGTCCGTGCCGGTGTACTACGGCGACGGCGAGTACAAAAAGTACCTGCCGTGCTACGACGCGGGCTCGAACACCGCGCCCTGCGTGCTGGACGTGCGCGACTTTCCCACCGCGGCGGCGCTCGCCGAGCGCATGCGCGAAATCGCGCGCGACGAAGCCGAGTACGCGCGCGTCACGGAGTGGCGGTTCCGGGACCCGCGGACGTGGCCGGAGACGTTCCGAGCCGCGGTGGCCGCCGCGTCCGCGGATGTCACGCGCGTCACGTGTGGGCTGCTACGCGGCGACGGGAGCGGGAACAAAGTGAAGCCCGCGCTCGCGCAGGTGGCGGCGACGGGAGGCTGGGTCGGCGCGACGGCGGCGGCGGAGGCGGCGACGGGGTCGTTTTACGCCGCGGCGTACGGCGTAACGATCACTGATTTGCGGGATGACTTGGAGAATTCCAAAAGTTCGAAAGACGACTCGAACTCGAACGATGTTGCCGTGCGCGCCGCCGCCGAGGCGTTCCGCGACGGGAAAAGCCCCGATGCGGGGCTGGTCCGGAGACTCGGCGCGGCGCACTGCGGGCGCGCGAACGATTTCCCGGTTTTCGGCCGCGCCCCCGCCGAGTACGCGAAGCGTTCGACCGACGCGCCATTCGCCGACCCGGAGTCGCACTACGACCGGCTGTGCGCGGACGACGCGCGCGCGGCGTGTTTCCGGCTGAAGGAGCCGCTTTAGCGCATCACACGCATCACACGCGTGCCGTGCGGTGTTTTAGGTCGCGTGAGCTTAGGGTGGATGTGATGAGAGCGCGGCGACGTCGGTACGACGGAGATACAGGACACATACGATAGCTTAACATTTAGTATGCCAATCTTCTGTGAGACGTTCTGTATCGCCACAGAATCGACTGGGCGAGCCTCGACGTGCCGCGCTCGTCGACGACGTCTTTCGTCCCGATCGGTTCCGAGCGCGGCCATTCGCGCCCGCGCACAGCCGCACTCGAAACGCGATGGCGTGCACTTCTGTCCCCGGCGTTCTCGCCCCGTCGCTCGCGTCGTCGCGCCGCGTCGCGCGCCGCGTCTCCAGCGCGCGCGCCGCGCACGTGACGTCGACGGTTCGCGCGCCCTCCGCCCTTTTCGGCGCGAGGCACGCGTCGCCCCTCGCGCGTCCCCGCGCGGCGCAGCGCGCGCTCCGCGTCTCCGCCGCGTCCGAGGAGGACCTGGAGAAGACCCTGGGCTCGTCCATCGACGAAACCTTCGGCGTGAAGGCTGAGGCGGCCGTGGAGCGGGTTTCGGAGGTTGTGGATTGGGCCGCGATCGGAAAATACTTCGCCGCCACCGCCGCGCAGGTCGCGGTGATGATCTACCTCACGAACTGGCTTTCCGTCGGGGTCGTGCGCAGCGAGCTCTCCGTGGCGTTACAGAAGACCATCGTGGGTGTGTGGTTCCTGTTCAACGCGCTGCGGTCGCGCACGTTCTCGCCGCTGAACGCGTCGCGACCGAGAACCGCGGATGAGAAAACCGCCGTCGCCGAGCGTCGTCGCCCGGCGTGGATGCCGCCGCCGCTCGCGTTTCCCATCATCTGGTCCTCCATCGCGCTTCTCCGAGCGCTTTCCTCGGTCGCCGTGTTCACGACGACGGGCACGCTGAACCACCCCGCGATCTTCGCGATGCTCGCGCACCTCGCGATCGGCGACACCTGGAACAGCATCAACAACGTCGAGAAACGCTTGGGGACGGCGTGCGTCGGCGTGGGGTTCGTGCTTCTCAGCGTCTACAACGTGGTGTTCCAGTACCTGCGCGTCGACCGAACCGCGGGGCTGCTCATCGCGCCCTCCGCGGTGTGGATCACCGTCGCCACTGCGCTCGTGTGGACCATCTGGACCCTGAACCCGCGCGCGGACGGGACGCGCGAACCGCTCGCGCCGACCGCGGCGCGAGCGCGCGCGTGACGTGAGGATCGGTCAAAAGTGTAAATTGAAAGGCACCGAAAACGCGTTCGAAACCATCGAAACCATCGAAACCATCGATTCCGACCGTCGTCGCACGTTTCGAAACCGCGTCTCGTCTTCTTTGGCTCGCCGCGTCGCTCCTCGTCCGCGCGCGCTCGAAAAAGCGGGCGCCCGCGTCTTCCCGCCGTCGAGATCGCATTGGTCATTGCGCGTCACGCCCAGCCGCGACGATGAAGCTCGGGCCGGTGCGCCATGACACGCGGTGCGCCGTGTGCTGGGGCACGATGAAGAAGGTGAAGGTGGTGTCGCCGTGCCTGCACCGCTTCTGCGCCAAGTGCATCGAGGAGCACATCCGCAAGCTGTGCGTCTCCCTCCCCAGGAGGCGCGCGAATCGCATCCTTCGTTTTCCCTCGCTTTCCCCGCTCGCTGCCGCCGCGATTGACGATCCCTCGTCTCGAATCGGAACCGCGTCGGGACTGACCTCTCCCGGTCCCCCCCCGCGCTCGTCTCGTCTCGACGCCCACCCCGAAACCCCAACCACCGCGCGCAGCAACAACTACTGCCCCACGTGTCGCGTGCACATCCCTTCCCGTCGCGCGCTCCGCGACGACCCTGACTTCGACAAGACCGTCACGACGCTCTACGCGAACGCGCCGGATTACGACCGGCGGGAGAACGCGTACTCCGCGCACGTCACCAAGCAGAGCATGGCCGCGGAGAAGCAGGCGCGCGAGCAGGAGCGCATCGCCAAGAAGATCCGCGCCGAGGAGGCTGCCAAGCAGGCGGCGGAGATGCGCGAGAAGTACCGCGCCGAGGCGGAGATCCGCGCCAAGGCCAAGGCGGAGGCGGATGCCGTCGCCGCGGCGGAGCGCGACGCGGCGGCGGCGGAGAGGGCGGCGGTCGCGGAGGCGGCCGCGGAGGCGGCCGCGGAGGAGACCAGGCGGCGTCTCGAGCGCGAGCACAGCGAGGCGGTCGAGCGCGAGAAGCGAACGCTCGCCGCGGAGGAGGCGAGGCGCGAGGCGAACGGCGGCGACGAGGCGACGCGTTCTCCGTCGCCTCTCGACGCGGATGGCGACGGCGAACGCGACGCCGACCGGAAACGCGGCGGCGCGGATATCGACACGTCTTCAGAAGCGCCGAAGAAGCGCGCGCGTAAGTCCTCCGGCAAGTCCTCCGGCAAATCCTCCGGCGAGAAGGAGAAGGAGAAGAAATCGGCGCGCGGCGCGGCGGTTCCCGCGTTCACGTCCAAACCCGTGCAGCGCGGCGGCGCAACCGTCGTGGAGATGCCCGACGACTTCGCCGGTCTGTACGCGATGCGCGTCGCGGACGACAAAGCCAGACTGACTGTCGCGGGTAAGAGCGAGAAGGGGAGGGAGACGCACGCGAACGGCTCCTCCACGATCATGGACGAGATCCGCGCGTACCGAATCGAGCTGAAGCGGCTCAGCGCGGACGGCGGCGTCGGCTTGCTGAAGTCGCCGCACGCGCTCGTGCCCGCGGCGGCCACCGTCGACGTCGTCAAGCGTCTCATCGGGGAGGCGACCGCGATTCCCGAGGCGTCCGTGCGCGTGTTCAGCGAAGACACGCAGGAGAGCGGCGATCTGGACGGGTTCGTGAGCGTCGCGGACGCGGTGCTCGGGCAGATCCGCGCCGGCGCCGTGGATCTCGAGCTCCGGTACTCCGTCGTGTGATGAAGATGTTTTTTTTGTTTCACTAAAAAAACGAAAAGGAACGCGCGCGCCGTCGCCGCTCACTTCTTCTTGGCGGCCGTGACGTTGAACTTGAAGAAGATGACGTCGCCGTCGTTCACGACGTACGTCTTGCCCTCCTGCTTGTACTTGCCCTTCGCCTTGCACTCCGACTCCGAGCCGAGCTCCTTGAGGTCCGCGAACGACATGGTCTCCGCGCAGATGAAGCCCCTCTCGAAGTCGGTGTGGATCGCGCCCGCGGCTTGCGGCGCTTTGAACCCCTTGCGGATGCACCACGCCTTCACCTCGTCGCTCCCGGCGGTGAAGAAGTAGATGAGGTGGATCGTGGAGAACGCCGTCTTCACGATCTTGGGAAGCACGGTCTGCATCTCGCAGTCCTTCTGGAACTGCGCTTTTTCATCCTCCGGCGTGTCTTGCAACTCGGACTCGAACGCGCCCGAGAAGGGGATGATGGTTCCGCCGCCGTGCGCCTTTACCCACTCGTGGATCTTCACAAGCCACTTGTTCTTCTTGCGCGCGAAGTCCTTCTTCGTGAGGTTGATCAAGTAAATCACCGGCTTCGCGGTCAAGAGCTGGTAGGAGTTCAGGAAATCCACGTCACTCGTGCCCCACTGGTCCATGCCGTTTCGCACTTCCTTTCCCTCTTCCAGCCACGCGATGACTTTGTTGACGGTTTCCATCTCGGCTTTGTGCGCCTTCGCCATCTGGGGGTTCTGCGCCGCTCTCTGCGCGTCCTTGTTCATCTTCGCCAGGTGGTTGTTCATGAACTCCAGATCCTTAATCCGCAGTTCGCTGGTGATGATCTCGATGTCGTCCACGGGATCGACGCGGTCCTCGACGTGGATCACGTCCGCGTCGTCGAACGCGCGCATCACGTGCAGGATCCCATCCACGGCTTTGATGTGGCTCAGGAACGCGTTGCCGAGCCCCGCGCCTCCGCTCGCGCCCTTCACCAGGCCCGCGATGTCCACGATCTCCAGGAACGGCTGCACCACGGACTTGGGCTTGTGGTGCTCGACGAGCCAGTCGAAGCGGTCGTCGGGGACGTGCACGCGCGTCGAGTTGGGGTCGATCGTACAGAACGGAAAGTTCTCCGCGGGGATGGAGCAGTTGGACAGGGCGTTGTACAACGTGGACTTGCCGACGTTGGGCATGCCCACGAGGCCGACCTGTTTTCGGTGGGTGGGGGCGGGTACGAGACGATGACGACGACTGGGGTGAGTGCGCGTTGCCGCCGTCGGTGGCTTCCGCGGGTGACCGGCGCGGACCGGTCGGACCGGCGCGCGAGAAAACGCGAGGCGATCTGCGCGCGCGCGCGCGATCGTGGGTGAAAGGAGGGAAGCGCACCTTCAGGTTCGAGCTGAACCGCCCCAGCGCCCAAGGCCCGAGCTTCTCCTCCTCGACCACCTTCTTGGGAGGCATCTTATCGTGTCGGTTGTCGGAAACGACGACGGGTCCGAACAAAAGTAAGGCGGGGGCGAGGTCTTCTCCTTCTTCAAGCCGCCGACGACGATCTCTTTGGACTCTCCACTGGCCGACTGGCGACTGCCCTGGACGTCACAACGCGCAAAAAAAAACCAACGACACCACTGAACAAGCAGTCAGAAGTTTACGATGCAAAAGTTTCATATGAGTAATTTGTCTCAAAAGAAATGTATTTCCTGCCGGGTTCGAACCGACGACCGCGGCGTTATTAGCACCGCGCTCTAACCAACTGAGCTAAGGAAACTTGACCGGAAATTCTCCGGCTTAGACTCTTCTGGGTAAGCGCGTTCGGAAACGTGTTCAGTGACACTTCGGACGATAGTCGCAACCAAATAATGCGTTTTTGCACGGTAAAAAATCACACAGGGGTGTGTATAGATGCCGGTGCCGCGGAGTTTCCGAACGAAACGTCGCGGCGAGGAGAAACGCCCGAGCAACCTTACTCTCGCGTCCGCGACAGCTTGTCACTTCCCGACGCGCGCCACCTCCTCGCGAACGACGAACGAGACGAGATACGAACGAGACGAGAGACGAACAGAACGATCAGACACCAACGACTCGACATAGATACACAAGTACCGTGTTTTCTCGCTCAAATCGTCCAGTCCCCCTCCGCGTTTTGTTTTCGTTCTCGCGCCTCTCGCGCCGCGCGGGCGCGCGCGGCGGCGGCGGCGAGCGCGGCGCGCGACACGTCAGGCGCCGCCGGCGTTTCGCCGCGTCCCGGTCCCGGGACCCTGTCCCCCGCCCCCGTTTCGGCCCGATCTGACCGCGCGGGGGTGAGGACGCCGTGCGCCGTGCGCCGGCGGCTCTCCTCCGAGTCCCACGGGTCCTGCGGCGCCAGGTACAGGCGCCCGGGCGTGCCGGTGTGGTTGCCCCACTCGTCATCCGCGAACACCTTCTGATCCGCGACGTGGTTCGCGCTCGGGTCGAACGGCACGGCGCCGGAGGGCGAAGACGCGTACGCGTCGAGGGCGTCCTCCTCCGGCGACGGCTCCGAGGGTCCCGGCGCGTCCGCGAACAGGTCATCTTCCGGCGACGGCTCCGAGGGTCCCGGCGCGTCCGCGAACAGGTCATCTTCCGGCTCCGAGGGTCCCGGCGCGTCCGCGAAGAGGTCATCTTCCGGCTCCGAGGGTCCCGGCGCGTCCGCGAAGAGGTCATCCTCAGCCACCGCCTGCGGTGCCTCCGCATCTTCCTCTTCATCAGCCTCAGCAGCTGCCGGCGCCTCCGCAGTGACAGTCGGCGCCTCCGCCGGCGTCTGCGTAGGCTCCGTCTCCTCCGTCTCCGTCGCCTCCTCCGCCTCCTCCGCCTCCGCGCCGAGCGATCCCGCGGCGCTCGGGTCCAGCGAGACGCGTCTCGCACGTCTCTGCTCGCGGCGCTCGGCTCGGCGCGCGTGCGCGCCGAGCCTTCCCGCCGACGCGGGCGCGCCCGCGGCGTCCGCTCGCGCGAGCTCGCTGGTGTGCTTCGCGCCGGTCGCCGAGTTGGCGAGCGCCACCCCGCACACCACCACCATCGCGAGCGCGCCCCCGACCGCGGCGAGGCTCACCGCGGTCGATCGGCTTTTTCGGCCGCGGGGGGACGCGAGCGCGTCCGGCGCCTGGCCTTCCCGGTGCAGCAGAGGCAGGCGCTCGCCCACCGCCGCGGCGTCGAGCGCACTCGTCGCGCGGGGCGTCGCCCCGAGCGACTCATCCCCGATGCGCTTGGCGAACATATCTCCCGCGCCCCGCGTTGTGGCGGCCGAGGTAACCGGAGGAAACAACGATTTCTCGACGAGGTGTTACGCTGGCTCGCCCGTTTTACGTGGAGTCACAGACCGTGCTGCGCCGCGGGTATGGGCCAGAGCGTTTGGCGTTTTTTCATTCGCATGCAGAAACACGCTTCCGGACATCGACGCGTTCGTCGATCGTGCCGGCATCGTCGCCCCGCGCGCGCGGCGGGTCGAGATGGCGGGTAAGCGTCTCCCCGCGCTGGGGTTCGTGGCGGCGTTCCTGGTGGCGTTCAACGTGTTCCGCAACGCCGACCACTCGGGTTTGCCGCACACGCAGGCGGGGCGCGTCGACCCCCTGACCGCGACGACCGCATCCTTCGTGGCTCCCGAGGAGGACGGCGCCGATCCGGGCGCGGGCCACGCGCGTGACGCCGTCGCCCGGAGCTCCGCCGCGTCCGCGGTCGAGGCCAAGCCCGTGACGTTCATAGCCGAGGAGGACGCGGTGGTCGTGCGGAGCGCGAACACCGACGCAGGGGCGACCGAGAAGCCCCCGCGCCCGATCCCGCGGGGCGGGGCCTCGCGCGAGAATGACCCGCACCCTTTCGACCCGCAGGAGCACGCGGAGTTCGGCGGCGACGTCGTGAAGTGGGGCCAGAACTTTCTCGTGGACTCGCCCAGGGCGTGTCACGACGCGTGCGTGGCGCACGTCAACGACACGCCTCGTGGGTGCAACATCTGGGTGTATTGCCCCGACCCCGCGGGGTGCGGAAACGATCAGCCGCACAAAGCGTGCTGGTTGAAACACCAGAGCCGACCGGCGAACCCGACGGGTTCGCGCGACGCGACTAACCCGTGGACGAGCGGGAGCATGGTGCCCCCCGAAGACATTTCCGGCGAGCGCGGCGCGCACAAGCGTTTCCACGTGGTGGTCACCACCAACGCCAACGTCTACCAGGCCTGGCAGGTGCGCGTCATGTACTACTGGTACAAAGAACAACGAAAGCGACAGGATCCGACGACGGGGCAGATGGGCGGGTTCACGCGTGTATTGCACGACGACGCGGATGCGCTGGTGGACGAGATCCCGACGTGCGTGGTGAACAGACTGGAAAACGAGATGGGCTTCGTGGTGCTGTCGCGCCCGAACGCGTTCGTGGAGTTCTTCCAGAAGTGCCCCGAGATCGAGGAGGATTACGTGTTGATGGCGGAGCCGGACCATCTGTACCTGCGGCCGCTGGAGAATCTGATGACCGGCGACACGCCGGCGGCGTTTCCGTTTTTCTACATCGACCCGAAGAAGTACCCGCGGCTGATTCGGCGGTTCGCGGGCGAGCACATGAGCGACGCGGCGATCGAGGCCATGGACCCCGTGGGCTCCAGCCCGGTGTTCCTGCACAAAGACGACCTGCGTCGGGTCGCGCCCGTCTGGCGCGACGTGACTTTGAAAATCAAGCAGGACCCCGAGGCGGACAAGGAGTGGGGCTGGGTTTTGGAGATGTACGGGTACACCATCGCGAGCGCGATTGTGGGTTTGCGGCACGACCTGCGGCCGCAGCTGCAGGCGCAGCCGCCGTGGGACAAGAGCATCGGCGACTTCTTCATCCTGCACTTCACCTACGGCAACGACTACGACCTGAACGGCGCGTTCACGCCGGGGAAAATCGGGGCGTGGCGCTTCGACAAGCGGACGTGGATGCAGGGCATACCCCCCAAGAACCTGCCTCTGCCTCCGAGCGGGTGCGATAACGAACTCGTCAAGCGGTTGGTGGAGATGGTCAACGAGGCGAGCGCGGCGCTGCCGAACTGGGAAAACCCGCTGGGGTAAAAATAAAAACAGCGGCCCCGGGGACGCGAGCTATAGCTGCTAGTCATCGCTCGCGACGGTGATGCGTTTGTACCAGGTATCAATGGACGGCGCGATTCGACGCTACTATTCCTCTATACCTCTCGTTACCGCTTGAGCACGACGTCTTTGCTGGCGCCCTCCTTCCACACGAGGCACGCGTTGAGCAGCGGCACCTTGCACGGCGAGTCGTTCTGCCGCTTCCGGTCGCGCTGCGAGCGGCATATGTCCGCCGTGGGATTGCGCGGGCAGATGGCGCGCCGCAAGGCGCCGTCGGGGTCGTCCTCCGCGTACTCCGCGGGAGGCGCGTACTCCCCGCCGGCGACGAGCGCGGCGTCGCGCGCAGACGCGCACGAGGGGTCGCCCGCGCAGCTGAGCGGATTTTCTGTGGTGTCTGATCGATTTGACACCACCGAGGTAACCGCGCTCTCTTCCGCGAGCGCCGCCGGCGCGGAGAGCGCCACCGCGGACGCCGCGGCGGCCGCGACGATCGCGGACGCGAGCCCGGCGGACCCGGGGACCCGAGCGACGACGCCGCCGCGGCGAACGCCGGCGTCCCCGGA
>JACLAA010001325.1_pt1 | contig 14374 bp, 10 predicted proteins | sample 8027891 | NCBI WGS metagenome assembly JACLAA01 (sample SAMN15724900, study PRJNA655200) | protist metagenome | isolation source: fluorescence activated cell sorting (FACS) single amplified genomes of... | place: Spain: Blaines Bay Microbial Observatory, Mediterranean Sea | collected 2016-01-19 | reverse complement strand
GCGAACCTTCCTTGGTTAGCTCCCGTGACGATTCGTCGTCGGCGTGGCGCTAAGTTCGCAGTTCGGCTGCAGTCTGAGATCTTACTTTCCTCGTGTTGATGTTGCTCGCACACAAGCACATTTCGAAAACAGCGATCTAACAAAAATTTCTTTTTCATTCTTATATTCTACATGCAGATGTTATATTGAGATAGAAACGCTCGAAGCGCGTCGAAAAACGCGCTCGCGGCCAATCGCGCGCAATCTGCTGAAAAGATGCAGCGCTGCGCACAATTAGATCAACAGAGATAAAAGAAGAAATTGGGCGCGATGACGATAATCATACATTGTTTCACGACGGTCTTCCTATCGAGGATGCATCCTCATGCTGAATGATGTGCTAGTACTCTGAGTGCTCCAAAAATTTCTTTTTTTGTATTTGCTTTTTGCGTACGAGTGTTATTACAATTCCAAAACCTGCGTCGTAAAAAGTTACCACACGCATATAATCTTACGGGCACTCCAACGTCATCGCCGTCGGATCTCCACTGACTGGCGACACTCCATCCACGTTCGCGCAAATCCCCATCAAGACGTCTTTCCTTACGATCACCTGCGACCAGTCCGAGTCGTTCGCCGCGACCGTTTCCAAGTTGCTCGCGCCGGAGACGATAGCGTTGGTGAGATTCGCCCCGGTAAAGTTCGTGCGCAGCATGTTACACTGCCCTAAGTTTGCGTTTTCTAAGTTTGCTCCCGTAAAATCTGCGTCTTCCAAATTCGCCCCGAATAACGAGACGCCCGATAAGTTCGCGCCGGAGAAGTTCGCGCGCTTTAAAGACCCTTTCGTAAAAAATGTATCAGTTAAATCTTGCCAGTGGTAATCGAAATCGTCGCACGCGTTCGTCGCGCACTCGGACGTCTGCGGGACCGCCATCGCCGTTCCAACGTCGGCAAAAAACGTCGTCATCGCCACCGCTACCGCGCCGGATGCCACCAGACGCTTCAACGCGACGTTGTTGTCGTTGTCTTCCTCCTCCTCGCGCAGAGACGACAAAGACACGAAATGTGTTGACCCATCGATGACAGACGATGCATTATTCGACAAAAGTCGTCTCGCGCTGCTTTGGTTTTCGTGGCGTCGTCGTTTGTGCGAAGAAAACGACGACGACGACGCTTTTGTCGTCGTCGTCGTCGTCGTTCGCGCGAGCATCATCATCGTCGTCGGCGTGATACCGATATATATCGATGGTGGTGACGTTTGTGCGAGAAACAAATCGCGCATTTTTTTTCTTCATTGGTAAAACATCCGGTGTCCAAATTTGTCAAAGTCTATAGCTTAGAGAAACCTACACAAAAATACTGCTTCTACGTAAGAGATTAATTCTAAGAAGACTACTCATTGCACTATTACAGCTACTCACTCATTCATTCCTAAGGACTTAGTGAAGACTACCTACTAATAGATAGTCTGATAACACTTTCGTCCTTAGTTATTCGTTACTTCGCTCACGCTATTATTACAAGGCGCTAGAAGTTTAGTGACTTTACTATTTCTCAGCACTACTAAGGCCTTGGTATTTTTCAGGTATCGAGACAGTTTAAACTCCAAAAAATGTGCCCCCAACGAACAACGACCACTCGTGCGATTGAGGAGAAGGCCCCCGAAAGAGACCCGCCCCGACGAACGGTCGAAGATGACGACGAAACAAAAGCCACCCACACAACCGTCCAAGAAGAAGAAGAAGAAGCCGCCGACGACTTTGACGACGACGACCAAAAACAACCCTCCAACGCATCAAAGAAGAAGAAGCGGAAAATCGCGTTGTTCTTCGGGTACAACGGCGACGGCTACCAAGGGATGCAACGCAACCCGGGCGCGAAGACGATCGAGGACGATTTAGAGAAAGCCATCGTCAACGCGGGAGGGATAGCGACGTCGAACGCGGGCGACTTCAACAAAGTGCACTGGAATCGAGCGGCGAGGACGGATAAAGGCGTCAGCGCGGTCGGACAGGTGGTGAGTTTTAAATGCATGAATGCAGACGACGGCAACACGGAGACGATGGTACGCGCGATAAACGAACATTTGCCGAGGAACAAAATCGTCGCGTTTGGAGCCACGAGAGTGACCGGAGGGTTCAGCGCGAAGAACCAGTGCGATAGAAGGAAATATGAATACGTCGTGCCCGTGCGGACGTTCGATGTGAGATTTCCCGGGAAGAGGAAGAGACGCGCGGAGAGGAAGAAGAATGAAAACGAAGACTGCGGCGAAAAGAAAATCGACGAAGGAGGAGCAGAAGACACTACTGCTCACGCGGATGCCACCAAGGACAGGGACGACGGCACGGAAGAAGAGAAACGAAAAGAGAACAGCAGCGCACGAGACGACGACGACGAAGAAGAAGAAGAGGGAGAGGAAGAAAAAAACCAAGAACCGTACGTCTTCGACGAAGCCGAACGGACAAAAGTGAACGACATTTTGAAACATTTCGTCGGCACGCACAATTTTCACAACTACGCGACCAAAGTTGATTGCGACACGCCCCAAGCTCGTAGGTTTGTCATATCATTCTCGTGCTCGATGCCGTTCAAAATTCAAGGCGAATACTTCGTGAAGTTTGAGATTCTCGGTCAATCCTTTCTGTTCAACATGATTCGAAAGTTGGTTGGCATGACCATCGGAGTCGCGCGTGGCTATTGCGATATGAGCGATTTACTATTCGCATTAAGAACGAAACAAAGAGTCAACACGCCAATGGCGCCTGAACTCGGGTTATTTCTCTGCGAGTGTCAATACGACGCGTACAACAAACGCTTCTCTACAGAACGGGTACCGTTGCGCTTGGACAACTGGCGCGACAAGGTCGAGGCGTTCAAACAACAAACTGTGTATAAACACATATACGACCGCGAGTACGTGATTAAAGACAACATGGGCGAATGGATTCACAAATTTATTAGCGATAAAGACGGATTTCGAGAGCAATACGACTTAGCTATGCACCGAGCGTTGTTGAAGGAGGAAAAATTGGCGCCTTTAAGCGCGAAGAATTCCCAGAAACAACGCGCGAATAATAGTCAAAATCAGCAAGGTCCGAAAGCGCCATCGGCGACGCCTGGAGGAGGAGAAGCGAACGCAAAGAAAGACGATGGAACCAGCGACCCCAAAAAAGTAGAAGCATCAACAGTAGCAAAGGAGGAGGAGAAAAAGTCCGAAAATAAGCGAGACGAAGAAGCTTTACTTCTCCGAGCGGCGAAAAGTGCCGCCGAACGCGTCTCCAAAAAGCGCGCGCTCGAGCTCGAGAAGCAAGAGGAACGGAAACGAAGGGAGATCGCGAGACACGAAGAGCGCGTGAAAAATGGCATGGTCGTTGGAAAAGTCGAGTATAACGACGACGAGATGAGCGAATGATGATGATGATGATGATGATGATGATGATGATGTAACAGTCGTGTTGTTGGTGTTGTATACTCCTCGCCGTACGGTAGCAGCTCTTTTGTCTTCTTTCTTTCTTTCTCTGTTTCGAATAATAATGCCGCACAAAAATTCGTCCCGACGACGCGAGAGACCTTTGAAAGCGTTCGCGAGAGACCCAGGGTTTCGCGCGACGACGCACGGGTACCGCGCGGGTATAAAGAGAGTTTTTTTTACGATACTACTCCCGGACGCGCTCGTGTGCCTGGCGATTTGGCTCTCCGCCGCGCACGTCGTTCGACAGCACTCTCTCCGCTCCCACTTTGGATCCAATCCGGGATCCAATTCGATTTGACATCATCATCATCATCATCGTCGAGACGTAAACGACGACGTAAACGACGACGAGGACCTGGACGCCTTTGCGGCAGCGGAAAATAATGATGAGATTGTTCAGTACGAAAAAGAGACAACCGACGGCCGACGACTCTTCCCGGTCGTCGGGGTCGAGTCAACAAAAGGGGTCGAGAAAACCGCGCAAACCATCAGCGACGATTGGAAACGAGAATAATGGGGGTGCAAAACGACCACCCAGTCGAGCGCGCATGACCGACGAGGAGCTCGTGAGAGAATGGCCGTACCTGACGAGGAAACAAGTCGAGGAATATAAATCCATGTTCGACGACCTAGACGTCGAAGGCACGGGCAGAATAACCGCGGAAGACATTCAAGTGCGATTGGAACAAGTCGGCTCGTTCAAAACGATAAAACAGATTAAAAGAAACCTGAAGCGATACGACGCGGACGGAAATGGGACTCTGGATTTTTGCGAGTTTTTGACGTTAATGTTGCACGATTTGAATACGAGTAATCCGCAGGAAACGTTGAGGAATGTTTTTTTAACGTTCGATGAGGACAGAGACGGGAAAATTGCCGCGGCGGAGTTGAAGAGGACGATGGAGATGGTTGGTATTCCGGTGTCCATGCGAGAGGCGAAATTTGTGATTAAAATGGCCGATCGAGAAGGTGACGGGGAATTGTGTTACGACGAGTTTGTGGATTTTGTGTTGGGGGCAGATCCACACCCAAATGGATCGGGTACGGAAGAAACAGAAACAGGAAGAGGAGGAGGCGCAGCAGAAAAGGAGAGCGCGGGCATGGAATACTTGGCGCCGACGTCGCTCACCACGCGATTGGGGCGTTTTTTTAAATCATCGAACGAGGAGAGGAAACAGAAAGATAGACGAGAGGAAGATTCCGAGATAGACATTCTCTCGGACGAAGAGAATGCCGTTTTAACGTAAACGTCTGAGGGTAAATGAAAACGCGTCGGCGCGCGTGAAAATACGCACTACTATATACTCGTACAAAAAATACAAAGGCTAAGGGGAGAGACCCGTTTTACTGCTACTTAATATCATCGCTCGTATGCGCTACCAGAACACGGGAGGACGTGTTTCATTCGTACTCTTCCATCCCATTATTTTCTCGATAACTTTTCGGATACGCGTACAAAAAAATGTACCACCAGGCCGCTATGGGTACCACGAAGACGCCCGACACGGCTTTCCAATCGAACACAATCGTCGGCAAAGAAATAATCCCAACGCCGGTGAGCACGATCGTCCACGGTTGGCACCAAAACGGTTTCGTTTTCCACACGTTCTTCTCCTCGTCGTCTTCTTTCTGCGATACCAACAACATGTCTTCTAAGGATGATCGTCTGCGGTCCAGTTCCATCTCTTCTTCTTTCGACGCCATCCTCTCGTTGAAAAACCGCTCGTTTTCGGCGACTATTTTTGCCTCGTCGTTTACGTCGTCGTCGTTCGATGACGATGCTTTTACCGAGAAACGACGACGCGCACTGGTGCGACGACGAGTCGTGGCGATTGATGATTCGTGCCGAGTCGTCGGGCGACGCAGAGAGAGAGCGACTTTTATCATCGTATCGCTTTTGGTGCGCTCAAAATGTGTGGGACAAATGCTCCAACTAAAAATGTAAGTATTGACTACAGGTCTACAAACACAAAGAGGTACTGCTACTACTAGATGTCAGCGACCCGCGCGACGGTCGTTGTAACTCCACTGTTGCTGTTGCCGTGGCTGTTGATACTGTTGTTGTTGTTGTTGTTGTTGTTGTTGTTGCTGATGGTGATACGGTTGCATCGGCGTCGGCGCTACGTTCTTACCGTTGTTGCTAGTGTACGTCGTTCCTCCTCTGCTTCCCGTTCCTCCCGACGATATCATCTTCGTCCTCGCGAGTTCGATGCAGTCCCTCGCGTCTCGTAAAAACGCGTCGATAGCGTCGACATTTCTGGTATTCTCTGCTGTTTCGGCGATGATGATACACGTGGCAGCGATACCAGCGACGACGTCTTCGGCCGACATGTTGCGGAAGGTTTCGATGACGTGATTAAGGTTTGGCGGTAACGGCGGGTTTTCGAGCAGCGCTTGGACGAGGGAAGAGGCGCGGCGGGAAGGTTGGATGTCGTATGGTTGTTGATTTGGCGTTGTTGCTGGTGGTGTCGATGAGTTGTTGTTGATGTTTGGTCTCTTGAATTGTTGTTGTTGTTGTGGATGGTAAGGTTCCGCTCCGGTATTCAGGTTATACTCCGGCGAACGCTCGCGTTTTCTTTCGTTGTAGCAATTGCTTTCCGCGTTCGCACCCGAGCCGGCGGTAGTAGTTATCGGCGGAGCTGCCACCCCTACCGACGACGGTTGTTTTACCGCCACTTCTCTATCCCAATCCATTCTCACTTCCCCGCTTTTCCTCCCGTTCAACAACTTCTCCTCCCACTCGCTAAACAAACCTTTCAACTGGTCGTAATTCGGCACCTCTCCGTATTTCAACTGCGAAACCGTCTTGGAAAATTCCATCAACGCTTTTGGCAACTGTTTCCTATCCTCACGAACGGCCAACTCGCACAATAAACTCGGTATTTCCTTGCAACTCAATTTCTTTTCCCTCGCCATGACTTTATAATTCGCATCTTCGCTCTCGTCCACGCCCACCGCCACGGTTCTTTTCCACGGCAACGACCCGCAATACAACTCGGCTAAGATGTATAACAGCGAAAACAAGTCGTCTCTGGGACTTTGCTCGCGATTTTCCATCGCGTTCGCACTCGCGTAGGTCGTTGTCCCTCTGAATTGAGCGTCTTCTCTTTCTGCGATCACTTTATCCGTCGTTTCGTCTTTATACCGTCGAGCCAATCCGAAATCGATGAGATACGTCTTCGCTCTCTCCGCTCGCGAACCTCTGCCTATGCATATGTTCCCCGGTTTCACGTCTCTGTGCACGTAGCCTTTTACATGCATGTACCCCAAAGCGTCTATAGTTTGCGCCGCAATTCGAGCAATCGTAATTTCCGTAAACAAATGAGTATTCCCTCGTTTCGTCGTGGTGTTAGTATTATTCTCGGACTGACGATGATGCGACGACGACGACGATTCGACATCCCTCTTCAAATCCGCCAAGTTTTCCCCGACCAATTGCATCGCGATGAACGGACATTCTTTCCCATTCTTTTCTCCTAAAAACACGCCTTCGTCGTACATCTCCACGATCCCTTTCCCGGACCCCGCGAGGTGTCGCATCGCCGTCGCTTCCCGTTTCGTCGTTTTCATCTCCGATTCGATTTTGATCGCGCACCGACGCCCGGATTTCGTCGGTCCATCCGACCCACCCGTTAAGTCGACCGCCGAGTACACCTCCGCGAATTGCCCGTGGCCGAGGAGTTTGTGCGAATCGATTTTGAACCGCCCTTGTCCTTGTCCTCCTTGCGACGATGATGATGGCAACACGTCGTTTCTTTTTAACAACATTAGTATTAGTACTCTGAGTAGTATCGCGTCGTCGAGGTGTGTGTGTGTGTGTGTGTGTGTCGACTGCGTGTTATATATATATGTCTCGAATGAGACGCGAAAAAATGGGGGAAAATTGGAGGTCCAATTCCAGTCCCAAATTGGAGCCATTTTTAGGCCATCCCATTACTTCGTACAACGGAAAACACGCGCACGCATAAAGAGAGAGAGAGGAACAACGGGAAGACAACGCAAGAAGAAGAAGAAGACGAAGAAGAAGAAGAAGAAGGAGTACTGAGACGCATGGACCCGGCGGCGACGCTGGTCGTGCTTCTCGTCGTCCTCGTGTTCGGCTTCCTGTTCGGGAACATCGCTTTGTGAGTAGACGAGCGCGCGCTTTATTTTTTATATATGTATATCGTTTGTGGTGGCGGAGACGTCGTTAAAAGCGTCGATGCGCGACGTCGTTTACCTTTTTTGTGATCGTCTCTTCGTTTGAATTTGCTCAAAAACGCGCGCTCTTTACGAAAGATGATGATGATGATGATGATGCCTCTCTCTCTCTCTCTCTCTCTCTTGGTGGTGGTGGTGTTGGTGGACTCGCAGATACTCGTACGCGCAAAAGAAATACAACCCGAACGGGACGAAACCGAAGAAGATTGGCGCGAAGAAGAAGAAAATGCTCGCGCTGAAAAGCGGGATGCGGAGACCAGAGTGATTGAAACTCCCCTTTCGTCGTCGCGCTCTAGTATTGAGATTCCGAACGGTCGCACGTCGCGTGTAACGAACTATTTAAAAGCACAGAGTAATACGCATAACAGTAGTTTTTCTCTCTCTCTTTCGACGTCTCTTTCCGCCGCTCTTTCTTCTAGATGTGCAATCGCTCGAGAATAATCTTCTCTTCTAATTCTTCTTCTGCTCTGCTCTCCTCTTCCTCTTCCCTAATCAATTCCCACGCGCTAAACCCCGCCACGCTTTGCTGGAACACGCACAAGCGCTTCCAGTTTTCCTTCTCGAACATTTCTGAACCGATGATGCCGACGGTGGTTCTCTTCGCGATGGAACAATCGCCCACCGTGCAATCTTCCGCGAAGATCGATTCGCACTTCGATTCGCACACCGCGTCCACACCCATGCCGTGGGCGTATAGGCGTCGGAAACTTTCGTCCGAGAAATCGTCCATCGCTTCAGTTTCTAAGGTGTATTCTACGTGTTTTCTCGACGCGGCTTGCTTGACATAGGACACGGATTTCTCTGGATTCGCTTGCGCGTTGGTCGTGTTTTCGTTTGCAATCTGGTCGTCGCCAAGTTCGCCGATTTGGACGCTCACGTGCGCGTTGTTTCGGGAGAGCATGGCCATAGCTTCGTCGTAGGCATCGCGAGAAGGGTCGGTAAATCGAGGGTAGCCGCTCGTCGCTTGCGCCGGTCTAGACTCGCAGTGGTTCCACCAGAACGTGTTCGGTAACCGCATTTCGAGAACGACATCCGGATATCTCTCTCGAATAGCTCTGTGTGCGCTTTGTAACATCCGTTCCCCGTGTTTCATCAACTGCCCGTGGTAAAACATGAGAAAAAATTGCCCGTAATCCGTCCTCCAGGATCCATTGTCTTGAAAAAAGTGCGAGACCGGGCCAAAATCGTTCACTTCTCCCGCATCGTGCGGCCCAGATTTCCCCCAATCCCCGCAATTCCTCTCGTTTGCGTATTCTTGCAACATCTTCAACGCGTACTTATCGTTCACTTGGAAACTTCCGATGCCCGGGAACACCCACACGTCTTCCGGAAACGCCGGGTACCTCAATTCACCGTTCGGCCCGGCGCCAATCGTCGCCGTCGTAATCGTACCATTGGCGAAATATTTCTCGAAAGTGTCCACAAAGCTCGTCATGAATTCCTCGTAACACTGAATGGCCGATCGAAACGTCTTCCCGTCCCCGGTCGGCAACAAATTTTCGTCTTGTTCGGCGAACAAACTTATAACCGCGTTTTCTCTCAGACCGGATTGGTCCATGTAAAACACCTCAGGGTTCCCTCGTTGTTCTCCTTTTTTTCCAGCTAACGGTCCCCACGCGGTCTCGTGTACCCAAGCTGGTAAACTCGCGGTACACGCGTCCCCTTCTTCGCCTCCGCAGTCCTTCGCGTGAAACGCAAACTCGACCGAAACCTCCAACTCGCCCGCCGTCTCCCCGGCAATCTCAAAGAGTTCCTCGTACGCCGACCAGTCGTACACTCTCGGTTCGCTTTCCACGATGCCCCAAAAGATTGTCACGTGTATCCCTCGCATTCCAGCCACTCTCAGCGCTTGGAATCCGATTTTCAACGCCTCCGGTTTTGAAAGAACATTCGTTATCGTCACCGCGTCCGACGCGACCCGACAAAACAGAGGGACTATTTCGTTCTTCTTCTTCTTCTTCTTCTTTTTTCTTTCTTGTTTCTTCGTCGTCTTGGATTTTGACGCCCCTTTTTTGGACGACGCCAAAGCTCTTTCTTCTTCTTCTTCTTCTTCTTCGGTCGTCGTCGTCGTCGTCGTCGTCGTCGTCGCGTCCCTTCCGTCCTCGGTTGTTCGTGTTGTTGTTGGTGGTGTCGTTCCTCGACTCCCACAGCTCGTCGTGTGGTGGTTCCGTCGTCGTCCTCGGTCAAAGTCGCGAGGACAAAAAAGTCGCCTTTGGTGCAATGCCGACGTGGAAAAGCGACGCACATGATGGTGTCGATAACGAGAAAAAGACATCATCGTCGAACGCGTCGTCGTCATCGTCTTTAATCGAAAACGCGCGTCGCGACGTCAAATCCACGCGCCGCCTGTATCCTCTCGCGCGATTTTCGTCTCTCCACCGACTCTTCGTCGTCGCGTTCTTCTCTCTCGAGCGTTAAAAAAAAGCGCGCAAAGCGCGTGGTGAAATCGAAATGCGGTTTTATTATTCAAAGATAGACGACGCTTTTTATTTTTTCTAAACCTCAAAATCGCCTCTTTGTGTTTGTGTGTCCCGTTTCGTGTAAGCATTCCCGAGGCGCACATGAGGGCATCTCTCGGGGAAAAGACCGGGTTTCATTTAAAGCCTCAAAATCAGACTTTTTGGACGCCACAAAAGCACTTGAAAGGAATTTTTTTTCGTCTCGTCCATCGTTTTTGCGGTCCCAAAAAAACACAAAAAAAACAAAAAGTTTCTTTGAAACAACGCGCTCTCTTTTGTGTCACTTGATTTTTTAGGGGTAATTGTGTGCCATTTCTTTTTGTCTCTCTCTCCTCTCTTTTGGAAAAAAACACCATTTTTGGACGACAATTGGAAGAAACGACACACACGTTTTGTTGTGTGTGTGACGGCGCTCTGTATACACACGTATAAAAGGAGGAGGAGGAGGAAGACCAACGACACACAAAAAAAAGGCGCGTCGTCGAGGCACCACCACCACCAGCTTTACTACCTTTTTTTTTACCAGTGTCAGATGTCCTCGACACCGCGCGACGGAGCGTCGTCGTCGTCCTACGACGAGGTGGATCTCGAGGACATGGAATGGGACGAGGCGCTGAAAGCGTACACGTACGCGTGCCCGTGTGGAGATATCTTTCGAATCACGCTGGAAGAACTGCACGACGGAGAGGAAATCGCGAGATGTCCCAGCTGTAGCCTGATTTTAACCGTGGTGTACGATCCAGACGATTTGTCGCCGCTCGTCGCGTAGTCATCGTAGCAGAGTGAAATGTATGTAGCGTAGCAAATGTAAAGTAGAGAGAGAGAGAGAGGAGTAAGAGAGGAGTGCTTAGTATTATTAATCGCGCTTGATGTCGACGTCTGTACTTCGCGCGAAGTATTTGATGTTGACCGAGAAGCGAGGCTTTTTTATCTTCTTCTTCTCTTTCTTCTTCGTCTTTTCCTCCTCGTGGTTTTCTTCGTCTTCTCCCGTGTCGCTGCTATTCTCGCTATCGTCTACTCTAGCGTTATTTTTATACCTATAATCTTGCTCGTCGTCATCTTTCTTCCTCGCGAACGACGACTCCAACTCAACTCGATTGATAAACGCAACGAACGAACTTAAAACTAAGCTCGTCAACATGATCACGTATACGCTCAAAGCGGATGTGTTTTTCTGCGCGTAGCATATCGTGCTCGTTTCTGTTCGGACGATGAAATCGTTTTTTCCATCGTCGTTGCAATCCAACACTTGCGCGCGAGCGATGGGCATGGACGGTAAGAAAATGGTGGCGATTTTCGTCCCAGATGGAGACACGATTACCGCTCTTTTCGAACCAACAATTAAGGAAGCCTCCAAAGTATGATAACGCCGAGTTCGTTTGTTGAAAAGGAGACTTCTTTGCGATACGAAAGGTGAATTCGTTCGATTATTGCCATCACTCGACGACATCACAATGTTGTTGTGCGACACTCCGTGATGTCGATGGTGTGTGCGAAACTTGAACGTCGCCAACGTAGGAACAAATCGGTCCATTTCTTTGTCGTCGTCGTCGTTGTTGTTGTTGTCGTTGTTTATATCACCGTCATCATCATTATTACCACCACCATAACCTGCGCCACGAGGAAATAAATCGTATATGCCATCTTTAGGTGGTCCGTTGATGTCAATCTTCCAACTTGCGCGCGTATTTACCATCCACCTCTTCGTTCCGTCTTTCGCGTAACACGTCAACTCGCCGCGAGAGTTTAGAAATACCGCGTCTTTTGTCGCGCGACGGAAAGACCGGTTCCTTTCGCTCTTGTCGTCTCTGCGGACGATAATTGGCGTCAAAACGTCCACATCGTCTTTGTTTTTGTTCCTCAAGTAAAAATCTGAGTTTTGTTGTTGTTGTTGTTGTTGTTGTTGTTGCCTCTTACTTTTCGCTTGTTGTCTCGGCGTGCTCTTCAAAGAATGATTTTTCCTCGTCGGTTTACAAATGGACCCTTCGAATATAGTTTGGACGTCCGGTGCTCCCGAAGTGACCGAAGCCCAACAACCGGGCGAAAAATTATCCATTGCCACGTCCGCGATGTGCGCGCGATGACCCCGAGCGTCTAAATGATCGATGACCCCGTCGCCATTGATATCGGCGTGGTACCCGGGGTGTTGCAACGCCAACTGACATATCAATTCACCCGTGAACGCGTCGAGAACTTCGACGCCGTCGCGATGGTGCGCGATAATTGCATTTTTGATGTTGTTATTCGAAGACGACATCATGTGTTGATGAAACTGGCGGTTATGGTAATCTAACTTTTCGCGTTCGTCGTCGCTGTGGTGCACGGCGCTCTTGCCGAGGTTGAGATACGAAAAACCTCGGGAAAGTAAACTGGAAAAACTGTTCGTTTTATCCGCGATCGCGAAATTCGGGTCGCGAGCCATAGCTTTCAAGTTCGTCGTCGCCGCAGGTGGCGTGAGCGCACGTAAGAAGTCTCCTCCATTTCGTCTTCTACCTCTCTTCGTCGTCACATCACCAAGCGAGGACGTTTGTTTTTGACTCTTTCCAAAAGGTGCCGAGCGCATCCGCGTATCCTCCGCGTCTCTCCACACGTGTGGGAGCGCTTCGGCTAAGGCAGACTCCCTGTATGATCTACAAATTCCATCTGTTTTCGATTTATGCTCTTCGATTTTCGTCAAGTGCGGATCCAATCGGACTTCGTGCATCGGCGTGGTGGTTCGTAAAAGTTCTGCAGGATCAGCGACGAAATCGGATGCGACGCGACGCCAGACGAGTTCACCACTTCTCGCGTTGAAAGCGAGATACACGAAAGCACCGTTTTCCGAGGCAAAGGCATAGTCGTCGTCTTCGATGACTTCTTCGACTCCTTCTTCTTTGAATTTGATCGATTTGTCTCGCCTTCCGCCTCTGTGCATGGAAAGCGTGTCCTCGTCGTTCAATTCTCGTTCGTACGCCTCCATACCGCGCTCGTAATCATCGTCCTCTTCCTCTCCTTCTTCTTCTTCTCGATTCGCATGTTCCACGCGTCCACCAACAACTACTAATCCGTCCTCGTCCTTCCCTTTTGCCGAGACGACCATTACCGCAATCTCTTCCACTTTTATCGAACCTACGTCTCCTCCTCCTCCTCCTCCTGGGTGAAGACGACGACGACTACTCCTCCCGCTAAACAACGCGTCCTTCGCCGACCTTTCCCATTTCTTCTTCGCGTTGTGATCGAACGCCATCACGCGCAACTCCTCGGTCACCACCGCGAATATCGCTTTGCGTTTAATAACGATCCGTCCCCGCGTTCCTTTCCCCTTCCTACCGCTATCGTCGTCGTCGTCGCTCGTCGAACCGCGTCGTCGCTCCTCATTCCCGCGTCTCGCCGTCGGTCTTCCTGCCGCAATCGCGATGGCACTTTTCCCCGTCCCGTCTCTCCGTACTCGCGTCGTTTTCGTCGTCGTCGTCTCTCGTAAATCGACCATTTTGAGCACTCTCAGATGCTTCGTTTTGTCGACGACGCGCGTTTTGGTGTCGTCTCCCTCCTCCTCCTTCTCCTCCTCCCTGGATGATCGCGTTCTTTTCTTCTTCTTCGCCGCTGAAGTGTCACCACTTCCACCGCGGGGCAAAAATCGCGCGAGGAGTCTCGTCGCAAACGACGACGACGACGTCTTCGACTGTTGCGATATGTCAGAGTGCATCATCTTCTCCAAAGTCGACGATGTTCGTCTCTCGCTCCCGTCGTAAATGCCGACCGTCGCGTCGTCGTTTGCGATCAGCGTTTCCTGCCGACCGTCGCCGTTCAAATCGAAGAACGCGACCGGTAGTGGTAAGGGCGGACGTCGACGTCCTCCCTTCGTCCCACCTCTCCTCCGAACCACCTCCCATCGCTTCTCGAACTGTACCACCCCTTTATTAAAGCCGGAAGACGTCGAGTCGTCGAGGTACCGGAGGAGCGCGACGAGGAAGAGACACACGACGAACGCGTCGCGACGACGCGATCCTCCTCCTCCTCCGGGAGTAGTACCACTCCCTCTCTCGTCGTCGTCCATCGTTCTGCCACCATGGATGCTCCTCCTCCTCGACATCATCTCTTCTTCTTCTTCCCGGCACGAATACTAGACGCACGCACCAATCCGGAAGTCCAATGATATAACGCATCCAAAAAAGAGTTTAACAACTTCTAATAATACACGATTGATTTGTAAAAAAAAAGTGTGCAAAAAAATGTTTCAGTAGTTGACGGTTTACACTACTCGCGGGACCACAGTATGCTCGTA
>JACLAA010001324.1_pt1 | contig 14381 bp, 9 predicted proteins | sample 8027891 | NCBI WGS metagenome assembly JACLAA01 (sample SAMN15724900, study PRJNA655200) | protist metagenome | isolation source: fluorescence activated cell sorting (FACS) single amplified genomes of... | place: Spain: Blaines Bay Microbial Observatory, Mediterranean Sea | collected 2016-01-19 | reverse complement strand
CGCCGCGTCGATCGCAGACGTTCTGTTTCTTCTGGAAGAGAAGATCATCGATCGAATCATCATCTCACCAGGACCGGGGACGCCAACAGATGCCGGCGATTCTGGCATCGTGTCTCAACTGCTGAAACGGGCGAAGAAGCGAGTGCCCATATTTGGCGTGTGTTTCGGGTTCCAAGCGATGGCGCACGAATACGGATGGAAAGTGGAAAGAGCGAGACACCCGAAGCACGGAGAAGTGACGGACGTGACGGTGAAAGAAAACGGGGAACATCAGCTATTTAAGGATGTGCCGAGAGTGTTCAAGGCGACGAGGTACCACTCGCTCGAAGCTTTGAGGAAGAAGACGGAAGACGAGGAGCTCGTGGCGGTAGCGTGGGCCGATGTCGTCCGAGGTGAGAAAAAAGGAGATGATAATGAAGAATATGATGACGATGATGAAGAAGAAGTCTCTGGGACGGTGATGGCGTTGAAACATAGAGTATATCCGCAATACGGTGTTCAGTTTCACCCGGAGTCTATTTGTACCGAGCCGCACGGAAAGACGATTGTGAAGAATTTTATGGACATCGCGGATGCGTATTGGAAAGAGAGAGACAGAACGCAAGAAGAAGAAGAAGAAGAAGAAGAAGAAGAAGAAGAAGAAGGGATCATGACGATCAGCGAGGAGCGGAAGGATGCTTTGATGAAGCTCGCGAACGCATCGAGACAGAAAAAAAAGTATGAGAAGAATAGCAATAATAGTAGCAACAAGAAACAGAAGAAAAGCGCATACAGATTACACGCCCGGGAAATTTCGCTGAAACATTTCGATTTACGCATGCGTTCTGAACACGTGTTTAGGACGTTGTTTAGCGATAAAAAAAATGCGTTCTGGCTAGATTCTGCCACTGCAGACGGAAATAGCAATGGTGGTGATGGTAACAACGACACGCCGCGAGGGCGATTTAGTATCATGGGGTGCCAAGGCGGTCCTCTATGGCGACGCGTTGAAGCGCGAATGAACGGCGAGGTGATTATCATGAACGACCAAAACGAAATCGTAGAAAAGAAAACAGGAGTAAATAGCATTCTCGAATACATGGACGAAGAGTTGAAGAGATTTAACGTCAGCGAAGAGAATTTTGCAAGGTGCATTTGGGAGGACGGCAAAATTTTGAGAGGATTGCCAGAGGCGTTACTTTTTGCGTGCGGGTTTGTTGGTTCGTTGTCGTACGAAACGCGCGAGGAGTGCGATTCGCCCGTCTATTTTACAAACGATACAAGTAATTCTATGGTGAAAGCGGCGTTGTATTTTGTCGACCAAGTGGTTGTCGTCGATCACGAGAAGAAGAAGATGTACGCGATGACGCTTACCGAAGATGGAGCGATGACTCAAGAACTCTTAGATGCGTTGGAATGGCTCGCGGTTACAAATCGAGATATTTTACTGACCGTTGCGAATGAAGCGAAGCACGTTGAGATGCCGACGGAAAACACTGCACCGATGGTGGCCAAAAACTGCACACAATTAGCAGAATCCATTGGATTCAAATGGCGCGACGATAAAGACGAATACGTGGAAAAAATTAAAACGTCGCAAGAACGCATTTTAGATGGACATACATACGAAGTTTGCCTGACGAACGCGTTAACGCGTAAAAATGTAGACGAATACAATAAAAACCGTCAACTTCATCGAGATTTGTATTACGCTATGCGTAAACGCAATCCGGCGCCGTACGCGGCGTTTTTTGACTTTTCAAACGCCACGAGCGAAGAGAAGAAGCATTTTTCGGATATGTACTTGTGCTGCGCTTCGCCCGAACGGTTCTTAAGGTGCGACCAGAACGGGAATTTGGAAGCGAAACCGATCAAAGGAACCATCGCGCGCGTTGAACCGCTCGGATGTGCCGAAGACGTCAAAGCTGCGCTCGATTTACAAACGTCCGTGAAAGACAACGCAGAAAATTTGATGATTGTGGACCTCTTGCGAAACGATTTGTCGTTGTCGTGTGGTGTGGGCACGGTGAAAGTGCCCGGTTTGTTGAAGATTGAGAGTTACCGAACGGTACATCAACTCGTGTCGACGGTCGTTGGGACTTTACCATCCTCTGAGGATAACGGCGTAGAAAGGACGACTTCGCCCCTGCGCGCATTCCAATTCGCCTTTCCTCCCGGTTCAATGACCGGCGCGCCGAAATACAGAACCACGCAAATTATACACGAACTCGAAAACGAACAGCCTCGCGAGGCGTACTCCGGGAGCGTCGGTTTTTGGTCTTGTCGCAACAAAGCGTTCGACGCGAACGTGGTCATTCGTTCGATCGTGTATAAAGACGGCGAAATGAAAATTGGCGCCGGCGGCGCCATCACGCGTTTGAGCGACCCGCTCGAAGAGTGGGACGAAGTTGAATTGAAAGCGAGACGAATCGTAGAAACGGTTGCGGAAATAGAGAGGACGTTTGGCGTGGAGAACACGCGGAGGAGAGAGAGATAAGAGAACTCGTCGCGCGATGCGCTCTTAGCTGGCTGCGCGCAGACTCTGCGCGTCGGAGTTTTGAAGAAACCACAACGTTAGTGTTGGTGTTGGTGTTGGTGTTGTTTCTTTTTTTTCTTTTTTTTTCTTTTTTTCCTTTTTTTCCTTTTGTCCATAACGCTTTTTTTTCCGAAATGGAAAAAAAGAACGGGACAAGAAGGAGGAAGAACATCTGCAGAGCACCTTTGTCGTTTCTTCCGCGAGATGTACCAGCACTTGGAGGTGGGGTACGAGGAGTACGCGTCGACGTCGTCGTCGAAACACCACGGCTATAAAACGGAAGTCTCTGAAGGGAACAAGCGAGTGCACGAGCTCGACGACATCGAATCCGCGCTGGCAAAGATTTACGCCGAGATCGATTGCGGCGATCAAGTGGCAGATATCATCGGAGGGAAAGACGTCCAGAAACGAATCGAAGATTTAGACAGAAGAGGCAAAACGAACGGTGGGGAGAAGTATTTGACGTATCCGGAGAACGCGAGGTATTTTTTAGACGACGACGGGGAAGAAGAGGATGGAGACCGATTGAAATTGGAAGAGGCATTGGAAACGTTCGGTTTGGAGGATGGAAAAAAAGAGACCGCGAAAGAAAACGCGCTGGCGATTTCATCCACGCTCGCGGAACGGGCCATGGATATGCCTTTAGTCGCAGTTCGTCGTAGTAAGCAAAATAATAACGCGATGTACATGGTAAAAAGCACGAAACGGCCACCGAAAAGGATCGAGTACGATTTTACCATCGGGCGTCTACCGGACCGAAGAATCGAGGACGAGGAGTTGGATAAAGACAACGAAGGCAAATTTGCCTATCGCGATTTGGAATCTATAGATTAGAATTTTTGCGCGCGCTAGCTATTTGTGTAAGTGTTTCTAACTGCACCATATCTACTATCTAATCTATCGTTTTACAGTGCCCCGCGCCAAGCGCCACATAATTTTCTAGGTTACCGTCGTAGCCGATTTTCGTATGTCTCGCAATCTCGTTCGTCGTTTCATCTCGAGTCGGCAAATGTTGTCCCAAGACAACTTCACCGCTCCAATGGAACGCCGAGGACGTTCGATTTCTTCCAGGCGCGCGAAGTTGATGAATTGCGCCGTTGGCAAAACTACTTCCGGGAAGCTGAACAGTCAACTCGCATAAACTTGCGACGTACGCGTCGACGACGGAACGCAACCAACTCAAATGTTTCTCGCCCTTTTTTCGAACGATGCAGGAGGTTCCCGAACAATCGTTATCTTCCATGGTAACACCAACCGTGTCTGGATTTGGTTGATGCGCAAAGTATTTACCGATGTTTGGTAATTTTGGAACAGCTTTGATGAAGGTTGGCGAATCCCCTAAGAGGAAGACGCCAAACGCGTCTTCGCCGTCGTCGTCGTCGTTTTCATCGACGAGAGATTGCAGATGAAACTTGGACGCACGCAAAGCGCAGGTTAGCGCTGCTCTCACTGGACTCGTCGCGTGAGCGTGTTGATCATTCTTCTTAACCTCTAACTCTGGATACATCCCTTCGGGAACAAATCCGCAGTGTTCCATCGCGTCCTTCACGTCCGGCTCTCGAAACGAACTGCCGCAACAATCTTCAACGGTATCAAACGTTTTCAACCGCCCGCCGTTTCCCTCGTTTTCAACTTCCGCATCTACGTATTTCGTCTGCCCGTTTTTCTGATGCCACAGCGTGCATATTCGCTCGTTCGAATAATCTGGTTCGCACTTGCGAAACGTCTCATCCAGCGCGTCGACGAACCGTTCGGCGCTGTTTACACACGGGTACTTCATCTCCAACGCATCGCGTTCGTTTTGGGGTAACGCTTGATACATCTGTACCCACATTGCTTGAAGATCGGCAAACCCGGTCCTTAAATGAATCGCCGCACACGAGCGCCAGTTCTTCACGTTGGCGTTTGAAGATTTCTCAAACACGTCCTCGACTGCCTCTTTTACGTTTTCGCGAGGATGGAAAAAATGTCGGTTGAAGCACGAGCTCGGCAACTCCGGATCGCCAATTTCTCCTCGAGATTGTTCCAACTTCTCTGCAATGATATTGGAATACAGAATGCCTTCGCGTTGCATCGCAAACACGTCGGTTATGGCGAGTTTCACTCGCACGCCTTTCTTTTCGGTATCGCGCTCGACTTCCTTTCTTAGCCACTCTTTCAACCAATCGGCATTCGCGGCTTCAATTTTCGCCTCAGCGCCTTGCGCTTTATCAATCTCTTCTCTCGAAATTCTACCGGAACTCGCTAATGGTTCCACGTTTCCTTCCTTCACTCGATTTCGCTCGTGATTCAAATCCGCATCGTCGTACAATTTACAATCTCTCTCATCAGCGCTGACGTCGTCGTCGTCGCATAAAATCGTTACGTTTCTCGTCGTTCTCGCTAACCCTAACCGTTCTGGATTTTCTTTCGCCCGTTTTGGCGTCCAGTGCCAATCGAAATCTGCTCCTTTAAAGTACATCCCTGGGTCAAATTGACACGCGGATTGCATGTGCACGGGATTTCCTCGTCTTTTAAACGCCTTTCCTTCGACGCCGTCGTTTTCCGTCCTCCAAATGCTCTTTAATCAAATCCAATATTCTGGAGCAAATCGTCGTCAACTCTTCCTCCACGTTCGCTTTATAATCCCTTATTAACTTACACGTTTCCGAATTCGCGCCCGATTTACTCTCTTCTTTCGTTTCGATGGATGACATGATTCTCCACGAAGCTCTTCGCGCGCCGATGACGTTTTTGTACGCCACGGATAACAAGTTTCGCTCTTCCACGGAGAGTTGTTCGTTCGCGCCCGTTTTCGAGGCGACTTCGGACATGTATTCCATCATTTCATCGTACCTGCGTTTGTTTTGGTCGTCGCGAGCGCGCGGAAAGAGAGAAATTGGATCGGTCGGGTCAGTCGGCGTAAAAAGAAAGCAACACACCACCAAGGTTTCTCTTCTCTCTCGTTTTTTTGTCAAAGGGTGGCCTTTTCAAAGGAAGAAAAAGAGAGAAAAATGAGACCACGCGCGCGGAAAAACCACCAAGACGTCGTGTTCGCGGGACGCCAACCGCTAAAACAACTCCGCCCGCGTGCGGAGACCGTCGTCTCGCGCGCGATTCGTCGCGTCTCCGCCCCGCGTTCGTTTCGCGCGTCTCCCAGTCCCCTCGAATCGCGACGCGCAAAATCGTCTTTCCCACACTCGACAAAAAAAGTTAGTTGACCATGTAAGACATCGGCATCGTCGTCGCACACACACGCAAAAAAAAAAATCGGAAACCGCCTCCGAACGCGTCGACGCGACGTGCACCGCACCTCTCCGCTTGCTCGGCCAATTTCGCCTTGAACACGAGATCGTCGCGGTCCATCTTTTTTTTTCTCTCTTTCCTCTCTCGATCACACCCTTTGGTCGCGCGATGTGGTTTATACTATATTGTATTCGGAAAAGAGGAGGAGGAGTCGTTGGTATACGAGGAGGAGGAGGTATAATGAAGGGGAGGAGGGGGGTCGAGTTCAAACAAATATAATTTTAAAAGAAGAGGCGAGAGAGAGATTTTTTTCGTTCCTTTTTTTTTTCTCCTCTTCTTCTTCCCTTTGCCCTCTTTCGATTATTATTCGACTCAAAAGCGAGAGAGAGAGAGAGAGAGAGTGGTTCAAAAAATCCATTCAAAAACAACAACAAAAAAAGAGGCGGAAAAAAAATTTGAAAAATAAACTCTCGATTTTCAAAAAATCGACGCGTCTCACGAAAACACTTAAGTGAGTAAGTACCCCAAAAGACGACGACGACGACGATGACGACGACGACGACGACTGGAGCAAAGAAAGAGGACGAAGAAAAAATCGTCCCCGGGACGACGGCGGGGACGATCCTCTTCAGCGGGTGCACGGATTTCAAAAACGCCGGCCGCACGAAGCAAATCGACGAATCGGTGTTTGCCAACGTGTGCGTGCCGTCGAAAATCTCCACGTTCGAAGAAGAAGAAGAAGGGCTGGAGTTTACGTTCGTGGCGGCTGGAGCGGCGGCAGCGCATAACGTGGCCATCGATACGAAAGGACGGCTGTGGGCGTGGGGGAGGAACGAGAACGGGCAGCTAGGGACCGGGGATAAGCACAACAGAAACGCGCCACAGATTGTGAAAGGGATTAACTTTGGAGAGAACGGAGACGGCGAAGACAAAGACGCGGTGAAAATCGTGTGGGTAGCGTGCGGGAGGAACCACACGATTTGCGTGGACTCGGAAGGGAGCTTTTACGGGTGCGGGTCGAATAAGTCTGGCCAACTCGGGGTTCCAATCGTGTGGTCTAGACAAAAGAAGAACGTGGACGACGAACGCGTGGAGTTTGTGAAATCCGCGTCGGCGACGCACGCAAAGTTTGTGAAAGCCACGTGCGGGATTGATTTTACCGTTTTGACCGATGAGAATGGTAAGATGTGGTCGTTCGGGTGCCCGCAATACGGGCAGTTAGGCCACGGGGACGATCACGAGTATAACATGAAGGAAGGGACGGTGAAATTGGCGTACGAGCCGCAACCGACACCGAAGATGATTAGGAGCGGAGATTTGAACCAGGAGAATGATTATAAGGTGGTGAAAGTGTGCTGTGGACACAATCACGTGGCGTGCTTTTGCGAGGACGGGAAGATTTACACGTGGGGAAACGGCGGGTACGGCAGGTTAGGTCACCGCGTACAAAAAGACGAGTTTTCGCCGAAAAGGGTGGAAATTCAAGGCGGCGATAGGAACTTGATCCCGAAAGATGCGATTTTGGCGTGTGGGAGTACCGCGACGCACGTTTCCGCGTGCATGGGTCAGTTATACGCGTTTGGTAAGTTGAAAGTGAGCGGAGATAACACGATGTTTCCGATGCCGCAGATGGATTTACAAGGGTGGGTGTTGAGAGATTTCGCGAGCGGCGCGGTGACTTTCGCGACGTGCGCAAACGAAAGTGCGGTGACCTGGGGTGCCGGTGGCTACGGCGAGTTAGGGTACGGACCAAACGGGAAGAAATCGAGCGCATGTCCGGATTTGGTGCCGTCTTTGGAAGGGAAAAGAACGATTATGGTCGCGTGCGGATTAGGACAGACCTTGTTTTTAGTCAAAAGCGAAGACGTGAAGGAAGGCGTGCCAGTGTTTACGCCGTTGCCAGAAACGAAAGGCTCTGAGAAGAAGAATCAAGGCGCGGACATGGTGAAACCAGGGGGTGCGAAGAAAGCGAAGAAGTAATCGCTTATTAAACATTGGCGTTTATGTGTGTTGTTATTATTATATATTTTTTGAAAAATGGATCATTCGTTACATACACCACCACATATAAAAATGGAATCACTAACTCAAACCCATGATTTGTTCGGTTTCTGTGTCAACGCTAATTTCGTAATACGCCGGTCTGGTCGGTAATCCCGGGATGGTCGGGAACGCGCCGACGAGCGGTACTAAAAAACCAGCCCCAGCGGACAATCGCACGTCACCAATCGGTAACGTAAAGCCAGTCGGAGCTCCTTTCATGTTCGGTTCGTGCGAGAACGAATATTGCGTCTTCGCCATGCACACCGGCAAGTTGCCAAAACCTTGTTTCGTGAACAGAGCAATCTTCTCCTTCGCTTGTTCCGAAAACTCCACCGCACCGGCTCTGTAGTATTCCTTCGCGACGTGCTCCACCTTCTCTTCGATGCTCAACGCTTCCGTGCTGTATCCGAGCTTGAATTCACTCGCATCCGAATTCGCTTCGCACACTCTCGTCACGGCTTCGCCCAACTTGGCGGCGCCCAAACCGCCTTCGGCGTGGTGCGTGCAAATTTCAACCTCAGCCGCGCCCGCCGCCAACGCCGCCGTTTTAATCGCTTCGTGTTCAGCTGGCGTATCCGCCGGAAACGCATTAATCGCGACAACCACTGGAATACCAAACGATCTCGTGTTTTCGATGTGTCTGGTCAAGTTTGAGCACCCGTCTTTGACCATTTGCACGTTTTCTTCCAAGTACGCGAAATCGAGCGGCTTGCCTGCTTGCACCGCCGGCCCACCGCCGTGGCATTTCAACGCACGAACGGTGGCAACAATTACCGCGCAGTTTGGTTTCAAATTCGACGAGCGGCATTTCAAGTTAACAAACTTTTCCAAGCCAATGTCGGCACCAAAACCAGCTTCGGTGACCACAAATCCGTCTTTGCCAACCATCGACAACGCAATCTTATCGGCAATAATCGAGGAGTTCCCGGTCGCGATGTTCGCGAACGGCCCGGCGTGAATCAACACCGGCGTCCCTTCCAAAGTTTGCATCATGGTGGGCTTAATTGCTTCCAACATCAACGACGTGACCGCACCAGTGACGCCCAAATCGTCGCAGTCAATCGCCTCGCCCGATTTACTCGTTCCGACAATCATCTTCCCGAACCTCTCGTCCATATCTTCCAAGCTCGTGCACATGGCCAACACAGCCATAACTTCCGAGGCGACCGTAATATCAAACCCGGTTTGTCTCGTTTGGCCTTTTTCCGTCGGAGATTGACCAATCGTCACTTGTCTTAAAAATCGATCGTTCATATCGACGACTCTTCTCCACGTGACTTTATCGGCGTCCAAATCCAATCGAACAAACTTCGATCGTTCCTCGGTCGTCCAATCGTCCGGGTTTGTACTTTCAATTCCTAAGCGTTTCAATCGTCTGGTCATGTTTCTCGCGATTTTTCTCTCCCCTTTCTTGTTTTGTGGGAACAACCTCTTAAACAAAGCCTCGTCGCTTTGCGTGTTTTCGTGAAACATTCTCGTATCCACCGCGGCGGCAATCAAGTTCGTCGCGATACCAATCGCGTGAATGTCTCCGGTCAAGTGCATGTTCATTTCTTCCATGGGAATGACCTGAGAATATCCACCTCCCGCAGCACCACCTTTAATGCCAAAAGTCGGACCCATCGATGGTTGTCGAATACACGCCACCGCGAACTTATCCAAATGCGCGCCCAACGCTTGCACCAATCCAATCGTCGTCGTCGACTTCCCTTCCCCTAACGGCGTCGGGGTAATCCCTGCGACAACCACGTAGTGTCCTTTATTCTCTTCCGTCATGTTTTTGGAAATCTTATCCGAAATTTTCGCCTTGTAATGTCCGTACGGCTCGTAATCGTCCATGGAAATTTTACACTGTTCCAACACCTGCGCGATGCGAAGAGGCGTCGCGGCTTGCGCCACCTCGATATCCGATGGCACCGGCGTGATGATATTCTCCAGTTTCTTCCCCGGTAAGCTCATCGTTCTCGTCGTCGTTATTCCTCCTTCTCCTCTGCGGATCGTCGTCGTCCGTGCGAGCGACGACGACGATTTCAAATTGCCTCCTCTCGTCGCCGCTTCGAGACTTTTGCACCCAAAAGACTTCGAGCTCGATTTCGCTTGGACGAAGATGAACTTTTTAAACGTCGCGTGTTGCGCGCGCATGTAGTAGCAGACGCGAACCGTCGTCCGTCCTTCTCGAGCGGAGGCGCAGCAACTCCAAAGGTATGCGCGCGTGCGTGTGTTAACTGATGACGTTTTGTTTTTTGTGCGGGGAGAGCGCGCTGTGTAATCTTCTCTCTCTCTCTCTCTCTCTCTCGTCCCGAAAAAGTTTGTGCGTCGGTTTTTTTTCTCTTTTTGTGGTCCCGAAACGCGCGACGTGTTTGTGCCGTGCGTGACTTTGCGCTTTTGTCGTTCAAACGTTTTGGCGTCGTCCACGTGGAGAAAAGACGAGAGACGACTTTAAAACCAAAAAAAACTTCTCTCATCAAACCCCGAGTCTCGGCAAAATGAAACCCTACACTATTTGTAAGTTTAGGGTATCCCCTCCTCTTTTTTTTTTTTCGAAGAGAGAGAGAGATGTCTTCGTGTATTATTATTACGAGAAAAGTTCGTTTAACCGAAACGCGCTTTCTCTATATATTCGAGAGAAGAGACGACGCGACTTTCCGACGCAACAGCAGTAGTAGCTTTTGTGTGTCGCGACGACGACGACGACGACGATGATGGACGACCGTGATTGCGTCGTCCCCGAAACAACAAAGGCATTATTATCGAACGCGCGCGTCGCGTTCGACGTCGCGCGGTTTTCGTGCGAGCGATTTTTCCAATCGAAACGCCTCCGCGCGAGGTTTGGCGGTGGCAAGAACGACGACGACGACGACGACGACGACGTCGTCGTCGTCGAGGCGATCGCGTTCGTGGACGACAGTTCTGGGGAGAGTTTACGACGTGGCGTTGGATTGAGTGCGTTTTTGGAGACGAGCGGATGCGCGAACGTGGTCGATATGACGATGGAAGAGGAGAAGGACGACGCGGCGAAAGACGTGCGCTCGATACGAACGGGCGAACGGGTGGCATCGACCGCACCGTTGGTGTTTTTTATCGGCACGACGCTCGCGGAAAGCGGGGAGAAGATTGTGAGGATTTGCGGAGAGCGACCGGAAGCGTCGATGGTGACGGTGTTGGTATCGACGTGTAAGGAGACGCAACACGCGGGCGCGAGGGAGGTGAGAGAAGCGTTCGATTTATGCGTGAAAGATTTGGAAAGGTTGATTTTAGAGGAAGTTGGTGGTGATACTCATAACACGTCGAATGGAGATGGTGATGGAAAGGAACAACAGAAACCAGATGATGCGTCGACGAAAAAAGAAGAGGAAGAAGAAGACGATTGGGACGAAGATTGGGGCGACGACGATTGGGAAGATAAACAGAAGGAGAAAGCATCCGCGGCGTTAGAAAATACCATTTCGACAACAGCAGCTCAGAAAGTTGTCATTCAATTCTTCCCGGGTACGATTATCACGCCGCTAGGACCGTCGGCCTTTCGATTTCCTACGTCCTCGGCGGCGGGTGAGTTTGCCCTCGATTACTTTGGATTGACGTCGTCGTCGGCAGCAGAACTAGAGGAGGATGGTAGTAAAACAACGTCCATTTCGATGAATAAGAATAAGCAAACCTTCTCACAGGCACAAAAACTGTCCATTATTGGCGCGCAATTAGACGCTTTCGTCACCCACGGTTTGGGGGTCGACGACGAAGATCGCGTCGATTTCTACGCGCTCGGTCCGATTGCGAAAAAGATAGCGCGAGATTGCGTGGATAGGAAAGACCAGAAGATTCCCAACGAAGACGACGAGCTCGATACATTAGCAATACTGGGCAATAACGCGTACGAAACGATCGACGAAAGGTTAAGGCAAAGCAAAAAAACGTGTTGTGTGATGCTGGTGGACCGAGCGATGGATCTCGCGAGCGCTTCCGTGGTATTTACAGATTCCTTCTACGGACGCGTCGATGAAGTCGCGTCTACGAGCAAAATGTTTTCTTCGCTCGATGCCGAAAAACAGACGACGAGCAATGAGAGCGCATATCGTGCTTTAGAAGAAGAGTTGTCGAGGATGTCATTTCGCGACGCGTGTCGGAAAGTTTCCAGGTTACTCTCAGAAGCGGCGAGAATGGATGGCGTACACGTCGAAAGTGTAATCGCAAACGCAGACGCACAAATGTCGGATAAGAACGTGAATAACGACATCACATCTGCGAGATTGCACGCTTTACGACAGGCAATATTAAGTGGCGTAGAAAGTAGTGATGGTAGTCATAATAGCAACAATAAAAATGAAAATTCGAATCGTCATCAGTGGACGTTGCGACTGGCCGCGGTATGCGCCGCTGCTCTGGAACTCGAAGAAGGAACGGGAACGTCGGATGCGATTGGAAATATACGAACGCTCGCAGCAACTGCACACGCATTCGGTTCCCGAGGTATCGCCGCTGAAATAATCAGTGCGTTGTCTAGGAAGAGAAAACAAGTGTGTGGCGTTTCGTGCGCGCGATTATTTGCGTACGTGGCGTGCGGCATGACGCTTGCTGGAGAAACGGTCGCCCGAGAATCCAGCACAGATGCTGCGATGCATCAAATGGATGTAAACGATAGCGCGTTATTCATAGATAGTAATAACGGCGAAATATTCACGAGGGAAGATGCAAAAGCAATCGAAGAGGCTTTGAAATGCGCGATTTGTGAGTGCGTCTGGAACGGCGGAGAAGACAAGCATCGCGAAAACATCACTTTCCTCGGGAAGGAATTATACGACGCAATCTCAGAAGCTCGAGGGTGTAAGAAAGAAGGAGAAGAAGAAGATGCGTCTCGCGACGAAAAAACAGAGGTAGAAACAGAGAAAGAGGATGCAGACGATGCGTGGAACAACGACGACGACGGGTGGAGCGTGGATGACGACCCTCTCTTAGTAAACTTGCCGTCGTCGTCGCAGGCACCACGCATTCAACTTCCGGATGACGTTCGATTATTTCTGGACGATTTTATTCGAGACAAGGCGTTATTCACTACTACGTGCGAACTCATCGTCTCTTCGCGAGTCATATGCAAGGACGCCTCAACATCTGGAGGAGCGGGAACGGAAGGCATGATGAATACCACCAGCGTATCCGTACCATTGAAGCACTCTCGAGGGTCACTCATCGAGAACGATGGCGCGTTTACCTCTCTCGTTGCCGATATCGCATCTCGCGTCGCTTCATCGAACGATACGTCGGGATGTTGCAAAGATGCCGAACGTATCACGGCGTCTGGATCCATAGGAACGCTCCTTGCCTCGGCAACATCTACCGCCGGTGGATTCGTCAAAGGTTTCGGCTCTGGACTCGGTAGACTCGCGGGTAACGTGCTCGACAAAGTTTCAAGCACAGTCGCGAAAAGCAGAAAACCAAGTGATTGCGATTTTTTCGTCTTATTCGTCGTCGGAGGCATATTACATGATGAAATTATGGCGGCAAAAAACGCGTGGAGAGAAAACGGTGGTGAAGCTAGTGGTCGATTGCTTTTAGTCGGTGGCACGAACGTGCTCTCCCATCGTCCCAAGTTGTTTTGAAGTAGAAGTATAGCGCAACTAATGGTATTTAATATTATAACAATATCATATTTCTCTAGATATATCTTCATACGCGCGAATGGCTGCATCCGAGAGCGGAAGAACAAACTCGCTGTTTGACCACGCCAAATCGTCCGGTAACCACCCTTTGAAGATATCGCCGACGTCATCTTGAGATAAACGTCTGCCATATATGCGATCACCGTCGAATTGAATCGGGTTCAAGCCGGCGCGTAATCCACCGATTTTGTTTATTCGACCGGAATCGAGAATGAAGTCCAACCACGCATCGATACCTGGAGATGACGACGGCGCGCTGTTTGGCACAGACGAAGTGTATCCTCCACCTTCGTTCAACACAGGGCGCACAAACACATCGCAGTGTAAAGACGTCCCAGACGGCGGGAACACGGGTGTCACCAGAGATGAGCGACGACACAAGGCTAAAACATCATCGCTACCACCAAATGCGACGGATATGTCACCATTCTGTAACGCCCTGAGATACGTTTCGTTGTCTGACACTTTGATCTTTGCACGCAATCGTCTCAAAGCATCTCTCTGGGATCGTTCATCATCGATAGTTTTTGGGTTGATTGTATTCTTAGGGTTACCCATTTTCATCGCGGCGGAGAGAATTTCTCTCGGTGCATCCGCGCATCCCACGAACGTTTTGATCCCAAAGCGTGGATCAAAAACGTCTGTCCAATCGGTAATCGCTTCCATTCCTCTGGGAAGTTTATCCGCTCTGTACGCGAGCAAGGTCGCGGTAACTCTGTATGGGATCGCATACAGCCTTCCGTTCGGATCAGTGCTGCGCACAATGTCGCCCGTTCTGTAATCTCGAAAACATAAATTCTTATACACGTCCGGTAACGCCTGAAACCACCGCTCTTTACCCGTAACCTCAAAAGGAAGAATGAGGTTCTCACGAATCGCCGCTTTCAAATACGCATCGCCGAGCGTAGCTAACGTCGCCGTCGCAGCCGTTTTCGCCATTTTCTTCC